>Ga0209536_100015605_pt1 | contig 10838 bp, 9 predicted proteins | sample DeeMarSeWOR28_12_FD_187461 | JGI IMG/M metagenome (GOLD analysis project Ga0209536, IMG submission 187461) | Marine sediment microbial communities from White Oak River estuary, North Carolina - WOR-2-8_12 (SPAdes) (version 2) | ecosystem: Environmental > Aquatic > Marine > Intertidal zone >...
GACCGAGTGAGTGGCCTGACGGCCCTTCCGACCGCATCGGAGATGTCGAGCCCGCGGACCCAATCACGAAGTGCGCGCGCATCCATCGCACTCACGTCGCTGATGGCGAGCCCAGCGACGCGCACCGACCGCGCGTTTTCGTTCAGCCTCGATCCGCTGCACGTCGCGCAGCGCTCCATCGTGGCAAACTGTCCGAGCTCTTGATCCAGAAAATCGAGCACCCGCTCCTCGTCGGCTCCCTCCGCAATCTTGCGTCGCGCGTACTCGGTCGCCCTCCGTTCGAGCCCGCGAAGGATCCCCTCGAAGCCGTGACCCCCTTCGAGCGCCGTTTTCCGCTGCTTCGCATCGAGTGCGTGAAACGGTTTGTCGAGATCGACGCCTGCTGCACCGATCTTCTCGAGCATCGATCGATAGTACGCGAGGTTTGGCTTTCCCCAGGCCGTTACGGCGCCCTTGCGCAGCGAGAGACTCGGATCGGTGATGGCGAGCGCCTCGCGGAAGCGCCTCGATCGACCCAGCCCGTCGCAGGAGCCGCAGGCTCCAGCGGGGTTGTTGAACGAGAACAAGCGAGCGCTGACATCCGGGATCGACGCGTGCCCCTCGAAGCAGGCATGGTGCTCGGAGAAGCGGTGACGCACGCCGTCCTGCTCCCGCAACACCGCGACGCCGGACCCGATCGCATAAGCCAGCTCGACGGCCTCGGCCAGGCGCGAACGGATCCCCTCGCGAACCGAAAGCCTGTCGATGACGACGTCCACCGAGCGGCCCTTTGGGATCGACGCGACATCTTCGAGGTCCGTAGCGGCATCGTCGATCCGCACACGAACGAACCCTTTGCTTCGGAGGTCGGCGATGAGCCCTTTGGGTGCTTTCTCGCCGGCGCGCACCACCGGCGCCAACACGGAGAACTTCGTCCCCTCGTCGAAACGGAGCGCGGTCTGCGCGACCTCGGCTACCGAGTGCGCAAACAACCGCTCACCACAGGTTGGGCAGTGTACGACCCCGAGCGTCGCAAAGAGCACCCGGAGGTGGTCGTACACCTCGGTCGTGGTGCCGACCGTCGATCGCGGATTCCGGGAGGGTTCGCGTTCGCGAACCGCGAGCGCTGGGGAAAGTCCTTCTATCAGATCGACATCGGGACGGGGGAGCTTCGTGAGAATGCGTCGCGCGTGGCCGCTGAGCGACTCGACGTATCGTCGCTGACCTTCTGCGTAAAGCGTGTCGAAGACGAGGCTCGACTTCCCGCTTCCGCTCGGGCCCGTAACGACGGTGAGGCGCCCCCTCGGAAAGGCGACCGTCAGATTCTTCAGGTTGTGCTCACGAGCGCCGACGATGACGATGTCGCTGCTCATTCTCCCGGCTCGCCTGCAAGGCGTTGCGCCGCTCGAATCGCCGCCATCATGCCGCTCTCCGACGCGTTTCCAGATGCCGCGGCGTCGTAGGCCACGCCGTGATCGACGCTCGTACGGACGAAGGGCAATCCCCATGTGACGTTGACGGCCTCCCCCCAGTCGAGGATCTTCGAGGGAATGGTCGCCTGATCGTGGAACATCGCGACCACACCATGCGCGCGGCCGTCAGCCGCATAGCGAAACGCCGCTTCGGCCGGCGTCGGGCCCATCAGCTCCACCTCTCCGCTCGAGTACGGCGCCTCCTCGCGTAGGTCGTCGAGCGTCGGCCCGATGATCGTCTCTTCCTCGCTTCCGAGAAGACCGCCTTCGCCTGCATGCGGATTCAGACCGGTCACCTCGATTCGAAGCGGCTTCACTTCGGGGCTCCAGCGGCTGAGGGCGTCCGTCAGATGGCGCACCGTGCGTTCGATGTGTTCCCGCGTTACGGTCGAAGGCACGCGTTTGATGGGCCAGTGGGTGGCGACCAGGGCGACTTTCAAGCGCGGCCCGAGGAACATCATCGTGACGTTCTCCACGTGAACGCCCGCGCGTCGCGCGAGATGCTCGGTCTGCCCCTTGAAAGACACGCCCGACAGGCTCACCGCTTCCTTGCTGACGGGGCCCGTGACGATTGCGCGTGCCGCCCCGGCGAGCACCGCGTCGCACGCTGCCTCGAGCGCGGCCCGCTGTGCCAGGCCGCCTTGGATCGTGGGGGCTCGGGCTTGCACCATCGTGAGCGGCCACTCGGCTACGTGGACGAGACCCACCTCGCCGGCGCCCAACGTGGCGGCACGTGCCGTCTCGACGCGCTTCAGCGACTCGAACCCATATCGATGAAGCGCGCGCTCCATCCAGCCCGCATCCCCGTATACCAACGCCCGATCCGAGCCCAAACACCGAGCGAGCGCCGCCGCGGTCACAACAGGACCGACACCCGCCGGATCACCTGCCGAAATCGCCAGCGGGGGGAGCATCAGGGCTCCTTCATCTTGTAGCCGACACCGCGCACGGTCTCGAGATTGTTGACCGAATGACCGAGCTTCATACGCAAGCGCCGGACGTGAATGTCGACGGTTCGGCTGCTGCCGTAGTAGTCGACGCCCCAGACACGCTCGAGGAGCTGACGCCGAGAGAACACCCGGCCGCGGTTCTGGCAAAGGAAGCTCAGAAGCGCGAACTCCTGATGCGTGAGCTGGCGCGGCCGGCCATCGATGGTGACCTCGTGAGCCGCGAGGTCGATGCAGAGGGGCCCCATCTTGATGCGCTCCTGCTGGGCGAACTCGCTTCGGCTCCACTCCACTCGCCGAATGCGCATGTAGAGCTCTGCCGGCACGTAGGGCATCAGCGCGAAGTCATCGAAGCCGTCGCCCACGTCGAGGCGCGACAAAGCGTTCACGGTAATGCCGATGATCACCGGCACCTCCTGCAGAGCCGTGGCGGAGCGCACCCGGACGAGAGCAGCGCGACCTGCGTCAGCCTCGTCCCCCGCCTCGATCAGCACCGCGGCCGGGGGGTTTTTCACCAGCTCGTCCGTGTCGAGGCGGTCCCAGAGGTTCGCCGTCTGGACCTCGCAGCCGAGCTCGTGGAGGCAGGAAACGGCGCTCCCCTCCCGTTCCTCGGCGCCCTCACGGCCAATGACCAAAATCCACACGGGCGTGTCCTAACCCGCACCAAGCACGGATGCCAGTCGCGGATGCGACTTCCTGAGCGATCGCAGGTATCATGAGGAGCGCAACGACGGAACCCCGTGGCAACGAAGTATTGGAAAGTCGAAATCAGTCGGCTCGGCGCGTCGGACCCGCTATTTCTCGGGACGGTCGAGGCGGCTACCTGGCCTGCGGCGCTCCAATCGGGCCGTGCGGAGCTGGGTGAATCGGGCGGCGTGCCGGCTGGCGCGAGCTGCAACGTGAATCCAAATGGAACGGTCACGATTCAAGACGCGCGAATGCGCCGCAGATATCAGATCGTGCCGACCCGAGAACCCGCCCCCCCACCGGGCGCCAAACGCCCGGTCGTAAGCACTCCGGATATCGCTGCAACCGTGGCAGCGCCGGCCGCGGTGTCGGCACCCTTACCCACTTCCGCACCACTTCCGGCGGCGGCTGCTGTGACTTCCGCCAAGGGGCCCACGCCACAGCCGAGCAGCCCGCCTCCCGGGATCGTTGAAAACAAGCTGATTCTCCTCGCCGCACGTGAGGAAGCGCCAAACGCTGCGAGCCCTATCCATTTTCGCGAACGCATGTACGCGCTGCCCGTTCAGTTCGAGCCCGGCACCGGCGAGAAGCTCGCGACCAAGCTACTTCGGCAGGTCCAAGAGGAGCTCAAGGAAGCGCGCGGCCCCAAGTTCGTGCGCATCGAGCTGTTCGATCATCTCTGGAACACCGCTCCAGAACGTCCCGCGATCGTGCGGCTGGAGTGGAAAGACTGGAACACGAGCATCGAAATCGAGTTTCCGCGCGAAGAAGAGATTCGGCACTCCGAGCTGCCGCACATCAGCAGCGTGCCGCCGCCTCCGACCGAAGACCGTCTGTCCGTTGCGTTCGAGGCTTGCCACGACCTTCTTTTCCTCAAGAACCGAGCGGAGGCATTGGAGTTTGCAGTCCGCCTGCTCGAGGAGCTCGTCCCTTGCGAGGCGAGCGCTGCGTACTTGCTCGATGTCAACACCGACGAGTTCCGGGTCGTCGCTGCCAGAGGGACAGGTGGCCGCTCACGCCGTGGCAAGGCGTTCCCTTCATCGGCCGGTCTGCTTGGCGCCGCCAGCGGCCTTCCCGAGCATGCGGTGTTGGTTCTTGCGGACGCACCCGCCGATCCGCGATATGATGAGAACGTCGACGGAGTGCCGGGGCTCGATATCCGTGCACTTCTCTATCGTCCGCTCGTGCACAAGGGCCGCCTATTCGGCTTGCTGCAGCTCGCGAATGGCATCGGAGGCCCGATGTTCACCGAAGCTGATTGCGAAGTCGTCGACTACGTGACTCAGCAACTGAGCGTCTTTGTCGCCAAGGGAGCGTCGATCCCGCGGGTCGCGGCCGTCGAGGCTTAGTCCCATGCGACCCTCCGAGCGCGACCCGTGATGTACCCGGATACCTCGTGAGTCGGCAGCTCAATCTTCGGGCTTATCGTAGCCTTCCGCCAGCAATGCCGTGATCCTCGCTTCGATTGCATCGGCGTCCTTCTTTCGGAAGCCTTCGTGGATGTAGCGAAGCTTGCCGTCACGGCCGATGAAGTAGGAGCTCGGCATCGTAGAAGGCTCGTAGCGCTGAGCGAGCTCGATCTTCGGATCGTGAACGATTCGGAAGCTGACCGGAGAGCCCTTCAAGAAGTTGTTCATCTTCTTGGTGTTGGTGTCGATGTTGATCCCGACGATCACCAAACCCTCGTCGGCATACTTCCGGTGAAACGACTCGAGGACCGGCAGTTCTTCCTTGCAGGGCCCGCACCAAGAAGCCCAGAAGTCCACGACGACCACGTTGCCCCGAAGCGCCGCGAGGTCGACCTTCTTGCCGTTGCGATCGGGCATGTCGATCGGCGGCGGGACCTCGCCCACCGAGAGTGCTGCAGCCGTGGCGGCCGCGAGCAGTGCCGCCATGACCGCTGCAAGCGAGACGCTCAGTCCAACGCGATGAGCGGGCCCACAGCGTGACTTACTGATCGAGCTCTTCGCGAACATATGCGCCAAGCTGATCGGGTGGGAAGATGTACCGACGGTCGTTCACGTAGATCGAAGGTGTCGAATCGACCCCGCCCTCGTGGCCCTCCGCAATGTCCGCTTCGATTTTCGCATCGGTCTCCTTGGAAGCCATGTCCGTTTCGAAACGCTTCACGTCGAGACCGAGCTTCTTTGCATAGTCGCTGAAGTCGGCGGTTTGGAGCTCGTCCTGATTCTTGAAGAGCAGGTCGTGCATCTCCCAGAACTTCCCTTGTTTGTGAGCGGCAATCGTCGCCCTGGCCGCCTCGCGTGCCTTTGGATGCCCGGGCAGCGGGTACTGCTTGAACACCAGCTTCACCTTGCCGTCCGATTCGTCTACGACCTTCTTGAGCAGCGGCGCCGCGATCTTGCAGTGCGGGCACTGAAAGTCGCTGAACTCGTAGAGCGTGACGGGGGCCATCGGTGAGCCGCGCATCGGCGAATTGGCGGTGGTGAATCCGCTGACCTTGGTGTCGTCCCCGTAACGAATGCGGTAGATGTCACGGATTTCGTCGCGGGAGTATCCATCATCAACCAGCCGAGCGACGTACCGTGCCGCAGGAACGCACTTCGCGCAGCTTCGCCCCTCAGCGATGCACCGGGCCACGCTGACGGGCTCTCCACACGGCGACAACAGCTCGTTGACCATGTCGATCCAGATGCTCTTGGCGAAGTCGTCGAGGCCGCTGGTGTCGACCTGGGGCAGACTCCGAATCTGCTCCTTCGAGGCCTTGGGCGCCGGCTTCACCTCGGCCTCGCCTCCCGATTTCGGGCCGCTGTCGGCTTCCGTGGAACGCTCGCAACCGAGCAGGGCGAAAGTCAAGGTGACGCAGAGTGCCATGCAGCGCATGAGAATGCTGATCCTAGCAGAGATTCCGAGCCGTGCCGTGGCGCTATGACTCGCTGTAGGTGACGAGCTGGGCCTTGACGATGTCCTCGTTGATTCCTGTTCGAATGTACTCCTTTAGGCAGTCCGCAATGGTCACCATGAGGTCATCCATTCCATCGTCTTCGATCAACCTGGACAGGAGGGCCCGGGACTCCCGACTGTCTTCGTCCCGCAGGAACTTCCGGACTTCTTCGATGGTGATACCGCCCTGGAAGTCGATGTAAGCGTTTTCCATGAGGTAACGCGCAAGCTCGTTCACATGACCCTCCGTCTCGTCGTGATTTGGCCATCTATTAGACACCCGATCGCCGAAACGGCAAGCGATAAAGGGGGGCAATCGCGCCGGAACCCACTTTTCTGGACCCGCGGCTCGTGCAATCGTGGCCCGCCATGGAGCCCAGAACCCACCTCACTGCAGATCCTGCATTGTGCGGCCGCGTGGTCGACCTCGGCGAGGGCTCCGCCCAGGTTGCCCTCGACACGACTGACGCGATGGTGGTCGATGCGGAGGGCCTCGTGCATGGTGGGTTCGTGTTCGGACTGGCCGACTACGCGGCAATGCTCGCGGTCAACGACCCGTACGTCGTGCTCGGGAGCGCGCAGACCCGTTTTCTCAGGCCGGTTCGGGGCGGGGCACGCGTGGTGGCGCACGCCCGAACGACCGCCACCAAGGGTCGGAAGCACGAAGTCCAGGTCGAGGCATCGGTCGGGTCGGACACCGTGTTCGAGGGCACCTTCACCTGTATCGTGCTCGAGCAACACGTGCTCGAGCCAGTTGGGAGTGAGTAATGGCACACGACGGCGGCGCGATCGTCGGAGAGGTTCTCGCATCGCGAGGCATCGGACATCTGTTCACTTTGTGCGGCGGACACATCTCGCCGATCCTCGTTGGCGCGGAAAACAACGGCATCAAGGTCGTCGACGTGCGCGACGAGGTCAGCGCTGTCTTTGCCGCAGACGCGGTTGCGCGCATGACCGGTTTACCCGGGGCTGCAGCCGTCACCGCCGGCCCGGGCGTCACCAACACCGTCACCGCATTGAAAAATGCTCAAATGGCGCAATCGCCAATCATCCTTTTTGGCGGCGCAGCGGCGACCCTGCTCAAAGGACGAGGGTCTCTGCAGGACATCGACCAGATCTCTGTCTTGCAATCGATCACCAAATGGGCCGTCGCCGTGAAAAAGGTGCGGAGCATCGGCCCCACCGTGGAGAAGGCGCTCGAGATCGCCCAAGAAGGTGTGCCCGGCCCGGTGTTCGTCGAGCTCCCGATCGACCTGCTCTACTCCGAGGAGATGGTGCGGGACATGTTCATGAAGGAAGTGGGCGGTCAGGGGGGCAAGAACCTCGGGGCGAAAGCGCTCGCGCTTTACATGCGAGGCCATCTCTACCGGCAGTTCAATCAGCCGCACGTCAGCATCGTTCCGCCGATGCGCGAGTCGCTGCCACCGAAGCCGGGCGCCCGGAGCCCGCAGACGCAGAAGGTGGCGTCGCTCCTGCAGAAGGCCGAGCGCCCCGCCCTGGTGATCGGAAGTCAAGCCCTCGTCAACACGCGTGATCCGCAACCAATCGCCGATGCGGTAGAGGCGCTCGGAGTGCCGACGTGGCTCGGCGGCATGGCGCGCGGGCTACTCGGTCGTCACAGTGACGTCCAGTTCCGACACAAGCGAAGCGCCGCGCTGAAAGAAGCAGATCTGGTCATCATCGCCGGCTTCCCCTTCGACTTCAGACTGGGGTACGGGCGGGCAATCTCGAGCAGCGCCACCCTGATCTCGGCGAATCTCAGCGCAACCGAGATGCGCAAGAACCGTCGACCGGACGTGCCGGTCCACATGCACGCAGGGGAATTCCTCCGCGACTTGTCGGGCATCGCGAGAGGGAAGCTCGGGCCGTGGACCAAATGGTTCGACACGCTGCGTGCGCGCGAGCAGCAGCGCGACGCCGAGATCGCGGACCAAGCGAACGCCCCATCGGATCTCGTGAATCCCCTGCAGCTGTTCCAACGTATCGAGGAGAAGATGTCGGACGACGCGGTGCTCGTCGTCGATGGCGGCGACTTCGTGGCGACCGCATCATACATCTTGCGACCGCGCAAACCGCTGTCCTGGCTCGACCCTGGGGTCTTCGGCACACTTGGCGTGGGTGGCGGCTTTGCTGTCGGTGCATCGCTCGTCAGGCCAGGCAAGGAAGTCTGGTTGATCTATGGCGATGGCTCCTGCGCCTACAGCATCGCCGAGATGGACACTTGCGTGCGCCACGGGCTCGCCCCGATCGCCGTCATCGGAACGGATGGATCGTGGGCGCAAATCGCGCGCGAGCAGGTTCCCATGCTCGGCACCGACGTCGGAACGGTTCTCGAGCGCACCGCTTACCACGACGTTGCGCAGGGCTACGGTGCCGCCGGTCTCTTGTTGGACGACCCATCACGCATCGACGCGGTGCTCGACGAAGCCAAGGCCCTCGCTGCCTCGGGAAAGCCGGTCGTGATCAACGTCCACATCGCCAAGACGGAGTTCCGCAAGGGCTCCATCTCGATGTAGATGTCATGGCCACCTGGCGGCAGCGACGGAGAGCGAAGCGGCGTCTGCGAGATCGCGTAGGGCTGTGGTACCACCCGCAATACCGAGTCGAGGAGCTTGGCGAAACCGCCCGCGTGCCTGGCGTGGAAGTCGCCCGCGGCGAGAAGATCCTCGGTGCGTTGGCCGTCGAAGGGCTGCTGCGTCCCAAGCACGTGCGCCTCGCTCCACTGATCCCTCTTGCCGACCTCGCCACCGTGCACGCCGAGTACTACCTGGAACGAACCGCACAGCCCGAGTATCTCGGCCGCATCTTCGGGCTCGAGGCACACGACGTCGACGTGGACCCGGTGTTGATCGCGCAGCGGCGACAGGTCGGCGGCACCGTCGAAGCCGCTGCTTGGGCGCTGCAGCGGACTGACCGCGTTGCCTTCAACATCGGCGGAGGTTTTCACCACGCGGAGCCCGAAGCCGGGGCAGGCTTTTGCGTGTACAACGACGTCGCCGTAGCGATCGCGAGCCTCAGAGCGAACGGATTCGAGGCGCCGATCGCGATCATCGATCTCGACTACCACCAAGGTAACGGCAACATCGTCACGTACGAGGACGACGAAACGGTGTTCACCTACTCGATCCATGGCTCCGTGTGGAGCCACGTCGAAGCTGCGGCCGATTCGCAATTCCTGATGCCGACGGGGGTCGACGACGACGCTTATCTCACCAGGCTCCGGGATACTTTGCCTTCCGCGCTCGAAGAGATCGAGCCGAGGATGATGTTCTTCATTGCGGGAAACGACGTGCTCGGCGGCGACCGGTTGGGCGATTTCATGCTGACGCGCAAGGGCGTGCTCGATCGTGATCGCTTCGTCATCGAGCTCGCCAGGAGGCACCGTTGCCCGGTCACGGTGACGCTTGGCGGCGGCTACAGCGACGATGCATGGCGCTCATCGCGCGACTTCATCCGCTGGCTTCTCACCGACGAGGCGGTCGTCACCGAGCAGCCCCAGGGGAGCCTTTTCGAGCAATACACGCAGATCGCTCAAGAGCTCGATCCGTTCGATCTGCAGCGCCCAAGCGACGACTTCACGATTACTGAAGAGGATCTCTACGGCGATCTCACCGGACCACGACACCGTTCGACGCGCATTCTCAATTACTACTCCCGGCACGGGCTCGAGTTCGCCATCGAGAAGTACGGCCTGGCTGACGCGGTACGCAAACTTGGGTTCACCGATTTGCGACTCGACATCGATCCCAGCGACCCGGAGAGGCAGCACCTCAGGATGCACGGCAAGAAAGGAGGCGAGGAGCATTTGCTCGTCGACCTGGTGCTCCGCGAGGTGAAGCGACCGGCGCCAGAGGGGCTCGATCCGCCCGGTGATCTGCGCTTTCTCTACATCGAGTGGATGCTCTTGCAGAACCCCACAGTCGACTTCTCGCTTCGAGATCCGCGATGGCCGGGCCAAGACCATCCGGGCTTGGGAATCGGCGAACCCACGATGGTGATGCTCTTTCAGGGAGCACAGCGGCTCGGGCTCGACGGCCTGGCCCATCATCCGTCGCGCTACCACATCGCCTTCATCGGTGGCGGCCAATCGTTCTTCTTGAATCCAGCGCTGCAAGGCCGCTTCGAGGCCATCCGGGAGGTACTGGGTCCGCTCGATCTTGCAGAAGCGGCGTGGAAGATGGAGCGTGAAGAAGTCCGCTGGAGCGACGGGGAACCCGTCGAATGGATTGCAGAGGACTTAGTCATCCCCGCAAGTGACCGCCTGTTCGCGTACCTCGGGTCGCGCCATTACCAGGAGCCGCGCGCCACGGCGCTCGAAGCTGCGCGGGCCCGCGGCATCGTGATCGAGCCTACTCGCCGCACGTCGTAGCTGCCGGCTCCCCTGCGAATCGGTCCCCGGTCCAGGCCAGCATGTCGGCCTGGCCCTGGACCAGCCAGATGGGGACGGCTGTCGGGACGATTTCGCCGGCGAACAAGGCACCGTGCCCTCCCTGGGAACGGCCCCAAACCACGACACGGCTTCCCGCCCCCTGGGGCTGCCCCGTCCAATGTGGTGGCGCACTCCCGCATTAAAACAGCACGGCGCCCCGCTGAGCGAGGCGCCGTGGTTAGAGGGTTCGTAAGCCGAGTTTTGTGCCCGCAGGCGTCGCCGCCCTGCGGGTCGTGATCATTCTTCTGGGACCGATGTCGCCATCGGCCTCGAGCGACGCTACCCGGAGACTCGGGCGGACCACCCTCGTTCGCCTCCCTATTTCGTCTTGCTTCGGATGGGGTTTGCCGTGCGGCCGACGTTACCGCCGGCCCGGTGAGCTCTTACCTCACCCTTTCACCCTTGCCGCGCGGCCTTGCG
>Ga0209536_100015606_pt1 | contig 10838 bp, 9 predicted proteins | sample DeeMarSeWOR28_12_FD_187461 | JGI IMG/M metagenome (GOLD analysis project Ga0209536, IMG submission 187461) | Marine sediment microbial communities from White Oak River estuary, North Carolina - WOR-2-8_12 (SPAdes) (version 2) | ecosystem: Environmental > Aquatic > Marine > Intertidal zone >...
GCCGTCATTGAAAAGAAAGGTCCTCTTGATATTGATGAAGAAAATATAAAAAATGCTCTGCTGTCCCTGAAAGGGACAATCCTCCAGAACCCGCCCATGTTTTCAGCCCTGAAACACAAAGGCACGCCCCTGTATAAACTCGCGAGAAAGGGAATCGAAGTAGAGCGCAGGGCCAGAGAAATAACCATCCGTGAAATCGAACTGCTCGATATTGATCTTCCCTTTGTAACCTTCATGACGGTCTGTTCAAAAGGGACGTACATCAGGACCATTTGTGACGATGTGGGGAAAAAGCTCGGCACCGGGGCACACCTCTTCCAGCTGGAACGCACGGCAGTGGGTGACTTTCACATAAGCAACAGTGCGACAATTGAGGAGCTGGACGCTGATAAAGAGAAGATTGCTTTAAAGGGCATTTATTCAATGGACGAGGCGCTGGCCTGGATGCCGGAAGTGAAAATAAATGCGTCTCTGGTTGGCAGCGTTAAAAATGGGGCGCCACTTCGGGTTGATCAGTGTAATATATCTTCCCATGACTTACAAAGTGCAAAGGGCATCAGGATAAAATCACCGGAGAACAAATTACTCGCCGTCGGCATCTATTCGCAGGAAAAAGATGTCATCAGGATGAATGTGGTAATTGCTTAAATTTTTTTCTGAAATGCCTGAATCCCAGCGCTGCTCCGCCTATGATAAAAAGCGTTGAACTTACTGGTTCGGGCACAACAGAAGTATACAGCTCCAGTTTTCCATTTGACCCGCCAACGATAATGTCATCCAATCCATCTTCATTCCAGTCGGTAACAAACAATCGAGACCGTGGAGCACCTGTGGGGTTGTTCGCATAATCATATTTCAGCGGGTCGCCGTTGGCAAGAAGAAACATCTCATACCTGTCAAAAACAGGGGCGGCATTTGTTCCGACATTCTCCAGATAATAAATATTCCCGTACAATTCTCCAACCAGCAGGTCTTTTAACCCGTCATGATTCCAGTCATATATCCTCGGGGCAGATCTGGTACCTATATCAAAATCTGTTCCGCCAACCTGTAACAGTGTCGATGTAGAAAATAACGGTGATTGATCAGCCCCCTCGTTCAGATAGATCTGAACAGTACCTGTTAAATTACCTACAAGCACATCTTTTTTTCCATCACCATTCCAGTCATATACCACAGGTGTGCCTCTGTCATCCCCTGTATTCAAAACGTATGTACCGCTATCCAATATCGGGTTGATGTTATCATTGGTGTTTAAATAGATGCTTACGTTGCCACTAGAATCCCCAACGAGCATGTCATGTTTGTTGTCATTGTTCCAGTCCACGACCGTGGGATAGGAACCCTGTCAACCACCGGCAATTACATCCAGGTAATTACAGACTGTATTACACGCTTCTATATAATCAGGACTGCTGAATACCGGCGATGCATTCGTGCCCACATTTTCATAGTAACTGACATACCCGTGGGTAGCAACCAAATTATTATTAGAATCATATTCATTGAGTCTTTGACCAACCAGAAGATCTTTCTTCCCATCGCTGTTCCAGTCAAATACAACCGGGGCAGAGTACATCCCCACATCTATATCACCGGAACTGTCCTGGATATACCCATTGAATACAAGGTTTGTAAAGTAGCCTGAGTAAGCGCTGGTAGTCATTGACACAAGAGTCAATGAAAGAAGAAATAATACTTTTGCACAGAACTGAAATTTATTTCTATACATTTCTGCACCTCCCAATCCCGCCCTGCTCTGTTTTATTATCTTGCGGGAAAATCATCTAATGAAAAAGTAATCGGCATGAATTAAGCATGCTGAAAACTTAAAAAATAATGTATATACAACTGAACAGAGATACTTTTACGTTAGCAATTGGCACTATAAATATCATCAGTTTTAGTCTGTTTATTTTGTAGGTAACTATCCTACAAAAAAGAACGCCAGCCGTATCCTCATGTCATTCTCCCAACACGTGTCAGTCCTGATGGTCAAATTCACAACGCCGTGATTTCTAAACAGTTGATAAATTATTCTTATTTTACTTTACGTTCATTCATTTCCAGACCTTTCCCTCCCCTGGCATGGCTGTTGCAAGAGATATAAGATTAATTAAAGATTGGCGGATGATTACGTCAAAGGAGGGTGACGTGCCGGTTTCCAATATTAATGATGGTACAGGTCCAAAGATAATTCTTGCTTCCCGCAGTAAATCGGGGACAAATGAATTTTCAAAAATTCTGATTAACGCGGTGTCCGAGAAAAAGGAAGCTCAGCGCTGGACACACAATGCAGAAGCGTCGGGGAACAGGAGAACAGATCAGACACCGTATATTGAACTCGGCAGGATCAGCAAAAATACGCCAACGGTCTCTCACATTCTGAAAAACCATCCGGAATTTGCCGGGAAATGCTGGGACATCATCTTTTCTTCAACGAACAGCGGAAAGGACTTCTCAAAAATGAGGGACGGGACGCTCGTCGCCCTGATGCCGGGCAGCAACGAACTTGTATGGGGCAAAGAGCTTGCAGCACTCGCAGGCAGGACCAGTCCGATACACTCAGAATCCGCGACAGACAGGTCAATCTCAAAACAGGAGGCAGATCAATCCATCGTAATCGGCACAATAAGCAGAGAGAATCCAACGGTTTCCCATCTCTTTGAAGCAAACCCGAATTTTAAGACCCGCTTCTGGGACATAATTCACTCTCCGGTCAACAATCAGAAAGAATACACTTTGCTCAGGCCGGGGACACAGGTCGTCCTTGATACAAATACAATGGAACTTTCTTTCCATAAAAAAGCAGATTCGGGACCGGCAGTTTACGCTGTAAAAACCCACAGAACCGAACCGGGTGCAGATGATGCAAAAATCGATCACGAATCACTTGCTGATGCTGTTAAGCCATATATTGGGACACCCTATGAGGAAATAGACTGCTACGGTCTGATTGTTCGCGGATTACAGAATCAGGGGATTCAGTACAGGGGGCATGGAGGCTTACGGGAAAAACTTGAAACTCTGGCAGTGCGCAACGGTCTGCCCAGAAACGCGTATTTCAGTGGAGAGGGATTGGTCGAAAAAGCGGGGAGAAAAGTATTTTCAAAGGAGCTGAACAGTATCTCCAATTCACATGATAAAGCAGATGAGATCTATTCTGAAATGATGCCATTCCTGCGGGAAGGATTTATCCTGTCCTTTTCTACGCCTACCCGGGGGCATACCGGAATAATCGCCAGACGGGGTGAAGAATGGACCTATATAAACTCGGGCGTGATCGATAATCAGGTCGCGCCGCTGAATATATCAAAAGGCGTGGGTGAGGAATTTCTGAAGGCAGAGTTAAACAACTGGCTGGTCCTTGCATCAAATAAAAAAGAGCCGCTCACCGTTACCCTGGGGCATATAGAGAACGATCAATCGTAACGGTACATTCCCTGTATAATCATTGATATTTCCTGAGTCTTCTGATCCACTTGTCTATCTCAACCGCAACGACGACCGTAACAGTCACCAGTGTAATCTGTATCCATTCATCCACAGAAAGGGGGACTGTCCTGAAGACCCACTGCAGGGCGGGCACATAGATAACCGCCATCTGGGCAAAAAAGGCGGCTGTCATGCTGAAGAAGAGAAACGGGTTTGTCATGAATCTCATTCTGAATATGGACTGTGACTCGGAACGGCAGTTGAAAGCCTGATAAAACTGAAAAAAGACCATGGTTGTCAGCGCTGCGGTGCGGGCCCGCTCAAGTGACACCCCTGCCTCAAGTCGCGACATAAAAACATACACTGTCCCGACTGCCAGTATTATTCCCATCAGCACGGTTCTCTGCACGACAATGCGTGACAGGATACCTTCACGCGGGTTCCTGGGAGGCTTGTTCGTAACGCCTGCTTCTGCAGGTTCAAATGCGAGGGCAACGTCCTGCAGCCCGTTCGTAACGAGATTGAGCCAGAGGATCTGCGCGGGAATGTACGGTATGGGAAGCCCCATCAGAATCGTCGCCATAATGGCAAGTAATTCTCCAAGGCCGCACGAAACGAGAAAGAGAGTGACTTTTCTGATATTGTCGTATACGACCCTCCCTTCTTCCACTGCGCTGAAGATACTTGCGAAGTTGTCATCCGTTACTACCATGTCAGAGGATTCCTTTGCTACGTCCGTTCCCATTCTGCCCATGGCAACTCCTATATGCGCTGCCTTCAGCGCAGGTGCATCGTTTACCCCGTCTCCGGTAACTGCCACAACCTCTCCCCCGCGGACCAGCTGCTGTACAATGCGGAGCTTGTGTATCGGCGAAACGCGCGCGAAAACAGACACCTTTTGTGTTTTATGAAAAAGTTCATCGTCACTGAGTGCGTCAATCTCCTTCCCGGGAAAAACTTCAGGCTCTTCACCGCCGATATCAAGCCCCTTTGCTACTGCTACTGCAGTGACCGGATAATCACCGGTAACCATTACCGTCCTGATTCCTGCCTTGCTGCAGTTATGAACGGCAATGAGCGCCTCCTCCCTCGGCGGGTCCATCATCCCCTGGAGCCCCGCAAAGACCATCCCTTCTTTCACATCATTCTGGATTATTTCTTCTGTGTCACGAGAGATTTCCTTCACTGCACAGGCAATGACCCGCAGTCCTTCTTTCGCGAATTCGGAAGATGTATGGTTAATCTTTTTTATTATTTCATGGTCCATCCGAACGGATTCGGTGCACATATCAAGAACCGTTTCCGGTGCTCCCTTGACAAAAATGAGATTTTTCCCTCTGTGTCTGTGCAGCGTCGCCATGTAGCCGCGTTCCGACTCAAAGGGAATAATGGCAATGTGAGGATAATGCTCCTTTTCTTCTTCAGGGCTCAGTCCTGCCTTCATTGCCGACACAATCAAAGCGCCCTCCGTAGGGTCTCCATCAACCTTGTATACGCCGTTTTCTTCATATATGTCCGATTCATTGCAGAGGAGACCGATTCTGAGCACATTGATGAGGTCTTTCATTTCTCCCTTTGTTGCGGGGATCATTTCATGCAGTATTTCCCCCTTTGGTTCATACCCGGTTCCGGTTACTTCGTATGTGTGTGTTCCATCATAAATAAGCTTTACCGTCATTTCGTTTTTTGTCAGTGTTCCTGTCTTATCCGAGCATATAACCGTGGTGCTTCCCAGCGTCTCAACCGCAGGCAGTTTTCTTATAATCACATTCCGTCTCGCCATTCTTGACACCCCGATTGCCATTGCTATGGTTACCGCCACCGGCAGGCCCTCAGGGATGGCGGATACGGCAGTGGCAACGGCGACCAGGAACATATCAGACAGTCGTGCGCCGAGCAGCATCCCTCCCAGAAGAATAAATGCAGAAAACCCCAGGATAACCACAGCAATGAACCCGGCAAACTTTTCGAATTTTACCTGCAGGGGAGTCTTGAGTTCAGTTACTTCCCGAACCTGCTCAGCGATCCGGCCCAGGGCCGTCCCCTGTCCGGTCTCAACCACGATGCCCTTTGCTCTTCCGCTTACCACGATAGTCCCCATGAACACGATATTCTTCTGATCGCCGGGGGTAAGATTCTCTTCTTTCAGGGTGGAGGTCGATTTATCTGACGGAAGTGATTCCCCTGTCAGCAGTGATTCATCGACGCGGAGTTCAATGACTTTGAAAAGTCTGAGATCAGCTGGCACCTTTGATCCTGATGAGAGTAACACGATGTCCCCGGGGACAAGATCTTCGCTGTTTATTTCCTTTTCCACACCATCCCTGAGCACCCGTGCCTTCGGCACAACAAGTTTTTTTAAAGCCCGTATGCTCTCTTCTGCCTTGAACTCCTGGACATATCCTATAATTGCGTTCAGGATAACAACTGCCATGATAACACCGGTGTCTATATATTCATGGAGAAGTGCAGTGACAACGGCTGCTATAAGGAGGATGTATATAAGAGGGCTTTCAAACTGGTGCAGAAGAATTTTGAACCTGCCTGTTTTGTCCTCGGCGACAAAGATGTTTGGCCCGTATTGTTCAAGCCGGGATGCAATGTCACTGCCGGGAAGTCCCTGCTCTGATGAACCAAGCTTCCTGAATAATTCCTTTGTATCGAGTTGATACCATTGCATACGTAAAATTATATCACTTTAAAAAATGAAGGATACTTGTGAGAAACCACAAAATACAGTTTAATTTTGCTACACTATAGATCGTCATTGAATTGAGTTTTCTTTGCTCTTTAAAATTTTCACTTTAATTATGATTGACCGTGCATAACCGATGAGCATAAGCAGGTATATTACATTAGTGATTTCATATGTCTCTCTCATGGTATGCCCTTCCATTGCATTGGCGTCAGGGGAAGACAGTTTTATTCAGGGGTACGGTACAGCTGTTCTGGTAAGGGAGTTTGGCGTTTCTCCGGGGTCTCTCCATGTAAAGGATGGAGTCGTCACACTGAATTCAGACCATATAAACCCCGAGGATCTGTCTGAAGTAATTTCGATTTTAATCAGTATCCAGGGGGTCGCTCGAATAGAGGTTGTCGGGACAGCGCTCCCCGCGACGGAAGGCGCAACTGCAGCCGGCCCTGCGGCAATTGAGAAATCCGGGAAACCGGAGGGGGCTCCGTCAGCGGTTCCTGGTCAAGAAACCTCCCGCTCCAGGTATGAAAGACTGTTTGAGCCGCTTATGGCTGATCCACGGTGGCCGCGGTTTGGAATATCATATCACTTTTTCACGGACAACGGAAACCTTAACAACCTTCTTGCTTCCGCAATTGGCGGAACTATTCCGGTCTATGAAGATAATCATCCATTTGCCGGCAAATGGCAGATCGCGATTCAGGCTGCTGCATTTGCATTAAATGATCTTGACACAACATCATGGGACCTCCTGAATTCTGACTATAGATTCGGACTCGCGTTTTTAAACCAAAAGGGACCTGTTTCCGGCATCTTCCGCATCTATCATTTCAGCACTCATGCCGGGGATGAATTCATTCTCAACTCCGGGGCTGGAAGGGAGGAGTTAAGTTATGAGGCGGTAGACACAATATTTTCATATAACCCAAGAGAATGGCTGCGCGTCTATGGCGGCGGCGCGTATCGCTTCAGCAGAAACCCGAAGGACCTCGACCCATGGTCTTTTCAGTACGGGCTGGAACTGAAGAGCTCACGGAAATACCTGAAAATACTGAGGCCTGTTGCCGGTGCCAATTTTTACAATAGGGAAGATAACGACTGGCATTCTGAAATATCACTGAGGATGGGAGCAGAAATAGTAAGTCAGGAAACGCTCCCGTACAAGGTACAGTTTTTATTGGGGTACTTTAACGGTCCTTCACCGTACGGTCAGTTTTTTTACCAGTCCCACGAGCACCTTGATTTCGGGATCCATCTCTACTTTTAATTTCGGCCTTCGTAATACCTGTTTGGCAGATTGTCCTAATTCCCGGGCTTCATTATAATACCCTTATGAATAATTTAGGCATGCGGCTGCGCATCTTTCTTGTTATCATGATTGCCATAATCGCGATCGGGACGATCGGGTTTATGCTGACTGAAGGTCTCTCAATCGAAGACTCCTTTTATTTCAGTATCGTCACAGTTGCAACTGTTGGATACGGTGATATCTCCCCGGTTACAGCAGCGGGGAAGCTGCTCTCCATCTTCCTGATCATAACCGGAGTCGGCACTTTTCTCGGGGTGGTCGCCAATGCTACCGAGATACTGCTGAACAAACAGGAGCAGAAAGCAAGAATGGAAAAACTCCAAATGGTGATCGGTGTCTTTTTCAGTGAGGCGGGAACACGGCTTCTGACATATTTTACTGAGAGTGACCCGACCGTTGATGTAATAAGCAAACACCTTATGATTTCGAGCGACTGGACAGAAGAGACCTTCACATCTGCAGGCCGGCAGATACGTGATCATGCGTTTTCTCCGGATATTCATACCATTGACCTTGAGAGCTTACGCTCCTTTCTGAATGAAAAGAGCAACGTTATTCTGAGACTCCTTGAAAACCCGTCACTGCTTGAGCATGAATCTTTTACTGATCTCATACGTGCGCTCCTGCATTTAAAGGATGAGCTGTCGCTCAGAGAGGATTTACAGCAGCTGCCGGAATCTGATTATAAACATCTGTCGGGCGACATAAAGAGGGCCTACGCTCTTTTATCGACCCAGTGGCTGCAGTATGCCCGATATCTGAAGCATTCCTACCCGTTTCTTTTTTCCCTTACCATGAGAACAAATCCCTTTAATATGGCTCGCTCGGTGATTGTGAAGTAAACAAGAACAGGGGGAAGGCTTTTTTGACAGGGATGGTTTTATTCAGTTTCTGAGCTAAAACTCCCCTGGTCCGTAAGCCTTTCTATCTGTCCGCCAGTCATCTGCCATGTGTGTTTTCATCTCCCGGGCCGGTCTCTTTAACCTGTGATAAGGCGTCATCCTTCCCCTGCTGACAGATGATATCCTCGCCAATGCCTTCAGCCTTGCAGCGATACTCTACATTATATGTACACCTGCCATTTAAGCACTCAGGGTATTCCATGTACCTCCTCTTTCACGATGCATCTCCAGTGCAGTCATCCCGTTTCACAGAGCGGTCCATAATGAATTCTTCGGAAGATTGCGGGTTCATTAACGCTGAGGGACTCTCTGAAACGAAAGGGCAGGAGGTCATCTCCCGCCCTTCCCCGTCACGTTCCCCGATGAAAAAGTGTCCCTGTTTTACAGGGTCTTTCTGTACGCAGACGTCTTGTTTATCATGAGTGAATCTGTCACATTCTCATAAACTTGAAATAGACCATTGTCCAGTTGCCGAGCACGATGGCAGTAATTGCGACAAAACTTGATATTGCCATCGTAGACATCCCCGTGACACCATGCCCCAGGTTGCAGCCGCCCGCAATGACCGCACCGATTCCCATCAGAAAACTCCCGAACAGCACAGTAAGTATTTCTTTGGCCGGCGGGATCTTCCATGTGAACTCTTTCAGCGCAACGGCGCTGATGGCAGCGCCGAGCGGGATGGCAAGGATAAAAAACACGCCCCACGTCCCCTTGAATATCCCGAGAAAACTGAATTCCGGAAACGGGGAATATGAGCTGTTATAGAGCACGGTATTGAAGAATTCCCTCACTGGCGTGGTTATGGCAAGTCCCCTCGGCATGCCGCCGAATAAAGAAGACACTGCCCATGCCAGGACCGTCACCATGCCGACCAGGACGCCGGTCAGTCCCCATGAATAGCCTTTTCCTGATTTGCCGAAGGAGGGCTTACCTTTAAACACAAAGGCAAGGGCGGCAATTGAAAATACCGTTATCGTAATCCACTTTGCGGCAGGCCCCCCCCCGAAGATGTCCCACAGGGCCGGATACTTGTTCCCGAAGACATCGACCCGGTAGCTTTTCAGAAAATCATGAAACGGCTTCAGCATTCCGGTTGTCGTCGTCACGACTCCGAAAAAGAAGCCGAAAATTGCCATTAACGCCGAAACCTGTCCTTCTCCCAGCCTGTAGACAATTCCGCTCGCGCACCCGCCGGCAAGCACAATGCCAAGACCGAACAGAAAACCGCCGAAAATGTTTGCGGCCGGAACAAAACTCTGCCGCAGGAGGCCGCTCGAAACAAGGTGTCCGGTCTGCTTGTTTATCGTCATAATGAGACCGGCGTCTTCCAGAAGGTTCGTACCGACTATTGCGACGACGACACAGAGGAGATACGCCCGAAACAGTTCGAGGTCCTGAACAAAAACAATGTCCCTGAAAGCGGAATTCAGGCAGAACCTGCCCCGCTGCAGAATAAACCCGAGCATCAGACCAACACCGACTGCCGACAAAGCCGACACGTAACCGCTATAAAGCATATGCCTCCCTCCTGATCCAGAAATGTGCATGCCTTCCACACCCGTTGTTCTTCGTAATAAGCACCCTGACCTTTGCATTCTTCTCAACATCACTGGATACACACCCGGTGGCGAACCTCTTGATGCGGGACTTTCCGCTGCATCCCACGATAATAAGATCGACGTTCTCTTCCTCCGCAACCTTGAGGATTTCATCCGGAGGATGTCCTGCAGTTATTACAGATTTTATATTGTTCATTCCCCTGTCTTTCAGCTGCTTCCGGTAATGCGCCAGAACCTTTTCAGCTTTCAGGTCGAGTGCTTCTTTGTGTTCCGTGTCCTCAACGGATTCCTTCAATGTCTCAAGTTCGGAACTGCTCATCATGGCGGTCATCATGGCATTGCCCACAATCTGCTGAACATGCAGCAGAATGACCTGTTTCGGGGATGTTACGACATTGTTCATTGATGATAAAATTTCTTTGGCGCTCTGTATGTTGTCTGCTGTAATCAATACCTTATCCATTTATCCTCCAGTTTCCGTATCTGCCCTGCCAGAAGAGGCCTCCCTCCTGACAGGGATTCCCGACATCCTGAAAATAGTGCTACACTTTGCTCAACTGAGGTGCTACAGCTCCCTTTATTCCGCGGGCTGCCTTCTTTGGTTCCGGTTTTTCTACAATTACCGGAACTGATGCATTGCGTTCCACATGCTTGCTGACGCATCCGGTGATAATTCTGTTCAGTCCTTTTTTGCCGTTACCGCCCACAACAATGAGGTCGACCTGCTCTTCTTCCGCAACCCTGAGGATTTCATCAGACGGGATACCTGCCCTCTTAATAGTGCGCACGCTGACAAGCCCTGAATTTTCAAACTCTTTCCTGTAATAATTGAGGATCTTGTCAGAATGCCTGTCCAGTTTTTCCTTATGCTCCGTACCCTCCAGGGATTCCTTTAAGGTAGACAGTTCAGACTCACTGAGCATGTCTATCATCAT
>Ga0209536_100015607_pt1 | contig 10837 bp, 21 predicted proteins | sample DeeMarSeWOR28_12_FD_187461 | JGI IMG/M metagenome (GOLD analysis project Ga0209536, IMG submission 187461) | Marine sediment microbial communities from White Oak River estuary, North Carolina - WOR-2-8_12 (SPAdes) (version 2) | ecosystem: Environmental > Aquatic > Marine > Intertidal zone >...
CGCGCGGCTGGTGCTCGCGAGCTCGTCGAGCAACGGCGGGGTCGACGCCTGCGAGCCGGCGCGTCCGAGCTGCGCCAACAATGCGTCGAAGGATTGCGCACAGGCCTTGCCGAGCTCTGCGACGGAAGCGCTCGCGCGCGAGGCGGCCAGCAGCTTGCGCGACGCGGGGACGTAGAGCAGCAGCTGCACCTCGGCCTCGTCGCCTCGCGCCCGCAGGCGTGGCAACAGCGCGTGCGCGCCACAAGATCCGGCAGTGGATAAACAAAGAAGAGCGTGACACCTCTATCTCGCTGGGCAGGGAGATTCTCGAGCGGGAGCTGCGGCGCCGGCGCATGAGTCTACCCCCGGAAGCCGAGTTGCAGGCTGCTGCCGAGGAGCTATCGCAACAATCTTCCGAGAGTGTCTTCGAGTTGTTGGGCCGCGGCGACTTGCCGACCGGTTGTCGGCGATCGGCAACCTGACCTCGGACGGTGTATTTACCTACACCTATGATGAAAACCGCCTGGTATCCGCAGCGAAAGACCAGAACAGCTTTACTTTCTCCTACAATGGGCTTGGGGACCGCTACCAGCAGACGGTCAACGGGCAGACGACCACGTATTCACTTGATTTAGCCGCTGAAGAAGCTATACGTTGTCTTACTTCTCAAGAAGGAGCATCCTACAGCTGTGCTACTATCGATAAAGCTGTTCGGGCTATGTCCCAAGAAGAACAAAAAGAATTGAGCCGAAACATTCTTCAATTTTTTATGCTTGCAGGACTGTATTAGTGTCCTAGCCCCGATGCGGGGCATGCCCCGCACTGTACTAGCACAATAGGATAACTAATTAACTTCCCTGTTATCGTTTTCCGCTGTCGGGCAATTGAAATTTTCAAGTGAAAATAAGAACTTGACAAGCAATAGCAAGTTATGCTATACTCTAAATAGAAAGTGAGACAAAAATGCTGATGAAATGTGGACATGCTGCTAATGCAACCGATATGAAAACAGGTGACCCATGCTGTGCAATTTGTGCACCGGACCCTGACGCTTACTTACCTACTAACTCGCCTTCCTATAAAAACCGTAAAGCAATTTGCCCATCCTGTAAAAAAACAAAACCTTCTTCTGAATCACTTCCTTTTTTTGAATATCGTCCCACTATGGAATTTGATTCATTCTATTGTGGTTGCAGGGGGTGGGATTAATGGGTACAGTTATTTACGGCACTATGCGACCAGAGGATTTAATCCCTACATTTCTTAAAGAACTCGAACTACGTGACCAGTGCGAAGCTGTAAAACTATCAGAAGAATTCGACCTCCTGGTTGAACGATATATTTTTTATGACGAACCTAACTGTTGGGCTGAATCAGAAGATGCTTATGAGTTGCTTGATGCTTTAATTGATGCTCTCCATAATACTGCACCAGAAGGGTATTACTTTGGTGCACACTTAGGTAATAATACTGACTTTGGTTTTTGGCGGTATGAAACCGACGCCGATGAAGAACTTGAAGAACTTGATGATTACGCTGATACGATGCATAGCTCTGATTCAGGAGTCGAATAATGAAATTTCAAATAGGTGTCAAAGAAATTCATATAGCTTGGTATGAAGTATCAGCAGAAAACCAAGCTGATGCAATTGAAGCGGTGCAAAAATTCATTATAGAAGGTCAACCAAAATCTGTTAAAGATTTAAAATATTTAGAGTACGATAGGACTCTTGATTCCGATACATGGTCAGTGTGCTAAGGATCTAGCACACTGCGGGGCATGCCCCCAACTGTACTAGTTAACTAAGATGCTTAGGGCCTGAAATTTATGCTTGACTTTTTTCTTATTTTCTGGTAAACTAAGAGCATGGAAACAATACTAGAGATAGCGACACAACTCAGAAAAAGAGCAGAAACTATCGCCCCTGAATTATATCTTGATACCGACTTGGGCGGCATGTGTGTTATGTGTTCTATTGTATTAGGACACATATTAAAGTCATTAGATTTTGATTGTAAAATTGTCGAAGGCACTTATAAAATTGATTATCATTGTTGGGTCGTTTTCGACAAATTTATCATCGATATTACAGCGACACAGTTTCCAGAGTTTAAAAACACTCCCATTACCATCCTTCCTTCTGGCCATCATTCTTATAATAGAGAGCGTGAAATTCCTTTTCACAAAAACCTTTCGGGTTATATTGATTATCTCAGTTGTCAATATTTTTATTCTATTGAAGGAATGTGTCACGAAAAAAAAGTATTGTCAAAACTTCGCAGAGGAATCGGACATGAAAGACACAAAAACAAACGCAGTACAGCATCCAAATAGCACATCTTACATCGAAGAAATCAAAGAGATAACAAACTATGTTATCCTCTGTACTACAATGCCGATAACATTCGAGTGGTTACACAAAGTAGGTTTGATTGTGGCAACAGTCAAACGATACGGTAAAGTCATTATGCAGGTTTGTAAAACAGAAAAAAATACTGTCATAAAAACCTGCGGAGAAAAAACCGACGAACACAATTGGCTAGCAAAAGAATTAAATGCCATAATAGTGGAGTAAAATAATGGACATAAGAATAACACAAATCACCTTTTACACTGAAAAAATGAGTCTTACAAAATCAGAAGTTGAGGAAATTGAATTCCTAGAAAGGGACTTCCCAGGACCATTACGGATTGATGCTGATGAATTCGGATTCATTACCTTGAGTTTTGATAAAACAGCAAGCGAACAATACATCAATATGGTACTCGAATACATAGGAGAATATCTCCGAGACATGTAGCTGTACTAATCCCCTAGTACAACTGGGGGCATGCCCCGTGCTATGCTAGAGGGCTAGTACAATTTTAAAGCTTGACAAAAACATAAAGCTATGTTATAATAAGCTTAACATAGGAGAAAGCTAATGACTCCAGAGATAGGTATGGTTTTGGAATTAGCCGGTAAAAACAATCGCGGCAGACAGCGTATTCAAACCTACGGCAGTCAATGGAAAATAGAAAAGCTTTCACAAACAGTTCAATTCGATTCTCGCATAGGTGCTTGGGCACTTCTCAAATCAATTGAAAAAGATGGGGTATGCTGGATGCACCTTAATTCAGATATCAATCTTACTATTGTAGCTGTATTATGAGAACCTATAAATGGCATGGTATAGTTTATCAGGAACCCTGCAACCATTTCTATGCATGGTCTGGAGCAATTCCATGCACAGGAATTAAACGCTGTATCTATTGCGGTAAAGAATATAAGGAGTTAAAAAATGGCTAGTGGATATTTTCCAATCAATCCAGACAACGAAGCTGGGCAAAAACTTGGTCAAGCCTTAAAGCTTATTCAAGAAGTAGCAGATGAATATACCCAATATATACTACAAGATGGTCTAACCTACGATGATGCTTTTTTTGATGGCTGCGCAGTGGGCCGCTTGCAGTCGGCAGCAGATAATATCAAACATGCAATAGCTTCTTAACTGTACTACCCCGCTAATACGCATGCGGGGCATGCCCCACGCTGTACTAGCCATATAGTACACTATTATGCTTATTTATTATGGTTATCAAACTTATGCGATTGGAAAATTCAATACAAAAATAAAATTTTAGGGTTGACAACGCAACCCTTTGTATGGTATACTCTTAGCATGCTCTACTTCTCAAAAGCGAACACTAAGCTAAAGCGTCTTGAAAAGGTCATTAAGGGTAAAGTTTACTCTTTTGACTTACTTTCAGGTCACACCTGTCCCTTTGCAAAAGACTGTAAATCTATGGCAATAGTACAGTCGGATGGAAGGCTTAAAGTGTGCGACGGTCCTAATACAGTGTTTCGTTGCTTCTCTGCTACACAAGAAGCTATGTGGAAATGCGTTTTCGACAAACGCGCAATGAACACCAAAATCTGTCAGAGTGCTAAAACAATAGCACAGTTAGTCGATGCTTTAAGTGAAGCACTTCCTATGGATGCAAAAGCAATCCGTCTACATGTCGCAGGAGATTTTTTTAACAAAGATTATCTAACGGCATGGTGTTATGTTGCAGAAAATTTTCCTGATATTCGATTCTATGGATACACTAAATGCATTCCCTTTGTCATAGCACTGCGACACATCATACCGGACAACATGAAGCTAGTGTTATCCAGTGGTGGTACAGCAGATAAGGATATTTCTATCGCTAAAGCATATGGGTTCTATGAGGCAATAGTGGTCTATTATGAAAAACAAGCTGAAGCATTAAGTTTAGAAATAGACCATAATGATTATCACGCTTATGAACCCACAAAAGATTTTGCTTTACTAATACATGGGACACAGCCGAAAAATACCCTAGCTGGTAAAGCAGTATGGAAAGCACGACATGACTCCAGAAGAAATAAAACAAGTCAATAAAACAGACAGAACGAAAGGATATACACCTTGGAAACCAATAGTATTAGAACAAATACGCACAGAACTAGCACAGTGCAAAAAGGAGAAAGCATATGTATTAGATTATGGCGCTGGTGTTGCATTACCGCATATAAAGCTATTACGGAAACTTTTTCCACAACACCATTTTGATGCTTATGATTGCGGAAAAAATGTGACAGATTCACACGTCCGTTCTTTACAACGTGACTTCTATGATTTCGTCTTTGCATCAAACGTTTTAAACATACTTCCCCATGCGAAAATAGTTGTGAACGTGCTAGATGAAATGCTAGATGCTCTAAAAGGGGACGGAATTCTGGTCTGTAATTTTTCAAGCAATCCACGCAAACCGTGGCATAAGCTGTCTTATCGTGGTGGTAGTGCGGAATTATTCCGTATGCTGAATAAGCGATTTGCTACTGTACGCCTACTCAATGACAACATGATTTCTCCATTATTTGGCTGTGCTTATAAATTCACGTAGCATGGGTACGTGAATTTTTTTGCTCCTACTGTACTACTGAACTAGTACAGCTGGGGGCATGCCCCGTGCTGTACTAATTCAGTAGTATAATTTTTTTGCTTGACAAATCCTATGAACCTGTGCTAAAATATTTTTAACAAACTAAGGAGTTGAGTAATGAATCCCGTATATGCTAGTGTTATTAAACGAATTATTAAAAGTCTTTCTGATGGTGTCGCCCCCTGGAAGCGCCCATGGAATACTGTAGCAGCACATAACGCTGAATCAAAACGCGCTTATTCTGGTGTAAATGCATTACTTCTCAACAACAATCCTGATGGTCCGGGTTTTCTCACAAAAAATCAAATTCATAAATTAGGTGGTAGTCTGAAATCTAATGCCCGTTATGAAATGATTGTGTGGATGAGTAGTGCAATCAAAAAAAAGAAAAATACTAATGATGACGATGACGATGCACAGACTTCGCAGGTTTATCGCTATATGAAATACTTCTGGGTGTACCCTGTTAGTCATACAGTAGGTTTGCCAGATAAATACTATGAGAAACCCGCAGAAATCGTTTATGTTCCAGGTGAAGCGGATGCCTTAGTCGATGCCACTGGTGCAGCTATTGAATATGGTGGTAACAGGGCTTGCTATTCTCATATTACAGACGTAATTCGTGTTCCAAAGCGTGATGAATTTGTCGGGCAAAAAGAATTTCTCTCTACCATGTTTCACGAATTGAGTCACTGGACTGGTCATAAATCACGCCTCAATCGTAAACTAAGCAACGCATTCGGAAGCCCCGCATATGCAAAAGAGGAATTGATTGCAGAAATTTCCGCCGCTTTCATTTGCGCAACTTGTGGTATTAACATTGAAGGCGGTAAGACACCTGATGATAACTGGTGTTCTAATTCAGCAGCATACTGTCAGAATTGGGGTGAAGCATTAAAGAAATCTGACCTTAACAGGCATATTGCTTCAGCAGCGTCACGTGCAAGTAAAGCAGCGGATTTCATTCTCGCTTTCAAACCGGAGAAAAAAGATGAAGTGTCCTAAGTGTGATAATACAGATAGTATTGGGATGAATTATCCCTTCTTTGCTCGTATCGATAGATATGGGCATATCATTAATGAACCGGAAGATTTTATTCAACAGTTTAAACCGGAGTTAGAAGACTCAGCAGAATGTACAGCATGTGGTTATATGGGGATATGGGAAGATTTTCTATAGTACTAGCCCCCTAGTACAGTGCGGGGCATGCCCCCAGCTGTGCTAGTTGAATAGTATAATTTTGCTGCTTGACAAAGACACGCCTAATGTGCTATACTATCTTTAACAAAGGGGAACTAAAATGAATATTTATCAACTCGCCTACCTGCTTTACTGCTGGATTCTTGAAATGGTTTTCGTGTCCAACGTTTTGGACTATAAGCCTATTGGTTTGGATATGCGCAAAGCTCTCGATGTTCTTATGGACGCAAGGGGCTTTTTCGACCAGACCTATCGACTGACGATTATTCGCCTTTCCTGTTATGACCGGAAAATCAATGCAATCAAGTTGCTTCGCACCATTTTAGGAGCGGCGGGTTTGGAAAATGGGCTTAAGACATGTAAGGAAATAATGGATGAAGTCCATAAGTCACAAATCGGTATTGTTATTTATCGCGGCGATGCGCTTACCATAACTAAGATACTAGCCGCGCATACTAAGCACAGGAGCGAAGCCGCTGAATTCACGTTTGGCATCGAAGAAGTTTAGGGCGCATGGTGGAATGGAATACACAATGGACTTAAAATCCATTGCCCTTACGGGATTGAGGGTTCAAATCCCTCTGCGCCTACCATAGGAGAAACATAATGTTCGACGAGCCTGACAGAATAGAGCGAGATGCCGTTATCTTAGGTGTGCATCTTTTTGACGGAGAAGCAGAAAAAATTTCTGAATTGTTATTTGCTTTAGACAAACTAGGTGGTTGTCGAAATAACTTCCCTTTTATTGCAGAACTTATTTCGACTTATTTCCACAGAACATGCCAGCAAGGGATATTTTCTTTCTTTACATATCTTTGCGCCCAATGGGAAAAAGACTTAGAGAATAATAATTTTGACGGACGCAATAGCTATACTTGTAATATGTCTCATAAAATCATGGAAATTTTAGAAAGTTCTCCCGGTGCGCCATTAATCTGATTCTCGTCCCTCACCTCCTTGCTGCTGGGGCCGGTCTGGTCAACCGGCCCCTAACTATTTTAATAGTACAGTGCGGGGCATGCCCCGAACTGTACTAGTTGAATAATATATTTTCACTGCTTGACAAATTAGAATAAAATATGTTATAATCTATCTATCATGAGCAGCTTAGATACTTATACTGCTACCGGCCTTGCAGAAGGTTTCATCGAAGGTACTGAAGAAGAAGTACTAGAAGCGTGGCAATATCTTATTGACACAGGTATAGTATGGACACTACAAGGCTGGTTTGGTAGAACAGCACAACAATTAATCGATGCCGGTTTTTGCAGGAGTAAACAATGAGCTACAGAACCATAGTGATTTATGAGTGTGATGCAGGTAATTGCTTAGCGGAATACGTGATGTGTGATGAAAACCCAAGCCCTAGTGATTTTAGAGAAGCAGAAAAAGAAGGTTGGGTTTTTGATGTCTATGACCTTTGCCCTAAACATTCAAAAACACATTGTTTTCGTTGCGGCAAACAGAATGAAATATGTGTTTGCCCTAAACAATCGTCATGGTCAGCCCGTTCTCGCTGGGTTTAGAAGTACAAGTTTAATTTTAGCCCTTCATTCTTAAGAATCCGTGGGACATGGGGCTTCATGCCCCCGACAGGCTATGCGCGTTAATGCCTGTCTTACCACGGTGAAAAAGTGAAGGGCGTTTTTTTAATTAATTACTGTATTACTTTAATAGTGTGCGCGTGGGGCATGCCCCATGCCGTGCTAATTAAGTAATACAGTGGTTAGCTGCCATAATTATCGCTTTTTAAAATACGGGGTTCTGAAAAAAGTCTTGACAACAGGGGTTAGAGTATGCTATACTCTAAGCATGACACACATATTTAAAGTAGTTGGAAGAAACAAAGACAACCTTAAAGAAAAATGTCTTCTCACTTTCAGGATTAAATATGCTGCTCCTGAAATAACAGACAGGCAAAAAAGCGACTATTTATATGCTGCTTTACGCAGTTGTGAATCGTCGTTGAAACTACATGGGTCATTATCCTTCAGTATTGCAGAAATGAAATTGATAGACTCCTATGTTGATAAGCCAATATGGATAGCGGAGACAATACACTGTGAACATTGTACCTAATTTTTTAACTAATTTTCATATCACGGACAGCAGATTTCCTGATGCGAGCATTCTAGTCATTGAAACATGTCCTAATACGGCAGATATGTTCATTGCCGCATCGAAAAAAATAAATTCTGGCACAAAAGTGACAAAATATTATCATTATTGCTTTTCAACAAGACGCCTTAGATTAATCATGCATCCTAAAGAAGAATTAATCAACGGGCATTTTTTTGTATGCGGCGAAATTCATAATCTTGTAAGGTTTATCTAATGTATCAGTATAAAGTCAAAATAGAAGCACATCATAAATACACTGATAGTACAGTAGTTCTTGAATGTTCATTCTATTCTATGAAACTCAATCCGTGTAATGATATGATTCTAAGCGTATTTAAAGCACAATATGACTGGAGCGGGTTAGAAGATATGAAAATTATTTCCTTGGAGTGTATGTCCCATCATGCTGAATCAAACATTTTCATTGTTCATAAGGCATACAGAAAAAAAATCTTGACTTTTAGGTGGTAGTTGTGGTATAATAGTCTTGTTGTTGAGGAAAGCCCGATAGGGCAAAACAAAGGAGTTTGCAAATGGACGCTAAGGATGTTGACAAGGCCGCGAAGGATGCGAAGGTCACGAAGAAGCGCGGTCGTCCGAAGGGTTCCAAGAACAAGCCCCACACTTCGCTCCCCGCTCCCGGCTCTCAGGTGTTTACGCTCACGTCTGAAAAGGGCGTTCACACTGTCCGTGGGCCATTGACAGTTGCTTCCGCCGTGTCCCGTCTTGAAAAGGATGGCACTGTCAATGAAATTACAGTGGGCGAAGGTAAGGCTGCTGAAGTGTTCTCGGACCCCAAGCAGTTTTTTGCCTCAAAGCGAGCCGTTCTCGCTGCACTCGGCAAAGCACTGTAGTAGCTCTCTACCCTCCCGGCTAAACCCCATTCCTGCTTCTTGCGGGAATGGGGTTTTAATTTCCCCAGCTGTACTAGTGCACTAGCACAGCTGGGGGCATGCCCCGCACTGTACTAAGACACTAGGTGTCCTAGCTGAAAAAAGACGTTGACAAAAGGAAGGCATTCGTGCTATACTATCTAAAAGAAAGGAGTCCTGTTATGCAGATTTTTAGTGATATTTACGTCTTTGGAGAAAATGATGAGCTTGCGCGTCTGCGTCAAGACATTATTGACAAAAAGCCCGTTGTAAGTCGAATTTCTAGTAGCGATGGTGTACTAGTATTCCATGGGTATATGACCCGCCGTACACCAAAGGAATTCGCCTCTGAACTATTCTTGCCGTACAATGTACGTGCTTACATTGTTGTCGCAGATACCGACGTAGAGGAATTTGAGCTTCATATCCTACGGAATGGAAAACACGATTATTTAATCGGATGGGAACATGGAGTTGAAACTAAATAATGTCTCAATATTTTGGCAATGAAAGAACGGTAGAATTTAGGGCTTATGTGGCGATTGCCCTGTTTTTTTACTTTATTATCTGTGGTATTGCCGTAATACTAGGACAAATCTTTGGATTTTTCCTTCCTAACCGGCACAAACGCCATTAACCTAAAAGCCTCTTCGCCAGAAGAGGCTTTTTCTATTACCCTACTGTACTACTGTGCTAGCACAGTTGGGGGCATGCCCTACGCTGTATTAGTTGAATAGTATAATTTTAAGACTTGACAACTTAGGCGCTATTGTGCTATACTTATTCTAAAGGAGTTAAAACATGAGTACACCAGCGAATATTTCTTTAGGGTTCCCAGGAGTTTATATTCAATGTCATTGGGACGGTGACCCATTGCATACGGGATTAGATTTGTATCATATTCTGCGTGGTCACAAATTAGTACATGGTTTTTGTGCAACTGACGGAGATGGATTACACCACAATGGGTTTGAAGATTTGTTTGCTTATCTTGTCATGCGTTTAAAGAAAAGGCGCGGATACCCTATTGGAAATGTTTATCTTCAATCAGGCGATGCTTTTGACCCTGAGACAGATATGTGTTACTGTTATACAATCGGGAACATTGACGACAAATTGACTCTAGATATTTATAAGTACAGTGAACACATTTATTCTGACTACATTGACAATTATGGTCAATGGTTGCGCAAGTACCGCCGTGAATTAAGGGAAAATGAAGATGATGATTCTGAGTAGCGGGATACGTACTTGACAAGTAACCACCGATTGTGGTATAATGCTCTTAGATGGAGTAAGACACTAAAATAACTTCTTTACGCACATACATGAGAGCCAGTTATACTAGTCACTGCACCGTATACTAGTCACTGCAACGTATACTAGCTCTGCTGTTGTATCCTTGTCCCTGGCCTAAAGAAGTTGACTCCCGATGGTGAAGTGGCCCTCATCGGGAGTTTTTTTTATCCTATAATGCTACTGTACTAGTACAGTTGGGGCATGCCCCGCGCTGTATTAGTTAAATAATACAATTTTGGTGCTTGACAACTTGGGTGCTATTGTGTTATACTTCTTTCATGGAAACCGAGCTACAGTATATGATTCGTTTTGAGCAATACGAAGATGAAGTCTGGCAATGTTTGCGCGGTAATTGTACCATGGATGATATTGACCCAGTATTCCTTCAAGATTGCTTCGATAAAAACGTTTCAG
>Ga0209536_100015608_pt1 | contig 10836 bp, 12 predicted proteins | sample DeeMarSeWOR28_12_FD_187461 | JGI IMG/M metagenome (GOLD analysis project Ga0209536, IMG submission 187461) | Marine sediment microbial communities from White Oak River estuary, North Carolina - WOR-2-8_12 (SPAdes) (version 2) | ecosystem: Environmental > Aquatic > Marine > Intertidal zone >...
TCAGATTGGAAAATATCTTTGGATTTTGAACATGAATCTTCAAATATAAAACCTAATAGGCTATCCGTAATATTTCAGTTAATTTACTGGTTGCACATATTATCCATAAGGCTTAGGTAGCTCAGCGGGTATAGTATTTTTTCCAGGTGTTGATAAAATGCAGGACGTTTTCCCAAACCTTATCCGAGGGATCCCTAACATTATCAACAGGTGAAAGAATAAATCCTTCGGGCCCCAACGTCTCAATGGCATCACGCACTGATCTTTCAATTTCATCCTCTGTCCCGGTTTCAATGGTTATAAATCCATTAACTCCGCCCCATGTCGATATCTTTCCTTGAAGTTCCTCTTTGGCTGTTTTAAGGACTGTGCCCCTTCCCTGCACCGGATCAAGGCCGATCAGAACATCGATCCCAAGATCAATCAACATCTGATACAAAAGCGCTGAACCACTGGTCAATATATAGCCATATTTGCAGCCGGCTTCATGCACCATTTTTACTTCCTGAGCGATGATGGGCGCGAAGAATTGTTTAAACAGGTCCGGTGACCAGAAATCCGTGCCCTCATACCATGCCCGTCTGATGAAAAGGTCTATCCCAAAATCCAGATACACATTGGTTCTTTGCATATTCCATTTATGGATCAGTTCCAATATGGTATGCAACAGATCGGGATCTTCAAGCGCCATGATAACTGCATTTTGAAGGCCGCAAAACCAGGCAAGGGCATCTCCCCCAACGCCCCATCCGCCAACCAGCAGCAGTTCGTGTTTTTCAGCTATTTTTTTCCCATGCGTCCACAATTCCAGACATTGTTTCAATTCCTTGTCACTGGGTGGCTGCAATAAAAACTCCATCGCCTCTATTTCTGAGCGATCTCTGATCAGATACTTTTTCGATCGCGGGGCCAGATAATCATCCATGAATGGCACATGAAACTTACCCTGCGCAGCATTTCCATAGGGCCAGTCATAAGTCTGATTTACAATAACCGAAAGATCCCCTGAGGGCGTGACATAGGTCTTGTGAAGGAGGGGATTCTGTGCCCCACCGGACAATTCCGCCCATTGATGCGTCGATACCTTTTCATGAAAGTGTACCGGAAATCCGGGGGCGTCGGCATGTCCTATCTTTTTATTTTCTTTAGCGAAGGTCCTTAGATCAACCATGGCATCCATGCCCAATTCCAGCTGCGCCAGTACCAATTCCACAGGATCGTATTTATTGAATTTGATCTTTAATCTTTCTTTTAAAGCCGTGAAGATCATAAAAGATAATGGCACTTGATCTACTGTTTCATAATTCAATGCTGCCAGCATCCTTTCTTTTGAAGAAATACTTTTTTTCATAACTTAAACGTGGTATGCGACGGGATAATAAGGGTAATTCAGATAATTATATTTTGGTTTGACTCTGATATTAAAAAATAAGCTTATCTCTCAATTTAATACAATATATGCTTATTAACAATCCGGTAGTTTAATTTTTTTCGGCGAAGATTTTCCCGAGTATTCGGATTAACAGATTTTTATTTTTTTATTAATTTTTATATATTTCCCCTTGAAATAGTAGTTGAACACAAAATAATCCGACAGAGGTAGAACGATCTTAATGGAATAAAAAAAGCTTATGATCTTCCACAATAACATACGACCAATAGCAGTTTTCTTAACTTTTTTTATCTTTTGTACAAGTCTGACCGTTCTGGCAGAAGACGATAATAAAAAGGACAAGAACAAAGACAAGCAGAAAAAGGAACAGGTCAAAAAAAATACACAGGAGGATATAGGTACACAAGTGCAGTTAAAGTATTCTGAAAATACCATGTATGAATATGGTGAATCTGTTGAGGAGATGGCAAACTGGCACATTGTGCATAACTTACCTAAATCAGAAAAAGTCAGCAAGAAAGAAGAACAGGAAATTACTAAAATAAACCGCAAGATCATTAAAAGGGAAAAAAGGGAGTGCAAAAAATTGCAGAAATCAATCAAAAAAGGAGACTTTCAATCCAAGTCTAAAGAACAGTAAAACCATCTCTATCATTGACCCTCAATCGCTCTGTATTGACCAGCAATTTCAGAATCGTAAACACCATTAATATCCGCTGAGCTGATTAATGTTTCCCACTTAACTTTTGGAACATCAAAATACAAAAGATCTTTTTTGTCCACTCTCATTATAAGATATCCCTCTTCTCCATTACAACTATAATATCTGGCATTCATAATGCCGTACGTCCTGGAGATCTTAAATTGCTGTTGATACCGGAAGGTTGATCGCTCTATTAACTGAACAGCTTCATCAAAGGAAAGCGCATCGATATCAAGGCTATCACAATTGGTATTTTGAGGACCTACCGGATAATTATGCTCTACTTGTCCAAAGAGGTGATGCGCACCCAGCAAACATGATAATACTATGAATAAAACAATACGCCTTAATGGCAATAATTTTAATAATTTCATATTTTTAGTTCCACTTTAAAGTTCAATTCCCATCCTAAAATCCATATGCTCAGCGACATGTCCATGAGCTTTTAATGAAAAACCAATGCTGGCCATTTTACCTATACGATAATAAATGCCATACCGTTGGAAAAACGCCTTGCTGGTAGAGGGAAATGGTTTGTAGACGTAATATGCCATCTGTTGTGTAAAGGTTATTCTGCCTATAACAAAGGCATGACCAAGGTGAAGGGATATAATTAAGGATGAGTAATCCTGGTTCAGTCGCTCAGACATCTCTTTAAATGATCCATCATAAGAAAACTCGACGCCACCCAAGAGGCCATTGACGTTCGATAAACCTTTGATGACCCCTCCTTCCAATCCAATCATAAGTTTGTTTTTTCTTTCAAAGATACTGTCCGCACCCACTGATCGAATGGACCAGAATAATCTTCCATATCCCAGGAACTTCTTATTCCGCAGACCACCGTTCTTTTCCTGAGCAACCAGTTCTGTTGGTTTGAGGATATAGTCAAGGCCTAATGCTACAGTTGGGAAATTCATCCCTTTATTGGGCATTTTCAACCCGGCATTTGAAATATGATTGTAGTTCAGAGAAAGATTTAGCTGATACCTGTCCTTAAACACATAATTATAGGTCAGATTCATTAACAGGATCCCACTCAATTTAGAGCCGAAAAAAAGATTTTCCGGATTCTGAATTTCATCATATACCTGATCGAGATAGGTCAGACCCATGCCTACGCGCATGGATACCAGCGACCTGCTTTTAAAGTTAAAATAGGGCTCAAAAAAGAAAGCAAGATTATATGAATGCCCAAGGACCTCAGGGTTCCTGTAATCATAGAAGTTAAAGGACAATCCCAACCTGCTGTAACAATTACAATTGGACCAGGATTTATAAGAGGTATTCAATTTACTGAAATCAAGTTGAAATCCCCAGATATTTGTGTCAGAGACAGGTTTGAGTTCATCAGCATGTGGTATTATAAAACCATAATGGGCTTTTGCCCCAAGGTACAAGGGATCCTTTTTATTTTCAGGTTCCACATGCTGGCTTTGTATTCTGGTCAAAGGCAGCGACAGAATCATCAGGGTGAATATAAAAAATCTCACTATTGGCCAGTGGTGATCCATGATTCATGAAAACATAACATAAAATTAAATTCTGATTGTTTATTTTTACGACAAATCATCAATTAAATGAGAATTTTATTTAGCGCTATCCTGGTTATTTTTATTAACTACCATGCACTGGCCTGGGGTCAGACCGGACACAGGGTTATTGGACGAATTGCCGAATTACATTTGACGAATAAGGCTAAGAAAAAAATACGCGATATATTAGAAGGAAGAAGCATTGCCATGGTGAGTACATATATGGATGAGATTCGATCAGACAGTGTGTATGATCATCTGTCGCCCTGGCATTACTGTACCATTCCTGACGGCATGACCTATCAGGAAGCCGGCACACCTGAAGAAGGGGATATTATCAGTGCCCTGTACCGAATCATTGCGGAACTGAAATCTCAGGATTTTTCACTGGAAGATGAAGCATTTACACTTAAATGTCTGATCCATCTGGTCGGGGATATTCATCAGCCCCTGCATGTTGGTAATGGCATGGATCGCGGCGGGAATGACATTGAAGTAGAATACTTCTGGAGAAAATCCAATTTGCACAGGGTCTGGGATGTAGGAATAATTGACGGGCAAAACCTCAGTTATACCGAATACACTGACTGGATACATCATCCGGATGGTTTTGATACTGATTCATGGCTGAGAAAAGGTATTGAAGAATGGGCCTACGAATCGATGTCCTGTCGCAGCCAGGTCTACAACCTCCCCGAAAACAGGAAAATTAACTATGCCTATAATTATCATAACATTGAACTTGTGAATCTTAGACTGCTCCAGGCTGGTATCCGGTTGGCCAGTATCCTGAATGAAATATACGGATAGTAGATTTAAATTGAATTTGCTTGTTCCCAGCTTGGTTATTTTTATAGAGGTGTATAGATTGCAAGATAAACCCGAATCTTTATGAATACATTTATCGCATTGGTAGGCATGTGTGGATCAGGAAAATCGGTAGTGGCCGATGCCCTCGTGGAAAAAGGGTATCAGTTTTTCCGTTTTGGACAAATAACCCTCGATATCATCGTGGAACAGGGCCTTGAGGTTAACGAGAAGAATGAAAGGGCCATCAGGGAAGGCCTTAGAAAGGAATTTGGGATGGGTGCCTATGCCATCAAGAACCTGCCGAAAATTGACCGGTTCCTTCTGGAAGGCAATGTGGTTGGCGATGGTTTGTACAGTTGGGACGAATACAAGATCCTGAAAGAAAAATATGGGGATCAGTTGGTAATTGTCGCGGTGTATGCCCCTCCTGCATTGCGATATAAACGACTTTCCAGCAGGACACAGTCCCTCGATGACAAGGAGATACGAAACAGGATGCTAACCCCGGAACAAGCCAAAAGTCGTGATTTTTCAGAGATAGAGAACCTGGATAAAGGCGGTCCCATAGCCATGGCTGATTTTACACTGGTGAATACGGGTGAAGTAGCAGACCTGCTGCAACAATTGGAAAATGTATTATCTCAAATATAAACAGTTCTATGTCAGATAAAAAAGCAGAATACGTTCGTCCTACGTGGGATGAATATTTTATGGAAGTCGCCCGTACCATCGCGAAAAGAGCAACCTGCGACAGGGGAAGAAGCGGATGTGTAATTGCCAGAGACAGGCAGCTGCTGGTAACCGGCTATGTGGGCAGCCCTGTCGGACTACCCCATTGTGACGAAGTTGGCCACCTCATGAAGAAGGTGATCCACGATGATGATTCCATTTCTCAACATTGTATGCGAACCGTTCATGCGGAACAGAATGCTATATGCCAGGCAGCCAAACTGGGCGTATCACTTGACGGTGCCACCGTTTACTGTAAGATGACCCCCTGCAGGACATGTGCAATGCTTATCATTAACTGTGGAATAAAACGTGTAGTCTGTGAAAAGAAGTATCACCGGGGTGCAGAATCCGAGCAGATGTTTAAAGATGCTGGCGTGCGACTTGAATTTTTTGAAGAGGACTTCGTAAAATACGAGAACCAGTAAGGGTGGTTATCAGGAATATTAAAAGTACAATGGTTCAGGGATCATTTACAGTTATGTTCCATGACATAAAAGCGGTTTCCTTCTATAAAAAGTTTATCATCTTTTAATTCCAAACGCACTACTACAGGATCAGCTTTTTTGAAGTTCAATATAAGTTCCCCCTGGGAACCTATGCCCCGTCCTTCCCAGGTACCGGATCTGTTGCCCTTGTATTTTTTGGAAAGCTCCCCTAAACCTTTCTGCTGGATCTTACTTCTGAAGGAGCCATCTGCACACAACCACACCTGATTATTCTTTTTCACATAGGGATTCGAAATATAGGTTGCCAGGTATTTGTTCTTCAATTTTTCAGGCCAGTCAAAATTGGCATACATAGAGCCAAGAGTTGGTTCTCCAAGGGTTGAATTGTCCATAAACTGGATGAGGCCTTTTTTAGATTCTTCATACATATATTCTGGCGTTATCATCAGGTACATGACACACCAGCCATAATCGGCACATTTTGCTTCGGCATAACCCAAGCGCTTTTCCGTACTGTTTTTAACGACCAATTCCAGGGCCAGTACCTCACCTCGCATGAAGGGTTCGCCATTCCTGTCCAGTTCGATCCCGTTCTCCACTTCAAATTTTATATTCAGATCGAGTCGGGCCCTGATATCATCCATGGTATCATCAAAGGCGAAAGCATAAATGGTACCTTCAGGATTTTTTACATTGGCCAGCATTAGCATTTCTGTGTCGGTTGGAAGATATCCAGCCCATCCCTCCGGGATTATGGAGGTCAAACCAACCATGGGGGCATTTATTTCCTCGCCTGCATTATAGACCTTACCCGGCTGGAGTCTTTCCTGCGAATAGCCCACCCTGGTTTCCAGAGTGAATAAAAGTATAATTAGAAAAAAGGTGAAGGTTGATTTAGGATTCATGATTGTGTTTTTCATTCAGTTTTTAAACGATAATTACATCAATTTGTTCAAATATTTGATCTAGCATTGGAAAGCATACGCGCAGATGAAGGCCTACGTTTTTATCCATCCCAATGGCTATTTGATTTTGATGAAAGTAATATTCCTCAGCCACACTCGCAACTTTAAGTCTGGGAATTTGCTGGTTTGCTTATTTAGTAAGGAATGAGGGCCAAAGTACTTGTGATAAGATTATTCAATCCTACCTCGCTCAAGAGTTTTTATTCATATTCCACCTATTAATCAAAAAATCCCTTAAATTCAGGCTGGATTTTTTAATCATTTAAAATCAACCAATATGCAGGAGACATCTAATTCTAAGTTTGTTATAGGGCTTACACTGGTTGCCACACTTGGTGGCCTGCTATTCGGTTATGATACAGCTGTCATTTCCGGCGCGGTGGGTTCCATACAGTCTTTCTTTATCGATTCCCTGCAGGATAATAGTGCAAGGGCCAATCTGGTGATATGGCAATATCGACTTACCGTGATTATTGTCATATTAGTCATTTTAGCTGCAATTTCTGCCATTCTGGTAAAACTTTTCGGCCAGAAAAAAGGATTCGTATATGCAATCATCCTCTTTGTATTAACTGTGTTGGTGTTGGTGTATAATTTCAGCGATCCAGCAGTTCTGGATGAGGAAACTGCCAATTCGATCAAGGGTTTTACCATATCCAGCGCACTCATTGGATGCATATTGGGTGGATCCATAGGAGGATTTATAAGCCGTAAATACGGTAGAAGAAAAGGGTTGGTTTTCGCCGCCGTGTTGTTTGCCATCTCTGCCATTGGCTCCTCCATCCCTGAGAAAATGAATATTTTCGGTGTAGAACACATCATTTCCTTCATCATATACCGAATCATTGGTGGCGTTGGAGTGGGTCTGGCCTCCATGCTTTCTCCCATGTATATCGCTGAGATAGCTCCGTCAGGAATACGCGGAAAACTTGTTTCCTGGAATCAGTTTGCCATCATATTTGGTATGCTGGTGGTGTACTTTGTCAATTACAATATTGCCCTTCGCGGAGATGATCAGTGGTTGGTGGATACGGGTTGGCGATGGATGTTCGCCTCAGAAACAATCCCTGCAGTTCTGTTCCTTGTACTGCTTATGCTGGTGCCTGAAACACCCCGATTCCTGGTAATGAAAAATAAGGAAGATAATGCTCTGAATCTACTGAAAAAGCTGGGTTCCAAAACGCAAGCACAAGCCATTCTGGAAGAGATAAAGGAAAGCCTTAAGGTTAAAGATGCCCCATGGCTTTCGTATGGGGGATTGCTGATCATAATAGGAATTTTTCTTTCGGTATTCCAGCAATTCGTTGGGATCAATGTGGTCCTCTATTACGCTCCCGAGATCTTCAGGAATATGGGAAGTCAGACGGATGTTTCTCTGCTTCAAACCATAATAGTTGGCGCAGTAAATCTTTCCTTTACAATACTTGCCATCTTTACGGTAGATAAGTTTGGAAGAAAACCCCTGCAAATCATTGGTGCACTGGGTATGGCAATAAGCATGATTGCCCTTGGCTTTTCTTTTTATCTCAAGAGCGTGGGAATCGGTGCCTTGATCTTCATGTTGTTGTACACAGCATCCTTCGCCATGTCCTGGGGACCCGTAACCTGGGTATTGCTATCTGAGATCTTTCCCAATAAAATAAGGGGAGCCATGTCGATTGCCGTAGCGGCTCAATGGATTGCAAACCTGATCATTTCCTGGACTTTTCCCATTATGAATGACAATACCTGGTTAACTGAGCGGTTCAACCACGGATTCGCCTATTGGATATATGGAATAATGGGTATACTGGCTGCCCTTTTTGTCTTTAAACTGGTACCTGAAACGAAAGGGAAATCGTTGGAGGAGATTGAACATATCTGGAAAAAGGCATAATAAAAGGCTGTCCCTGTATATAGAGACAGCCTCGTATAAATGTACCAACTCCCTGATTAGGTAAAAATTATCTGAGTTCTATCACCATCTGCCATTTCGTAGAACTGGCCTACAGTAATTATATCCTTTACATGCTCAGATAAATCCTTCTTTTCCAATCCAAACATATCGGCTGCCAATTTACATGCATAAATCTCTCCGCCACCAGCGGTGATCATATCCATAAACTCATCAACAGGAGGAATATCCAGTTTTTCCATCTGCTTCATCATCATGGATGAAACACCAGCCTCAACACCTGGCAACATCCCGAGAATTGATGGGAATGGCAAACCGCCTGGCATTCTCATAGCTGGATTACCAATGGTACCCGTGTGCAATTTATTCATCTGTTTGGTGGTGATGGCATCCATCCCGAAGAATGTGAAAAACAATTTTGCTTCGATCCCCTCCATCACTGCACCATTAGCCATAACCAAAGCAGCATAAACATCTTCTATAGATCCCTTAGCACAAATGATCAGCACCTTTTCCAAAGGTTTCTTCTCTACTTTCTTTGTTGAAGTCTGATTGGCTTGAACATTAGTTTCCATAATTATTACGTTTAGAAGTTAAAAATCATTTTAGACACAACTTGCTGGTTTTGGAATACCTGCAATTCTGCTGGATTTTTTGAGCGGCCCTCCCGGGAATAATTGATACAATCCCTTGATGTCCGTGATCCCTGATTTTCCAACTTTTCTTATGGTTAGTTGTTCCCCTGCAGCATGCTTATCGCGCAGAAAATGTAAAACTTCGAAATGCTTGTCCGTAAGGTCTATTCCCTCTTCTTTAGCAATTTCAGCAGCTACTTCTTCATTCCATTGGGAAGGGTCGTTCAGATATCCCTCATCGTTTAAATCAACCGAAACTCCGGCTATTACTGTTTGTCCCATAACTATATCTATTTAGTTGTTAATTTATTATTTGATTATTTCTCTTCTTGTGTAATGTTCTTCAGGAAGGTCATAATGAATCCGAGTCCTCTTTTACCTTCAGGAGTTCTGAGCTCATTAAAGGCCTTCCAAAGTGAATATTCCTCGACATTGTCGATTTCAATTTTCTTGAATACATTGACCGCATTGTTTAATGCATCCAGCATTTCAGGTTGTGTTAGATTCTTGAGCGTCTCGAGTATGGTTACGATATTATCTGCCAACAATCTTACATCTTCCGCGTTGAAATGACCTACTATATTATCGATTATACCCGTTAATTCCTTCAGGAATTCAAAATATCCTTTTTCCTCCAGCTCATGCATCTTCTGTATTGCATCAAGTCCCATCTGGGTAACAACAGGTCCTACATCCCGGGAAAGATCGACCATGCTTTCTGCCATTTGCAACATTTCATTCAATGTGCCCGCATTCCTCAACAATCTGAAAAACAAAGATTTAAGTTCTTCAGTATCCAATTCCACACCTGCATGATCCAATTCGTCCACAGTGGCTTTAAAAAGATCATTGCCAACCAGATTCAAATCTGTTACAAGGTCCTCAACGGCCTGTCTTTTCTGCTTTTGAATGGCCAGTTCCTCCAGTACCAGATCCAGCTTTTTATTTATATCATTAATCTGAACTTGAACGTCAGATCCATTATTTGCTACAATATTCGCCATATCTGAATTTTTTACAGTTTTTTACCTGCCATAGTCATTGCAGAATCTATGGGCATTTCCTTTCCTTTAAGTAATATATGCCAATATATCCACCTGAAGAGCAATTTCCCATAATGATTCATCCTCGATTCTTTCAACAGTCCGAATGGACCCAGGCCGGGAAATGGAAACGATCCAGGCAATGGCTCAGTATCATAGTTAAAATCGATCAAGGTCCCTTTTCCATACCCCGTTTCAATATAACAATTGGCATGCCCATCAAAACTTCCTGTAAAAGGTCTGTTTTCTATGGCGGCCATTAGGTTTTCATGCAATATATCTGCCTCAAAATGTGCAACAGATCCTGCTTTGGAAGTAGGCAGGTTGGTTGCATCACCGATCACGAATATGTTTTCAAAGTTACTGGATTGCAAAGTATTCTTATCGGTAGGCACATAATTCAAGTCATCACCCATACCACTTCTTTCGATCAACTTATCGCCCATATTTACCGGAATACTTACCAGACAATCGAAAGGCACCTCCTGCTCATCATAGGAAACAAGTTTTTTGTTTTCATTATCGATACTTTCCATGTAGAAATCAGGAATTACCTCTATGTTCTTATCCTCGAGCAATCCTCCAAGCATACTCGATGCCCGTGGCTTTGTAAAGGCGCCTGAGAGCGGTGTGACATAGCTAATTTTTACCTTATCCCTTAATCCCCTTTCCGCAAAAAA
>Ga0209536_100015609_pt1 | contig 10836 bp, 9 predicted proteins | sample DeeMarSeWOR28_12_FD_187461 | JGI IMG/M metagenome (GOLD analysis project Ga0209536, IMG submission 187461) | Marine sediment microbial communities from White Oak River estuary, North Carolina - WOR-2-8_12 (SPAdes) (version 2) | ecosystem: Environmental > Aquatic > Marine > Intertidal zone >...
GTTTTCGGAAGTCTTTTTTGGCTGGGGGTCGAGGATTCGAACCTCGGCTTACGGTTCCAGAGACCGCTGTCCTACCACTAGACGAACCCCCAGTGAATCTGAACGCATTCTAACATGGCTGTTTGCATCCGTCAAATGGACAAGAAAAAATTCCAGGAAATGAGAAGGGAATAAAAAACCACTTCAATTTCTTAGTAATTCAGCCTTAGTGGATATAATAATCAGCAAGAAAATGAATTTATCTGGAGTGAAAGTTCAATGGAAAAATCAGAATCAAACGAATCGACTGACTTCATCCGCACCATCATTAATGAAGATATGGCCTCAAATAAATACGATGGTCGGGTCCATACCCGGTTTCCACCGGAGCCTAACGGCTACCTGCATATCGGGCATGCAAAATCGATCTGCTTGAATTTTGGGGTCGCTGCGGAGTATGGTGGCCTCAGCAACTTGAGATTCGACGATACCAATCCATCCAAGGAAGAGCAGGAATATGTAAATTCTATCCAGGAAGATGTACGCTGGTTGGGATTCGATTGGGAAGATCGTCTATATTATGCCTCTGATTATTTCGACCAGTTATACGATTACGCACTCCGGTTGATCAAGGAAGGCAAGGCATACGTTTGTGATTTGACCGCTGAAGAAATTCGAGAATACCGGGGTACCCTGACCGAACCTGGAAGAGAAAGCCCATACCGAAACCGGTCTGTGGAGGAGAACCTGGACCTGTTTGAACGCATGCGGGCCGGTGAATTTCCAGATGCCTCACGTACGCTGCGCGCGAAGATAGATATGAGCTCGCCCAATATCACCCTTCGCGATCCAGTCCTGTATCGAATTCTGGATGTTCCGCACCACAGGACGGGAGACAAATGGCGAATTTACCCAATGTATGATTTCACACACTGCCTGTCTGATTCTATCGAAGGTATCACTCATTCATTATGCACACTGGAATTCGAGAATAACCGACCGCTATACGATTGGGTGCTCGACCAGCTGGATGTTTATCACCCGCAGCAAATCGAATTTGCGCGCCTCAATCTGAGCTATACCGTGTTGAGTAAACGCAAGCTGCTGCAGCTGGTTCAGGATGGCATAGTTGATGGTTGGGATGACCCGCGTATGCCGACCTTGTCGGGCTTACGCCGCCGCGGGTATTCGCCTCAGGCGATCAGGGATTTCTGCGCTCACATAGGCGTATCCAAAACGAACAGCGTAATCGATATCGCTCTGCTGGAGCATTTTATCCGTAAAGATTTGAACCAGCGCGCGCCACGCGTGTTCGGGATAATGAGTCCACTGCGCGTTGTGATCACAAATTATCCCGAAGGTCAGGTCGAAGACCTGGAAGCGATCAACAATCCAGAAGATGAGACAATGGGTACCCGCAAAGTTCCTTTTTCGCGGGTGATATATATCGAACAGGATGATTTTCGTGAAGTTCCACCTCCCAAGTATCGCCGCTTAACACCTGGCAGGGAAGTGCGTTTACGTTATGGCTACTTTATAACGTGTGTTGATGTGATTAAGGATCCAGACACCGGGGAGGTTGTAGAGATCCACTGTACATACGACCCGGAAACTCGTGGCGGGAATGCGCCTGACGGCCGTAAAGTAAAGGCAACCCTGCACTGGCTTTCCGCTGAACACGCAATGCCAATCGAGGTTCGACTTTATGATCGTCTATTCAAAACGAGCAACCCCGACGATGTGGAACCTGGAAAGGATTTTAAGTCCAACATCAATCCCGATTCACTCGAGATCCTTGAAGGCAGTTTTGTTGAACAGAGCATGGCGAATGCATCTCCAGGAATCACGTATCAATTCGAAAGGCAAGGGTATTTCTGTGTTGATCCATCACCATCAAAAGATGGCAAGCTGGTGTTCAACCGGACAATCGCCCTTCGGGATTCATGGAGTAAATTGGACAAATCAAAAAGGAAATAAGAACGCGGGAATTTAGCTTTCCAATCCTTCTAAAATTCCGATAGCTTGCTGGAGGCGTGCCAGCACGGTCTCTTTACCAATCACCTCCATGGTTTCAAAGAGGGGGGGGCTGATATTGCGACCGGTTACCGCGACACGCAAGATCCCAAACAGCTGACCTGCTTTCAAGCCTAGTTGATCAGCGAGGTCGCGCATGGGTTGTTCAGCTGTCTCATGATTGATCACTGGCAGGCGGTTCAATTCTTCGTATGCCAATCGAGCTGCAGCTGCTGATTCTTGGGCGGTCATTTTTTTTCCTAACAGCTGTTCTGGAATTGGGTGAACTTCTTCTTCAAAGAAAAAGCCGCCCATCTCCGGTGCATCTTCCAGGGTGACAATACGTTGCTGGATCAGGGGTGTAATCTTTTTTATTTTCTGATCATCGACTTCGTAACCCGCTTGCTCAAAAAATGGTTTCATGCGCTTTGCCAGGTCAGGCACTTCGAGATTGCGAATATGCAAACCATTGAAATGGTCAAGTTTGGAAAAATTTATCGCTGCGGGAGAAGGATTCAGCCGTTCGATATTGAATAGTTCAACCAAGTTTTCCAGGGTAAAGAACTCAGTGTGATCATCGTAGGACCAGCCCATCAAAGCGGTCCAATTTAAAACACCTTCTGGTAAATATCCCATCGACATCAAATCCGTCAAGTAAATTGATTTGCCGTCCTTGATCAACTGGTTGGAATCGCGCTTACTCATTTTCCCTTTTCCGCTGGGTTTAAGAAATAGGGAGAGGTGGATCCAAATTGGTTCCTGCCAGCCAAAAGCTCGGATGATATGGGCATGGAGGGGAAAAGTTGGCAGCCATTCTGCTCCACGAATAACGTGCGTTATGCCCATCAGATGATCATCAACCATGGCTGCCAGATGGTAAAGTGCCAGTCCATCGGATTTGACAATGATGTAATCAACTATATTTGAGTTTTCAACGGTAATTGCACCGCGTAGGAGATCATGGGCAGTTACAGAACCTTCTTTTGGTGTCTTGAAACGAATCACATGGGATTCACCAGCGGCAATTCGTGCTGAAGATTCTTCAAATGGAAGATTACGGCAGGTACCATCATATTGGGAGGGCAGTTTCTTTTCTTGTTGTTCCTGGCGTACCCTTGCGAGACGTTCGGGTGTGCAAAAACAGTAATATGCATGATCCGTTTCAACGAGCTGCTTTGCATGTTGCAGGTATATTTCCTTGCGCTGAGATTGGTGATACGGTTCATGAGGCCCCCCAACATCAGGGCCTTCGTCCCACTGAATTCCCAACCAATGCAAGCTGTCAATTAACTCCTGCTCCGATTCTGGATTGTAACGTTTCCGATCTGTATCCTCGATGCGCAGGATAAATTGGCCTCCAGTCTGGCGTGCAAGAAGATAATTGTAAAGGGCTGTCCTGCCGCTGCCTAAATGCGTGCGTCCTGTAGGGGATGGAGCAAACCGTACTCTTGCGGGTTGGTTTGATTTGGGTTCCATGGATCTCCTGGCTTTTTTTGTGAGAATGGGGAGCAGCTAGGCAGATTGGTGGCGTAGAATTACACTTTGCACCAAACCGATTCCCAGCAGGATTGATAGCATGGCACTACCGCCGTAACTGATGAATGGTAATGGTAAACCAGTTGCCGGGACTAAGCGCAGGTTGACACCGATGTTGACGATAGCCTGGAAAGCAATCAACGTGGCAACGCCATAACATATCAAGGCACCGTATGTATCGCGAGCCAGGCGGGCAGCCCGTAAAATGCGGTAAATAACGAAAATCAATAAACCGATCACAATGACTGTACCAACAAACCCAAATTCCTCCGCCATCGCTGAGAAAATGAAATCGGAATGGCGTACTTTCAGAAAACGCAGCTGTACCTGGGTGCCGAGGTTGTATCCCTTTCCGAACCACCCTCCAGAACCGATGCTGATCAATGCTTGCTGGATGTTGTAAATATCTCCATGCCTTGCACTTGGATCAGGAAACAAGAAGTTTAAGATACGATTCTTTTGGTAATCCGCCAGAAGTGGATAACCAATAATTGGAATAACAATACCCACTCCAGCAAACGCAGCCAGCATTTTCAGGTTGAGACCGCTGGCCCACAACAGAGTAAACCATATCACCAGGATCACGATCGAAGTTCCTAGATTTGGTTGCAGGATTATCCACAGTACGATCCCAATGGTCAGTAATAAGCTGCGGGAAATGATCCGAGGATCATTGACACGGTTCATATTCCTGGAGAAGAATTCGGCCAGTGCCAGGATAATAATGATTTTTGCTAACTCGGAAGGTTGGATCGAAAAGTATGTAGTCTCAAACCAACGCGCAGATCCGAATACTGCCTGTCCGACCACGAAAAGGATACCCAATACCCCAGCCATACCGTAATAGAGGATGCGGTTGACCGAAGCCCAGAGACGGTAATCGATGGCGGTCGTGAGTAAAATAACCCCAAATCCGATAATCACGAAGATCGCCTGGCGTTGATCGTATCCAGCCAGGGTAATATTTCCAGCAATGGCTGAACGGATCATTGCAATGCTGAAGATACTGAGAATTGCGACCGCGCCGAGAAGCCAGAAATCGAAATACCGCCAAGTGGTTCTTACATCACTCATACACGTTTACGACTTCGTCTCCGGCTGGTTGGATTAAGGGGGATATCTGCGATCAAACGCTGTTGGCGACCATCTTGATTCATTTCGATGTGTACCGCGTTGGGATCGATTTCAACGTGCCTCGAGATGACCTCGATCAATTCGTCCTTGAGTAATTCCATCGTCCCAGGATTCATATCAATCCTGTCGTGGATTAATACCAGTTTCAGCCGGTCTTTTGCTTGCTGAGCGCTGCTTTTTTCTCTACCCAGGATCCGGTCAAAAAAGGTACTCATTTCAATCACCTCCTGCACCTATCATGCGGGAGATGCGCCCAAAGAAACCATTGCTGCTCTCAAGACTGATAAACGGCACTTCCTGACCCTCTAACCTGGCAGCGATATTCCGAAAAGCCAGTCCAGCCTGTGATTTGCCATCCAGCACAATGGGAGTACCCCGGTTCGTGCTCAAGATCACTTTCTCGTCTTCTGGAATAATGCCAATCAGTTCAACTGCTAATAATTCGAGCACATCATCCGGGGAGAGCATATCCTCCCGTTTAACCATTTCCGGTTTCAACCTGTTGAGTACTAGCCTGGCAGGTCCTTTTTCTTCAGCTTCAATCAGCCCGATAATGCGATCAGCATCACGGACAGCCGAAATCTCCGGGTTCGTGATAACCAGGACTAAATCTGCTGGGGCGATGGCGTTCCTGAAACCGCGTTCGATGCCAGCCGGAGAATCGATCAATATCCATTCACTTTCTTCACGCAGTTCGTCGATTAATCTGACCATATCACTGGGAGAAACCGCTGTTTTATCCCGCGTTTGAGCAGCTGGTATCAAGAACAGATTCGGCAGTCTCTTATCCCGGATCATCGCCTGTCGCAGACGGCATCTTCCTTCGACTACATCAACCAGATCGTAAACGATGCGGTTTTCAAGTCCCAAGACTACATCTAGGTTGCGCAGGCCAATATCGGCATCGATGCAGACTACCCGGGCTCCATCCACAGCCAGCGCAGTAGCGATATTGGCAGTTGCAGTGGTCTTTCCAACACCACCTTTGCCTGAGGTAATTGTGATCACTCTTTTGGACATTTCTCTCCCTTAGCATTCAACGATTAATCAAATTCCGTTCCAACAACCGCTCCCCTTTTATGGCTTCCAAGGCATTGCCACGACCTGTTCATCTACGATGCAAGCCTTTTCGGGTTGTGGTTTGCCGCGTCTTTTTGGTGTTGTGGCTATGTGGTTTGCGATGCGCAGCTGTGTTGGAGCAAGATCCAATGCACAAACCACTGCATCTTGATTGCCATCTGCACCAGCATGAACCATGCCTCTAAGATGACCCCAAACGACGATATCGCCCCCTGCGACAATCTCGCAGCCTGGATTGACATCACCGATAATAACCACGTGTCCCGAATTCTTGATGCTAAAACCTGATCTTAGTGTTCGCCGAACCAATACAGCCTCATCACCGGATAGGGCGGTATCGATGGTATGGGTGGTCCGTTCAGGCATAGGTTTATTGATGCGGGTTGCCAAACCCAGAAGCTGTGCATTTTGCTGGGTGATTTTTGAATTGCTCAACACAGCCCATAATGCCAACCCATCATCAGTGAGCATATCTCTCAGCTGTCCCAGTTCCGCGGCCCTAATGTTGTGATTACCCACATCGAGAATCAGGCGACCACCCTTCAAAAATTCCGCTTGCTCCTTTATTTGTTCTTGTAGAGCTTCTTTAGCATGCGGCCAATCATCATCACGAATAGTGATTAACAGCCCCTCGCGAATGCCCTTGATTTTCACCTTGGCATGTTGTTCCATATTATTATTACAAAAATTATTCCAGGCGCAATTGGTTAGAATCCGAACCCAACAAAGGTTTGAAATTGATTATAGCATGATCTCTTAAGGATTTTGGGCTGCGATATCCCCGGCTTTTATCTCGAAGTATGCCTCTAAAAGCTGCCTTACGATTGGTCCAGCAACTGAGGCTCCCTCTCCGCCGTTGTATACGAAGGCGACCACTGCAATCTCTGGATCTTCAAAAGGGGCATACGCTGTTGTCCAGGCATGAGTAGGCCAATTTCCAGGGATGCATAAGTTTTTCTCATTTGCATATTTGTCGCAGTATTCGGCTGTACCGGTTTTGCCCGCCACGGAGATATTCACATTCTCAAATTCATCCGTGAGTGTACCGTTGATCACAGCCATGCGCATACCTTCCTGGACTTTTTCAATCACCCAGGGTTCAACGGCTTTTTTCTCTCCGGTCAGCTTGCTTTCGCAGCCCCCAGGACTGCTGGGGTCTTCGAACACATCAATCACAGGCTCGGTTGTGATATCGCGAATCGGATCCGGTAAAAATGATTTGATCACATTGCCATCACTATCTGATATTTCCTGCAAAATTGTTGGGCGCATTAACTGACCATCGTTTGCGATAGTTGCGGCTGAGAGCAGCACCTGCAGCGGGGTGGCGATCACAAATCCCTGACCAACGCTGGCGATGTAGGTATCACCGCTGGACCAGTTTTCACCCTGGTTAATCCTTTTCCAGGTTGGATCAGGGATCAAGCCATCCTCAACTAGGGGCAGTTCTATTCCAGGAAAATCTCCGTATCCAAGCGCACGTGCATAGGTCCCCAAGCGGCAGATTCCCAGTCCTTCCGGGACTTCATCCTGATAACCGCCGCCTAATTTGTAAAAATACACGTTGCTGGAATTTGCTAACCCGTCAACAAAGGCAATCTCCCCGAATCCTGCATCATTCCAATCAACGAATTCTCGCGGCCTGGGATTAAGCTCATTAGCGGAAAATTTTTCTTCGATTACGATTTTGGGTGGTGCTTCGATGATCTGCTCCGGGGTTATCACCCCTTCATTCAGGGCGCCTACCGCGGTAACCAATTTAAAGACTGAACCTGCGGGCAGCTCATCTCCGACCGCGTGGTTGAGCAGGGGATTTCGTTCATCTTCTGAGAGCTGTTCAAAATAATATTGAGGAATTACCCTCGCCATGCGGTTATTTTCATAGGAGGGAAAAGACACCATGGCCAGGATTTCTCCAGTTCTTGGGTTCAGTGCGATCACGACGCCGCTGTTCATGCGCTCCTCGTCAAAATATGCATTCCACTCATCGAGTTCTCGTATTAGTATCGACTCTGCAGCGGATTGTAAACGTGAGTCGATGGTTAATTTGATGTTGAGACCCGGTGTAGGATCTACTGGCGGAACTACATCCCGCAGGATCTGGCCGCCGACATCAACTTCCACTAGCCGCTCTCCGTTTCTTCCGCTTAAAATGCTTTGAAAGTACCTTTCAATCCCAGCGTATCCAACTTTATCCCGGTTAGGAACAAAGTTGCGATTCAAGTAATATTCTTCCTCGGCTGCAGAAATTGGACCCATGAATCCAATAATGCCGGCAGTCAGTGAACCAGTGGGGTAATCACGAACAGATTCGATTTCTATATCCACACCAGGTAAATCAACAGCCCTTTCTTTTATGATCATTGCAGTCGTGCGTTCTATGTTGCATTTGATGCGAACTGGCGTATATGGTGCGGTGGTCTCCCCGTATTCGACAATTTGGGTGATACCATGTTCGGAGCGGCACGGTACATAAGGATTCTCATTTGATACTTCATTCAAATTTATCGGTACATCAATCATCTCGCTGATCTGGCGGTAGATCTCTTGTATCTCACCGACATCATCAGGCAACTCTGAAGGAATTATGACGACATTAAAGGAAGGGATGTTCTGGGCGAGGATATAATCGTTGCGGTCGAACACTATCCCTCGCTGGGTGGGTAAATTGATCTTGCTGATCCGGTTTTCTTCAGCCAGGTTGACCCATTCAGAACTCTGCAGAATCTGTAAACTGAATAAGCGCCCCAAGTAAATTATAAAGACAGCAACGATAGCGATTCCGAAAACCAGGATTCGCCATACCTGAACGTTGTTGTTAAGATTTGCACTACTGTTCATTCTTCGATAATAAGATTGTATTCTTTACTCTAAAAATAATACTGTCTTCAACATTTGTTTTGAGGTGAAGAAGTTTGTTAAATCTCGATTGTTTCAGGATAGAGCCAGTTCGCCAGATCACCCATCAGGGCATATGCAGGTACTGCTAGGAGTAAATTAAGCAGAACACTTGGTAGGGTAATCAAATAAAAAGCCTCGATCACGGGTATTGGAGTGCCATTGATCACCAGCACAGCAACAGTAACTACCTGGGAGAGCAGGGTTGCCAGCACGATTGCAGTGATCATCGCTAACAAAGGTCGCTGCCAAAAAACACGCCGCATATAAATAGCGATTCCAGTAACCACAACATAGGTCGGAATAATGGCATAGGCAGGGACCGCGGTGGCCAGGCTGGCCATAATACCCGCGATGATCCCCCAATGCCATGCCGTGGTGACCCTTTCCTGAACTGACCAGGCAACAAGGATTATTAAAACCAGGTCGGTCGTGCCATACAGCAGCTGCACTTGGCTGAATACTGCAGACTGGAATATGACCATTAAACCCAGGATCGGGATTGCCAGGAATATTGCCATTCTACTCCATCAAAAAAAGCAAACAAATTGAATTCACGGGATTCTAATGATCCATGCTTACGGTGCTTCGGGAGGCGGGATCAGCGGACCAATATTAACTGGACGAAAATTGACGATTACCAGAACAATCTCCAGCTGAGAGAAATCTACAACCGGTTCAACCGAAGCGGATTGGAACAGTTCCACCGGGCTCTGGCGCACTCCGCTGACTTGACCGATTAACATATCTGGTGGATAGTTGCCGCCCAATCCAGACGTTAATACCAAATCTCCATTATTTATTTTGGCATCTTGAGGGATAGTCTCAATCGTGATATCGCCGGTTATTGAGCCTTGAAGCAATCCTTCAGCACCCGAGGGTTGGATGCGTACATTGATTGCTGTATCTGGATCGGTTATAAGCTGCACCCGCGCACCATCTGCTGTCACAGCAGCCACACGACCGACCAGCCCCTGTGATGAAACGACTGGCATTCCCCGGCGCAGGCCATCATCAGACCCGCGGTTGATGATCACATAGTGCAGGAAGGGACTGATATCGCGCCCAATCACGGCAGCGGTGATATATTCATTCTCAGCATGGGTGCGGGCAAAATCTAACAACGCTGAGAGTACTTCTAGTTCGGAGTTTTGCTGTTGTAATTCAATTATTTGTGCCTGCAGGCGAGACACTTCTGCTTCCAGCTGTTCGTTAAGCTGCGTTAACCTGGCGACATCTCTGGGGGCAGTCATAAAATCCCTGATTGCCATGTAGCGGCTGGCTAACCAGGTTTGTGCCGAGATGAACGGAGAGAATGCGATTCGGGAAATGGGTGTTAGGTATCCTCCTAAAGCCAGGAGGAGGATACTGATAATTAATATCGCCAGGGCGGCGGTTTGAAATGTGCGAGGTAAATTCATGCGACATCAAGCTTAATCGTGACGCGTGCTGCCTCGTTCCAACCCAACCAAAAATTGTGCTAATTGATCGTATTCTTCGAGGATCATTCCTGCCCCGCGCACCACGCAGGTCATCGGGTCTTCAGCAACCCAAACCCTGATATGCAGCTCGTCCGTGAGGCGCCGGTCTAATCCGCGCAGCAATGAACCACCCCCAGCCATCGTTACACCTGATTCCATTAAGTCGGACACAATTTCAGGTGGACATTCATCCAGGGCATCCTTGATGGTATCAATAATTGTCAGGACTGAGCCCGAAATTGCTTCCCTGATTTCTACAGAAGAGACTTCAACTGCTTCGGGTAATCCGGAGACCAGGTTTCGTCCCCGCAGGGTAAGGGTCAATTCCTCCGGTAGGTGGTATGCAGAGCCAATTGCAATTTTTGCTTGTTCTGCCATCCGTTCACCGATCAGCAGGTTGTACTTATTGCGCATGTAGTCGACGATGTCTTCGTCCATCTCGTCCCCAGCCACGCGCAGGGAACGAGATATCACCACTCCGCCCATAGAGAGGGTTGCGACTTCCGTGGTGCCCCCACCAATATCCACGATCATGCTGCCCCGAATTTCAGATACTGGCAGCCCAGCACCTAATGCGGCTGCAACCGGTTCTTCGATCAAACCTACTTCCCTCGCCCCGGCTGACATGGCTGCATCGTATACAGCCCTTTTTTCCACCTCGGTTACTCCAGAAGGTATTCCAACCACAACCCGGGGACGAGGTACAGGAACAATA
>Ga0209536_100015610_pt1 | contig 10836 bp, 11 predicted proteins | sample DeeMarSeWOR28_12_FD_187461 | JGI IMG/M metagenome (GOLD analysis project Ga0209536, IMG submission 187461) | Marine sediment microbial communities from White Oak River estuary, North Carolina - WOR-2-8_12 (SPAdes) (version 2) | ecosystem: Environmental > Aquatic > Marine > Intertidal zone >...
CGAAAGCCGTTGAATTTCTCCCATCCGCTTCTGGTCGTGCTCGAATTTCTTTTTGAGTCTGGCCTCATAGGCCTCTTGAAGAACTTCAACAAGCTTTTCAAATTCATAAGGCTTTTCAAGGTACTTAAATGCACCTAGCTTGGTGCATTCGACAGCAGAGTCGATCGTCGCGTGGCCTGTCAGCATGATAATTTCAAGATATTTGTGGCTTTCTTTTAATGTTTTAAGTACCTGGGCGCCATCCATTCCGGGCATTTGAAAGTCGACGATGGCCACATCGAAAAGGCCTTTTTCAGCCGAAGCGATCGCTTCCTGGCCGGTCGATGCGGTTGTGACATAGAAGTTTTTTAGCTCAAGCCTTTGGGCGATCGACTTCAGGAATTTAGGCTCGTCATCAACCAAAAGGAGTTTGATTTTATTTTCAGCGCTCATGATATCCTCCTTGTTCTTTGAAATCTTGAGTTAATAGACTCAGGGGGAAATTCCTGCGTTTTTGATTCGCGGTCCCGTGCCAAGGACGCATCCCCTGTAAATCAAGGTCAATGCGGTTGCACAACCTTAAAATTTTCAGGCACGATCAGTTCGAAGCTGTCTAAATTAGCGGCCTCCCGGATATCAACACCGATTGAGGCCGCTAGTGCTTTTGTTTTGTCGGAAACAAATGACCGGCTATTGTTCGGGCCAAGACCCGAAAAAGTGATGTGGACACTGCCGTTCGGTTGCGCCTGTGACCCAATCACAATCTGGCCATCCGGTCCGGCTGACTCAAATGCGAAAACGAGCGCCTGATAGAGGAGATTTTGGAGCCGGAACGGACATGTCAAAACCACTGACGCATCCTCAGGGCTCCGATCGAACCGGATCTTGCTGGCAAAGCTTAAAAACTTGGAAAGCGCAACCACCAGATCGATGACGTCTAAGGGATTTACCTTTTTGACAGGCGCATCTGCGCTATGAGAAAATGCATTCATCTGTTTGATGATTGCGAAGCCCCGCTGGATTTCTTCGATAATATCCTCACTGCAGGTTTTTAGCATTTCCAGCTCTATCTTTTGCCCCTTGACCGCCATTTCCGTCAGATCCTGCAAAAGACCCGCGGCTTCTGAAACAATGGCCATGCTGTTTTTGAGTTCATGTGAAATGCTGGCATTTACTTTGCCGAAGAAAGCCAGGTCATCATTGTCTCTAAAATCAGTTGTATTGTTCATTGCCCCCTCCCCACCGCATCATTAAGGTATTCTGATAATTTTGCGTAACGCCGCATGGTTCCTTCACCATTTCGACCGGCGAGCACAGGGAACCGGCAGTCGATCCCGCCTATCCGGTGACTTCTTGCAGAATCGATATCAGGTCTTCAATTCGAATTGGCTTGGCCAGATAGCGTGCCGCCAGCGCCGATCCTGCCTCGAAGTCGGTTTTGGAACCATGGCCGGTCAGAAAAATGAATTTCATTTCCGGAGCCAATGCTTTCAATCGCCGTTCCAGTTCGAGACCCCCAATACCCGGCATTTTGACGTCGAGAATGGCCACATCGTAGCTGCTCATACCGGTCTTTAGGATGGCATCTTCGCCGGAGTGCACATAGTCGGTGTCGATACCCCGCAATTCGAGCCTTTTGGCCAGCATCTTTGCGAACTTTTGTTCATCATCTACCAGTAACACCTTCATTTTCAATTGACTCCTCTTGAATCCGAGTAGGTAGCGTAATCGTAAATGTGGTACCTTCATTAAGCCTACTTTTTACCGTGATGTCTCCATGAAGCTTTTTGACCAGACCATATGTAATGGCAAGTCCCAGGCCGGTTCCACGGTTGCCTTCTTTTGTGGTAAAAAAGGGTTCGAAAATCTTCGGCAGATTTTCCTCCGGCATGCCGCAGCCGTTGTCGCTGATAGTGATATCTATTTTATCATTTCCCTTGGGCGATGCCTCGATGTCCAGCAGGCATCCGTCATCCAAAGCCTGAAAGGCGTTGTTGACCAGATTCACCAGAACCTGCTGCAGCTTGGCTCGATCAGTTTTTATGGGTGGCATATCTTCGGGCACGTTCACGCAGACCTTTATATTCCGGTAAGAAGCTTCTTTATTGTGAAAAACGAGGACATCTGAAATAACCTCTTTCAAATTCACCTCTCGGATCTTTACTTCAAATTTGCGGGCGAATCCGAGAAGCTGGCCGGTAATCATTCCGCAGCGTTCGACGGCGTCCAAAATGTCATCGATATACCCGATCAATTCGTCATCGTGACGGTACTGTTGCTTGATTACAAACAGATCTTTCACATACCCGGCAGTTTCATTGATAAGAGCCAGGGGGTTGTTGATTTCATGGGCCACACCGGCGGCCAGTTGGCCGATCGATGCCAGCTGGTTGCTTTGTTCCATCATGGCCATGGCCTCGGCCTTGGCCTTGTCGGCGTGATAGAGCTTGTTGACCAGAAAGGTGCAGGTTATGATGATGACGGCCAAAATGACCAGTGTGCCAGCGCCGACGAACCAGTTGATATTCGAGCGCAATTGGCGCCAGACTTGCATCATTCCGGCTTTATGCTTGACGACCATGAGAATGAACGGGGTGTCGGCAATTCGGGTCATCAGGTACGCATAGCCGATAATAAGGGCTTGCTTCTTATCGTCTTGAGTCACGATTACCTGGGTTCTCCGGGAAAAATCCGGTACCGGCAAAGACATTTTCTGAAAGATTTCGCCGTGCTGTTTTGCGGGCGTTTGGATGGTGCCGGACCGATTGACAAGAAAGATGTGGGCATGGGCACCGGTTTCATAGGATTGCAAGGCTTTTATTAATCTTTCCGTATCGAGCGTGGCTCGCATGATAAAAAACGAACCATCTTTACGGAACGACTTGGCAGCTATGATGACATGGGGGACATCTCGATATCCGCGAAAAATTTCACTCACATAAAAACTGTGTTGCTGGCATTCAATAAACCAGCGCTGGTTGCTGTAATCCCGGCCCCCAAGGTTGTAAGGCCCGGCATAGGCAAGCTGTTTACCCGAGTGGTCGATAACGCTCAGATCCGTCAGACCGCCGAATCCCAATTTCAGGTTCCGCAGGATCTCCTCGAGATGATCGGGGTCGGTCAACCGATCATAACCGATTTCATTTACGGTGAATCGCAGGGCGTCCAGCCGTTCCTCAAGAAAGAAGGTTATCGCTCGCCTGGCGTTTGAGGCCAGGCGTTCCGTTCGAAGCCTCAGTTCTGAATCCACAGACTTTTCAAGCAACCGGTAATGAATAATCGTGACCACCAGCAGAGGCACCAGAGATGTGGCAATCAGCACAGAGATACCGAGAATCCAGATCTTGCGATAATTCGTAAATGTCATGTAAGGATCCAGAAGTTTGGTATCCTGATGAAAGAATTCGGGCCAGATCGGCCCGAGTGCTTTGCGGATTCGCGCTATCATGGTGACATTCCCTCGATCCGGGCCAAAATTGCCATCAGTTCGTCAATGACCAATGGTTTGTGCGCAAAAGCATGGGCGCCCAGCTGGATGCATTTCTTTCGATCTTTTTCCGTCCCATGCGCCGTCACAATAATAACCGGTGTCTTTGAGTCCATTTTCTTGATGCGCATGAGCACCTCGGTACCGTAAATATCCGGCAGGTGAAGATCAAGCAAAATAAGAAAGAAATCCTTCCGTCCGATCAAATCGAGCGCCTGTTGGCCATTGTAGCACACCTCGCATTGGCAGCCCCTTAACGTCAACCGCTTGGCCAGCATATTGGCAAACCGTTTTTCATCGTCGACAATTAATAGATGGTAAGGTTTCATATTGTTACATATTTTTGTTGACTGTTTAGAAATTGTATTTTATATAAACACTAATATACCATTAAGTTTCAAATGTAAACACTTTTTTGAGAGGTTGATTAAATGGTAAACATTCGACTGCGCTCGGTGAGTTGTTTTTTCGGATTCCTGGTAATTTTCTTGTTGACCTCCCCAGCCGCAACTGCAGCCGCAGGGCAGGCGACAAGCAGCGCCACTGCCGGCAAACCTTGGTGGTTCTGGCCCATCGTTCTATTTTTTTTCTGCCTGGTCCTGGGTGTTCTGGCGGTCATGGCCGGTGTCGGAGGGGGTGTTCTTTATGTTCCTCTGGTCAGTGGCTTTTTCCCTTTCCACATTGATTTTGTGAGAGGCGTCGGGCTCATGGTCGCATTGGCTGGTGCGCTTGCAGCCGGCCCCGGCCTGCTGCGGCGCAATCTGGCCAATTTAAGGCTGGCCCTGCCGGTGGCGCTGGTCGCATCCACCTGCTCCATTTTAGGCGCCTTGCTGGGGCTATACCTGTCGTCGCTGAACCCCAATATCATCCAGGCCTGCCTGGGGATAACGATTGTTGGGATTGCCTTGCTGTTGCTCTTTTCAAAGAATACGGAAAAGCCGGTGGTTACCAATCAGGATGCCATCGGTCTGGCATTGGGGTTGAGGGGGGCTTATTGGGATGACGGCGCCCGCGAAAGCGTCGAATGGAAAACGCATCGGACGGCACTGGGCCTGTGCCTGTTCATTCTGGTCGGCCTGCTGGCCGGCATGTTCGGGCTTGGCGCAGGATGGGCAAATGTACCGGTGCTCAACCTCCTGATGGGCGTTCCGCTGAAAGTGTCTGTGGCGACCAGCAAATTTCTCCTGTCCATCACCGATACATCGGCGGCCTGGATATATATGAACCGGGGGTGTGTCATTCCACTGATCGGCGTTCCCTCCATAGTGGGCTTGATGCTGGGCTCGTTGATCGGAGTGAAGATACTTGCCATCGCCAAGCCGAAAATAATTCGATATATGGTTATCATCGTGCTTTTATTTGCGGGACTTAAAGCCATGGACAAGGGATTCGGGCTTGGGCTGCTGGGATAAATAAAACAGAACTAAGATGGAGCGATAGCATATGAGCAATCAAAATGATGAAGCCCTGAAACCGACGCGCGAGCAGTTTATCTATGCCAACCTGTTGATTATCGGTGTGTGGGCAGGTATTGCCATCCTTTTCATAACGTATGCAATATATCTGTTCGGCCTGCTGCCTCCCCACGTCAAAATATCCGTTATTCCCAGCGTATGGGCCAAAGGCGTCAACGAATTTCTGGAAATTACCCATTCACCCCATGGTTGGGGATGGGTGTCTCTGCTAACCAAAGGGGACTTTCTCAACTATATCGGTTTTGTGTTGCTGGCGCTGATGACGATCTTGTGTTACCTGGTATTGGTCAGAGGATATATCCGTCAAAAAAACTGGATTTTTGCAACAATCGCAATCCTGGAAATCGTCGTGCTGTCCCTGGCAGCATCCGGAATTTTCGGCGGCGGTGGACATTAAACGTCATTGCGGCTAAATTCAAACTGCACCCAAACGGAAATTGAATCGTTTCCTGACCAGGATTATTGAAACGATGTTTCTCAGATTGCCCCAAACGCGACCAAAGAAAGGTGAAAAATGAAAACAAAAAAAATTAATATCCTTCTGGTCGATGACAACGAAAAATTCCTGAGGTCCATTGCTGAAAGGACGAAGCTGAAGGGGTTTAATGTTTTCACGGCTTCCAATGGTAAGCAGGCCCTCGACATTGCCCAAAGACACCAAATTCATGTGGCGGTGGTCGATCAGAAAATGCCCGATATCGAGGGCCTGGCTGTTATCGCCAAACTTAAAGAGCTTGCCCCGGATATCAATACGATCCTTTTGACGGGCCACGGCGACGAAAAACTCAAAGAAGCCAGCGAAGCCCTTAACGCGACCTATTTCGACAAACAGGAAATGAGCAAATTCTGGTCGTTTCTGTCCAATCTGCCGTTGGGAAATATCAATATCCTTTTGGTGGACGATAATGTGAAATTCCTCCATACCCTGGCTGAGCGGATACGGCTGAAAGGTTACGAACCCTACACGGCAGTAAATGGGCATGAAGCCATCGAAATCACGAAAACCATTAAAATCCACCTGGCAGTCGTCGACCAAAAAATGCCCGACATGGAGGGTCTGGTGGTTATTACCAAGCTAAAGGAAATTGATGCCGATATCAAAACCGTTCTGTTGACCGGCCATGGTGATGAAAAACTGAAGGAAGCCACAGCGGCGCTGAACTCATCCTATTTTGAAAAAGAGGACATGGGTAAATTCTGGCGCTTTGCGAGAAAGGCACTGTCGAGTCTGGAAAGATCGATGGCGGCGGTTGGAATGGCAACCGGCGGTGACCTGGATGATGCCGTGGATATCGAGTCGCACAAAGCCAAGAAGAAATAAAGGATACAAATGAGCCAAAAGCTTCCCAAAATTCTGTTGGTGGATGATGAGCAAAAATTTTTGAATTCCATCGCCAGACGTTTAAAACTTCTGGGTTTTGACCCACTCAAAGCATCCAGCGGTCCGCAGGCCTTGGAGCTGGCGCAAAAAGGCCCCATTGATCTGGCAATTGTGGATTACCAGATGCCCGGCATGGACGGCCTGGTGACCATCACCAAGTTGAGGGAAATTCACCCGGCTCTGAGAACGGTCCTGCTAACCGGCCATGGCAGCGATAAAGTAAAGCAAGCCACAGAAGCCCTCAACGCCGGTTACGTCGAAAAGGACCGCATGCAAGATTTCTGGGAAATCATCAAAAAGAGCAGTCAAAGCGGCAGCATCATTGTCATCAATCCATTTTCATCCGACATGCCTTCAACTGCCGACGGGGCCCTTCAAGTCGAGGGGTTCAAACCTTCTCCCGATGAGCTGATGGCCGATTCAGTGCAGGCCAAAGGTCCCCTGGCCTCTTATGCAGCCGGTAAAAAAGCGTCTCAAAGCACAATGCCCGAACATTTGAGGATAATCGGCGAAACCCAGCCGATGCAGGAATTAAGAAGAAATATCGAGCGTCTGGCCGGTCTGGATTGCCCCGTGATCATACGCGGCGAAACTGGCACCGGCAAGGAATTGACAGCCAGGATGATACACGATCTGAGCCCACGAAGGCAAAACCGATTTACGGCGGTTAACTGCGGCTGTTTCAGCAATGATTTGCTCATCGAAGAGCTCTTCCGACCCGGCAAGGGAATTTTTTCCGGGAGTGTTCAGCAGGAAGGAACCGGCTACGGCTCGGATGCGGGAGGTACCATTTTACTGGATCAGATCGAGCAGTTATCATCCAAAATGCAGCTATCAATGCTAAAGATAATCGATAGCAAAAAAATATCCTTACAGGATGGTATGAATGATTTTCCATTTAATCTACGTATAATGGCATCCAGCCACTTCGACCTCGCTAAACTGGTAAAGGAGGGAAAGTTTAAAGATGAGTTGTATTATCGTTTGAATATCCTTGAATTGTCCATCCCACCGCTAAGAGAGCGAAAGGACGACATTGCCCCCCTATGCAGCTATTTCATCCATAAATTTGCCAAAGAGTTTAACAAAACGGTCGAGCATATCTCAGAAGAAGTTATCTCCACCTTTATGTCGTATGATTTCCCCGGTAACGTGCGTGAGCTTGAACACATCATCGAGCGCGCTGTTATCATTGCCGATGGTAACGCCATAGATTTCAAACATCTTCCGCAACGGTTTCACAGGAATGACCATACAGCGGCAGACGCAAATAAAAAATTCATGACCCTGGCTGAAATCGAAAAGCGACACATTCTCGAGGTCTTAGAAGCAACCGGAGGAAACAAAACCAGAACCACCGAGCTGTTGGGTATCAGCCGGGCCGCTTTGTGGAGAAAACTAAAACAATTCAAGGAAGACAGCCGTCCATCAACTCCAGAAAATAACAACAAGCAAACCAACTAGCACCGCCAACCACTGCCACGCAGCAACACCGCAATTCGCCGATCTCCATACCAGCCAAATTTCGTTGCCAGTCGGATGATGTCTGATCGAAGAGATTCTTCGTTGGTTTTACGACCCGCAGGACAGCGCTGCGTTGATCTTGGATGCCCGTCAGCCGGCCGGCCCGCCTTTGGGATATCCCCAAATTGCACTGCACATGCGCGCTATCTTTCATGCGCCTGGCGTGGCTGATTTTCGTATCCCCAAAATGGCATTGACAATGCGACAGCATTAATGCATAAGTAATCAATAGACTAATTGATTAATTGAGGGCGGAGTTATGAAAAACCCAAACAGACAGTTCAAAGATGCCATTTATGAGCAATTTTCAAGAATCGGCAAGGCGGTTTCGAGCCCCAAACGGTTGGAAATGCTCGACCTGCTGTGTCAGGGTGAGAAAACGGTCGAAACCCTTTCAAAGGAAACGGGTCTAACCCTGGCCAACACATCGCAACACCTTCAGACCCTGCGGGCGGCCCGTCTGGTCGATGCCGAAAAAGAGGGCCTTTACGTCAAATATCGCCTTGCAGATGAAATGGTGTGCGAGTTTTTTCGAACCATGCGCGTGCTGGCGGAAAACCTCTTGGCCGAAGTGGATATGATCAAGCGCCGTTTTCTGGAAGGAAGAGAGGGAATGGAGCCGGTCAACCGTGACGATCTGTTGAGGCGTGTGATCGAGGGCGGCGTCACCGTATTAGATGTGCGTCCTGTGGATGAATACCGGACAGGGCATATTCCCGGCGCACTATCCGTTCCGTTAGGGCACCTAAAAAACCTGCTATCCAGGCTGCCAAAGGATCAGGAGATTGTTGCCTACTGCCGGGGACCGTATTGTGTGCTAGCAATTCAAGCGGTCGAGATGCTGCGCGAACAGGGTTTTGAGGCAATTCGCCTTGAAGACGGGATCCAGGACTGGCGTGCAATGGGCCTGCCGGTGGAAATCGGCGATTGAAACATACTGAGATTGGCTGTTGCTTAAATTTGGTGAAGCTATATTAAAACGAGCCCATACCATGCAAAACAAAAAAACAATTTTCCTGGCGGCCGTGACCATCTTCCTCACCGCAATCGCAGTATGGTATTCGCAACGTCCGATCAAGCCGCTAGAGGCTACCTGGCAGGATGTTTTGGCCGAAGCCGAGGCCGGCGGTTACCGCATCATCACAACGGAAGATCTCGCCGACAGGTATCACAAAAGCCCTTCTGCTCTTCTGCTAATTGACACACGTCAGGAGTGGGAATATCGCACCGGACATATAGAGGGTGCTCTCAACTTTCCCATGGAGCCCACGTGGTGGTCACGCTGGCGCAAAGCGGATGAGCTGAATGCGTTTTTAGGTCCGGACCAAGATCGTATCATCGTCTTTTACTGAGCCGGTCTGACATGAGTCCGCAGCGACTCGGCGGCCCGTGTGGCTGTAAAGCTTGGATACAAAAACGTCTACCGCGACCCCTATGGTTTTCCGAAATGGCAGGAGCAGGCCCTGCCCACCAAAAGCAGCCCGGCAGGGTTAGCCGCGCCTGTCGAGGCATCCGCTGTTCCTGCAGGCGCCAGCTCCCTCAAAGGCTGGGCCATGCTCTGGACGCTGCTTGGCATTTTCGCCGGTGGTCTGGCCCTGAACCTGACCCCTTGCGTTTACCCCATGATACCCATCACGATTTCGTTTTTTGGGGGCCGGACAGCCGCGAACCGACCTGACCAAATCAAACTGGTTCTCCATGGGTTCTGCTACCTGATGGGTCTTGCCCTGACCAATTCAATTCTGGGGGTGGTGGCATCGCTCACCGGTGGTTTGATGGGAGCGATGCTGCAAAATCCCATTGTGCTTGTTCTGGTGGCCGGCATTCTGGTTCTTTTCGCAACCAGTCTTTTCGGGGTTTGGGAACTGCGCTTACCAAACGCACTGAACCAAATGGCAGGCAAATCCTACACCGGATATTTCGGCAGCCTTTTTATGGGACTCACCCTGGGCGTCGTTGCCGCTCCCTGCATCGGTCCGTTCGTGTTGGGGTTGCTCACATGGGTGGCGGCAATGGGCAACCCCTGGCTGGGCTTCCTGATTTTCTTCATCCTCAGCCTGGGCTTGGGCCTTCCGCTCTTCGTGCTGGCGCTATTTTCCGGCCAGCTTCAGCGCCTTCCCCGTGCCGGCGGTTGGATGCTCTGGGTGCGCAAGCTCATGGGTTGGGTCCTGGTCAGCATGGCGGCTTATTTCATCCGACCTGTCCTTCCAGGGGCTCTTAAGATCGGCTTACCGGTTGCTGTCGCCCTGTTTGCCGGCTTGCACCTGGGATGGTTCGATAAAAGCCAGGCCGGCTTTAAAGCATTCCCGTGGCTGAAAACCATCGTAGGCACAGCTTGCCTGGTCCTGGCGACCTTCTGGATCTCCGCTTGGGCCATGCGAGGGCCGGGGATTGACTGGCATGTTTACTCGGAGCAAATTCTTCAGGCGTCAAAGGCACAGGGAAAACCGGTTATCATTGATTTCTATGCCGACTGGTGTGCGCCGTGTCGCGAGCTTGAGGAGATCACTTTTCATCACGCCGCTGTCGTCCAACAGGCAGACAGCGATTTCACTATGGTCAAAGTCGATGTGACCAAGGGCGGCAATCCATTGCATGAACGGTTATTAAAGCAATACGACGTTAAAGGGGTGCCTACCGTTGTTTTTTTGGATGCGAGGGGAAGCGAGCGCATCGATCTGCGTCTGGTCGATTTTTTACCGCCGGAACCTTTTCTGAGTCGCATGGCCGATTTAAAGAAGAGCGGTTCGGCGCAATAACCCATACAAAATAACACAACATAAGGAGATGGTCATGATCAAGGTCCGATTTTTTCTCAACGAACCAAACGGCAAGCCTTGAAAGCATTTTAAACAAATGATGCCCAGGTTGGGCGAGAAATATGCCATTGAGATAGAAGTCACCTCTAAACCCAAGGCCGATTACCTGACCGACGATTACTTCGAGTTAGACTTGCCGGTGGCCCCGGCGGTCATGGTGGGCGATGAAAT
>Ga0209536_100015611_pt1 | contig 10836 bp, 11 predicted proteins | sample DeeMarSeWOR28_12_FD_187461 | JGI IMG/M metagenome (GOLD analysis project Ga0209536, IMG submission 187461) | Marine sediment microbial communities from White Oak River estuary, North Carolina - WOR-2-8_12 (SPAdes) (version 2) | ecosystem: Environmental > Aquatic > Marine > Intertidal zone >...
CAAGATTCTTGACGAGCTAAACCATTGTATACAAATTGTTTGCAGAAGACAGATTTCCCAACTCCTGAGGGTCCTAGAAGAAGTAAGGATTCTGGAGGCAAGTTTCCTTCGACTAACCTTGAAGAACCTGGAAAAACATCAATTGGTTTCATTCAATTCACATATTATGGTGTAATTTATTGCAATAAATCTCTTTGCTAGGATAAAAACGAAACACATTTTTTGCTACTTCTTTCGCTTCATTCTCAAATTTCCTACTCAAGATATGGCCAATCAAACGTTTTTGGTTAAAATCGGATTCTGGGTTGTTTTTATCTTATGTTAGAGTTAGTCCTTCAATTTTTGCAGCTAATGTAACTATTTCTTTTGAGAATGGGTGGTTTGGTTGTTCAATTGCAAAGAGGAATTCATGTCTACTAAATTGAATATCACAGAAGCAGGGAATTGAGGCAACGATTCTGGTTCCAAAATGCTTTTCCAAGTTTTCTTCAAATGCTCTTTCGTCGGCTGTTATGTTGAGTTCATTAATTGGAGAGGCTCCAGGAACCTTGTTGAGTATTATGAAGTATTTGGACCCCAAATCAGATAACGTGTCATATATGTCGGTGATCATTTTCTTCGTGCCTTCTATGTCAACATCATTGTCTTTCATTATGAGAAGTTGGATGTCTGCAGTTGCCAAAGTATTTATTGACCAATACCTAATCCCGGGACTTGTGTCTAAAAACAGATAGTCGATGTTGTAGTCTTCAAAGAGCATCTTCTTAGCTGAGAGAAATCTTCTAATGGCGGCGAGTTGCCATTTAGTTTCGTGTTTAATCTCGATATCGTGAACATCCTCTTTTCCTGGATTTGAGAAACCTACGTAAAGTTTGCCTTTCAGATCGAGTTCAGGGCTTAAATCAACTAGCAAATCTGAGATCTCGACTTCTCCACTTAAAAGATTGTTCAAGTAAAAACGCGAGGTTTTTCGAAAATATATAGTCAATGTAGGAGCGTATAAATCAAAATCTAAAAGGCAGACTCTCTTGCCATTCTTCGCTAGGAAAGCTGCTAGATTAGCAATTAAAGTCGTTTTTCCCGTTCCACCCTTGTAGGAATGAAAAGCTAAGGTTTTGCCTCTAGACATTTGTTAACACATCTAAGATTCAATGTTGATTGAAATAATCATATATTAACAACTTTCTTAAGACTTTTTAGCTTCCTACTAGTTTAAGAAACACTTATTGCTTAGAAGAGAATTGTCAGTTAACCCTGAATTCGATGCAGTTCACGATCGAAGTCAAGAGTCTTTATTCCTTCTCTGATTCTGCGACTACTTTGCTTAATTTTTCTAGATGTTTCTTGAGTTCCCTTTCGCGCATCTTTTTTTCAGGCAATGTTTCTTTAGCATACAAAATTGGAACAACAGACAGAAATAGCAAAATGCTCAAGATGGGTGAGAGAATGCTCGCTTCAGCGCTAACACCAAGTATAGCTGGCAAGGTGCCAGTTGCCATATAAGAAATGAAGGGCAAAACAGTATTAGTAGCATAGAATTTCTCCTGTGAATAGTTGGCGGCTAGATCTCCTGGAATGGCAAAATAGGCAACCATACAGAAACCCCAAGCAATTCCGTGGACAGTCAATTGAATAATCAGACTCAAAGTGTTGGTGGCTAAGCCAAAGATTGCAAAACTGACTCCAAACGTTACCACTCCTATTATAATTGGTGGTTTCCTTCCAAACCGATCTGACATATAACCCGATATTAGACTAACGGCAGCGAGGCCTAAGAATTGCAGAAGATTACCAATCTCCAGAGCGGCAGCAAATTCCTCTGTTTGCGGAAGACCTGGGTAGATAAAATTTGATAAACCTGATACTAGATTGAATAGTACCCAAGGGATTAGGTAAAGCGCAATATTCTTCCTAGTCAAAATTGTGATGTAAGATAATTCTTTTCTCTCTTCTTTCTTGCGATATGGATATTTGATTATAGCCAAATAACTAGTTGACCTCAATAGCATGATAATGATAATAATTCCTATTAAACTGAAAAATTCAGCTAGGATCATTTCAAGAGATATTAATACAAATGTCATTAAAACTAGAATTCCAGCAGTTTTGCCTCGATTTTCTACTTCGGTGCAGTCAGCAAATAAGGCTGCACCACTTGGAAAACCTATTCCAAACGATATCCCTAAGAGAATGCCAAAAATTATTGCAAAAATTTCTCCTTGAAACACTGCTAACGCGCCTGTGGCTAATAAGCCCAGTGTTGTTGACCAAAACAGTAGGCTTTTGCGAGTGATTTTTTTCTGTATGTATACTCCTACAAATGCAGATAGAGCTCCGAAACCATAAAACAAAACTAGACCTAGAAAGATCCAAAATTGGTTATTAGTGACGTTCTGAAACAAAAAGTCAAAATGTAGAACGATAACAAAAAACCATGAAAGAGCACCAGAACTAGCAAAGGTAATTGCCACTCTTTCTATCGAAGTAAGTTTAGCATTTTCCTGCAAGTAACTAAACTCCTTTCTATTTAACCACAAATCTAATTAAGATTTATTAAAGTATTATAAAAATTGTCGTATTGGTTCTTTTAAGGGAGGTGAAAATAATTACAAATCCTGATCAAAAATTAGGTGTAGATTTCGCTAGTTTAGCATTGAAGTTGTTGAAGGAAAAGGAGTTATTTGACAATGCAATGAAAGCTGTAATGCAGGAAGAAGAAGAAGATTTTGCTGATGCATGCGAAGCATGCGGAATCCCAAATTCAGTCCCAGGAGTTGGTACGAAAATACATGAAACATTGTATAAGATGCTGAGAGCAGGCTTGACTGACTATGATATGCTGGCTTGGCCTTAACAAATATTTCAACGAAATAAAGAAACACGGCAAATTTCTCGCGTTATCCAACTCACATTTTTCCACTTTATAATACCGACTAATTTCTTTAATCTTAAAGGGTTATTAGGCTCACTGTCATTTGTGTACTTGACCTCAAAGAATGAAGTTAATTCATATTAGAAAGATATTTTGATAATTACATATTCTTAGTTATTCGTTAGACTTTGTAAGGAGGTGAGAAAGAAGGTGCCATTTTTCCCTATATTCCCAATTAAGCATCAAGAAGAAGCCGTAGAATTTTTTTCTCTACTAATGAAGTTATTAAAGGAAGGTATCTGGGATGATGCATTAAAAGCTGTACTGCGGGAGGAACCAGACAAATTTAAGGACGTGTGCAATGAAGCCGAAATACCAGATGATTATCCCATCCTTGGGGCTCAGTTGCATTTCAGGTTTTATATGATGCTAAGAGCAATGTTGGAATACCAGCCTCGTTGATGATTGGATCCTAATATAATCGTCATCAAAATAGAGGAGAATTGCAGATTTCCCAACTTGTTAAACTACATACCCTCCCCTAATTTCTTCAATTAACTTTTTTTGATTGGCAAATGCCGCTAGACAACAGCTTCTCAACGTTTCTAATGCTGCTATTGATGATTAGCTTCACAATATTCTGTGCGTAACTTGGTTTGAGAGAGTTCAAGTGATCGGTTGCTTTTTTGCCTTCTCGTTTTACGACCTCGTATGCATATGTAAAAGCTTTTGCTTCAAAGCAGAGATTTAATAGCTCTCTAGCATCTGATGGAGAAAGTGAAGTTTTCTTAATAACGGATTCGATCGTTTTGTATCTATCTTCTGAAGTTTTGGCTGCGTAGAGTAACGGCAAAGGAATACTCTCGTTTTCTAACCTATGAACAAGATAGTTATCCACACTTAGTGTATCTCTAATATCATCCATTATCCCAAGTATTAGAGCAAGACTTTTGCCCACCTCAGATAGTGCATTTATTTCCTTTTTTGTTCCGCCGCCAATTATAGCTCCAAGTTTTGCACAGGCTTTGATTCCAGAATTAAGTTTCCAAAGAACTTCTTTAAAGAACTCCAAGTCAGTTTCCAAGTTCTTTCTACAAGAAATTTCATCAATTTCCGCTTCACACATATCCAAACTGGAATTTCCATAAGCTTCTGCAAAAGCTGCGACTGTTATAGGTTTGTTAGTTTTCCTTATCATTTCATGAATTAGAGACCATGCCTTGACAATAAGAAGGTCGCCGACTAGCAAAGCGTTATTCAGACCATAGGCACCAAGGATTGTCTTTCTGCAACGTTTCTTCTTTGTATTGTCCACTATATCATCATGAATTGATATTCCGGCATCGGCTAAAGCTATCATGACTCCAGCGTCAATTACTACTTCAGATTTTGCTCCAACTGCTTCACAACAAAACGAAAGCAAAGCAGGTCTGAGCGAATCAACCCAATACTTTTTTACTACCTCAAGCATTGATAGCAATTTATCATTTGTAACACCCGATACAGCGACTTGCCCAAACTTTTCGAGCACTTTTTGAGCTCTTACTCTCAGGACAATCTCCAACTTATATGGAGGAGTGTTTTGGCTATTGTTCATTTTTCATCAAGTATTATTTTCCTAATATCAAATATGCTTATTATTTTTTTCAATCTAACAACTTGAAGCCGTCTCGGCGCACTTGAAGTGCTCTTTTTTCAACTAATAGGCAATATTAAAAAAACAGAAAGGTATTCAATGATAATTAGACTAGAAAGTCAAGATTTTATCTTTGAGATTTGAGTCTAACTGTTATTAAATTCTGTAGAACGAAATGATTGACACAATTATTCAGAGAGGAAAGTCGCAGAAAACATGAAATTTCAACTTTTTTTAGTTCCAATCCCAAAAATATAGTAAACTACCGTTTTATCCCAATTATTTTGTTTTATGCTTTGCAACTCTTCCCTAATTTCTTTTTGCACTTCTTTTGCGTCTTCCAATGAAAATCCAATTTTCCACGGAGATGTAGTCAAGTCTTTATTACTCCAAAGAAAAGATGGAGGAATACGAATGGCTTTTTCAATTTGGTAGATTTTGTTTTCCTTGAATCCTACATTATTAAATAGCTTTCGAGTTTCTTCGAGCGTAGGGCTTCTTGGTGTCTCAAACAATGCGTACTCAGGATGTCTTTCTCTAACTCTGTCATATGCTCTAAAAAGATCTTCAAAGCTTAGTCCACCTTGAAATACCAAAGCAACTTTTCCTTTAGGTTTAAGAACCCGAAACATCTCATTGAGAGCGACCTCTTTATTTGCTATCCAATGGAACGCCTGATTACTTATTACCAAATTAAAGCTCGATTTCGGAAAAAATAGCTTTTCAGCATTACCTTTTCTAAACTCAACGTTTGTTTGATTGGATTCCAAAGCTCTTTTCCTGCAAAAGTCAACCATTTTTTGTGAGATATCAATTCCATAGAACTCACCTTTTCCATTAACTCTCTTCATTAATTCGAAAGTCGCTATACCGGTTCCACATCCAACATCGAGTACTTTTGGGTTTTTCGGAATTTGAATGTCACGAAGAAGTTGAGTCGCGAACATCGTCATTATTGAACCTAATTCATCATCATACTTATTGGCAAAATTATCATATGCTGTTTCAACCTTCTTTTGATAGTCTAGGATACTTTTCATCCACCCTCATTCTGATGGTCAAACTTCATTAACCTTCTTAGGTCGATGTTTTTTAAAGTTGCTTTTAGCCTAATTTGTAACAACCCAGAACACGTCATTAGCCAAGTCGATTCTTTGCGTGGTCTTCCTGAAAATCAAAACTTGGGTTTTTTCAATAATATGTTTCTTGGAGCACGTTTGCATTTATCATCAAGTCTTATTTATCATTCCATCTTTCAGATTTATTGATTTGATTAGCTAACATATTGTTTGTCGAATGCTTTTTCTAATAAACTAGAAGATTGGTTTGAAAAAATTGTTATTTATGCTCGAAGCAAATTAATAATAAAATTCATTGGATGAGGCAACCGCAAAGCTTTTATCGCCTAAGTTGGCAAAAATGATTTTTGCGACTGATTATTGCTTTAGTAGTTCATATTTAAGGGAGATAAAAATTTGCGACAAGAATGGAAAGAAAATATTAAGCGTGAAGCAGAACCCCCAAAAACCATATTCGCAGAAGCTGGTATTCGTCAAGATGATAAACTCCCAATTTTTGAAACCACAAACAGAATTTCTAGCGAAAACATCGAAAACTTCCTCGCAAGCGACAAATTGGTTGAATCCGCAGCTCGGTTTCTTCGCAAACAAGGTTTCGACATACTACACAAAAGTCCTATATCAATAACTATTGGAGGGGAACGTGAAACCTACAATAGTGTCTTTGAAACTAAAATTGTACAAGTAGAAAGAGAAGTAATTAAGGAATGCTGTAAAAAGGAAGTAGCTCAGTGCTGGGACTGCGAAGATGAAACTGATTTGGATCAATTTATTGACACGAGAAAATTGCCTCTGAAAGATATTATAGCTGGAGTTGCAATAGAAGAAAAGTTTTATTTTTATAACGCTAGTCCACTTCCTCCAAGTAAGGATTATTGGCACTTGAATGTTCCCACCAAAGTTTCCGAGATTCTAAATGCTGAACAAGTTCATGATGATGGCTTTACTGGTCAAGGAATAAGAGTAGTTATGGTTGATTCGGGATGGTATCGCCACCCATACTTTGATGATCAAGGTTATCGCATAAATCCAGTAGTGCTTGGTCCAGGTACATCTAATCCTGAAATTGATGAAAATGGGCATGGTACAGGAGAATCAGCAAATGTATTCGCGATAGCACCAGATATTGATTTCACGATGGTAAAAATGGACCAAGTATTGTCGGTTGGAGCGTTCGATACAGCAGTTGGACTTAACCCTGATATAATAACTTGCAGTTGGGGAACAACTAGAAGAAAAGAAAAAAGTCTCACTGCAACAGACCGAGCTCACGCAGCGTCTGTAGCTCATGCTGTATTCGAAGGTATAACAGTTGTTTTTGCTGCTGGCAACGGTCATTTCGGATTTCCCGGCCAACATCCTGATGCTATATCAGCGGGTGGTGTCTACATGTGTGAGCATGGAACATTTAAAGCTTCGAATTATGCCAGTGGCTTCAGGAGTGAAATATATTCAAGACGAAATGTTCCAGATGTTTGTGGTTTAGTAGGAGAGAATCCTAGAGCTATTTATATCATGCTTCCTGTCCAAGAAAATTGCTGGATTGACTCAACTTTTGGCTGTGGAACCTATCCTGAGGGAGATGAAACTGCTAACAATGACGGGTGGGCAGTATTCAGTGGCACATCTGCAGCCTCACCTCAAATAGCAGGTATATGTGCCTTGATGAAACAAGCTAATAGCAATTTGACTCCAATAACAATCAAAAGAATTCTCAAACAAACTGCTATAGATGTAACAAATGGTGAATGCAGCTGGATAACAGGACCGTTCCCGGCAACACGTGGGCCGGACCTTGCTACAGGCCATGGTCTAGCTGATGCCTACAGAGCAGTTCTCCTAGCCCAACAACAATGGTAATAACAGAAAGACTAATAGCAACTTTGTCACAAGAAATGTATCCGACTGGATCTCCAAGTTTCATATTTAGAAAAAATAAAATATCCTTAGAAATAGAATAAGACTCCAACAAGCTACCGTTATATATCTTGAAATGAATATTACTGTATGGAAGGCATGGCAAATGAGCAAAGAAGATGATCTAACGGCAAAGGCGCTTGTTTTCCTCAAGTCTAGGAGTGGGTTATCCTTAGCTAAAGCGGAAACTAAGCAAATAATCTCCGAGAACATCAAACAATACTTTCCAAGAGATGAGACAGTTGCCAAAGCTGTCCAGGAGCTTGAAAAGCTAGGTTTTACCATTCTAGGACCAATTCAACGCAATGCTACCAAAATAACCATAACAGGAAAACCAGAATTGTTTGAAAGTATCTTCAATGTAAAACTAATAGTTGAAAAACGTGAGTCCACCCTTCAATCAAGGGAGGGCATTGTGATTCGTTCTGACGAAAAACTGACAATACCAGATTATCTTAAAGACACAATTGATGAAGTTAGCATAATCTCGGAGCGAGTAGAATATTTCGAACAGAAATAGCTCATTAAAAAACACATTCTTATTCATTTGCCGAGACTACTCAAAGCAATATTATCCTTTTTTCCAATGCAATTCTATATATTGATTTGCCTGATTAAATGCAAGATAGCATAAGAGGGTAATAATTTTCCAACGACAGAAATCGTGTGGAATAGTGTATATCATTAATTATTTATTTGAGTCCAAATTTTTCAAGATTCTTCATACAAAAAGAACTAAAACAAAAATTATTTTAGCATATGACACCTTTTCAATAGATGAGGCAAATTCCAATGTCAAAGTTAGCCATTAAACAAGCAGGAACTAGAGAGAAAATCACTTCAAAAAATCGTCCATCTTACAATAGCCCAATATTCTGGGTGTCCATAGCGATTTTTTCTTCTGCCTTACTAACATTAGTCATATGTACTTTTTTTGGTCCTTTCACTTTTGCCTTTGATTATGCGGTGACCTTTTGGTTGTCTTTTGTAGTTGGTTTGGGAGGTGCGGGAATCTATCTCATGTTGCTACTCATAGTTGAAGGTCATATGAAGATCTTGAAGAATAATATTGTAACTGATTTGGGACTCATGTCTTTTCTATTTCTTTTATCTGGAGGTTTCGTTGCAGCCGTCACCCAAGTTTCAACAGGAATATTAGTCGCTGGAGGCATCCAAGCGGTTTTTATGGTAGGTTTTGGATGGCTTGGAGCACTTTCAGGAGTAGCTGGCGTCAAAGCAAGAGTCGAACTTAACATGGAAAACAAGGATTTAGTTGAAGAAGCTGACAAAGTTGAAGCTACACTTGAATCAAGTACAGAAGGATTAAAAAAAGACAGAGACAAATTATTGAACATTATTGAAGAAGGCAAAGACCGAATTGTAGAATTGATGAAAGAGATTGAAAGATTGAAGGGAGGTGTATAATGTTGGTGGGACCATCACAGATAGTTGACGATTTCATAACGAGTCCAGCTTTTTCAATAGATGAAAATGCTACAATCCAACAGAGCAAAGAAAAAATGGATGAACTCAATACTGACTTTCTTGTTGTAACCAGAGATAGTTTGCCAGTGTATGTTCTAAGAAAAGTTGAAACGACGTTCGCAAAGCCAACTGATACAATTTCAAAAATTGCACGTCAAGGAAAGATAGATCGCGCTGTGGTAGTTGAAAGCGGTTCTTTGTGGGCTTCAGCCATACCCAGACTTCGAGAAAATACTCTCATAGTTGTAGCTGACAAGAGAACAAGCCCTCCGCAACTACGTGGAGTCATATCAACTTACGAAATGAACTGGAAGGCCCAACGCAGGCAGCAACACAGGAGCTGGTAATAAAATCGTATTCTTAAGTCAAAACGTAAATAAATGGTACAAAGCAATTTTGAAGATTAAAATCAACTTCAGTTCCAACGAAAAAATTTCTGTTCATGAAAAATTAAGTAACTCATAGTAAGAAACACAAGACGATAATTCTCATTAATAATTCCTTATAACTTTTGAATCCAAGGAACAAGTTGATCTGCTGTATCATAATCATCAGTAAGTGGCAGTCGGAGATATGCACCATATCTGTTGAAGTAGGGATATCCCTTTCTGGAAAACAAGGTTAACACTTTTCCTTCGTGATTGAGTTTAAAGCCGTTTTCGCACTGCTCATGTCCTCGAACTAAAATCTTGACGCCGAGTTTTTTAAGAATTCTTTCTGTAACACTTTTGCCGAAAAGCATTCCTGCTCCCCTTGGCGAATACAAAATCGTTTTAATCATATCATTTGGGTCGCTCCACAGCAGATGTTCAAGAAATTCTTGTTTGGGATGCGTGATATGAGCGTGTGCTATGTCTTCAATGCTTTCAATGTTTGGGGATAATCCGCCATGAACCATTAAAAACCGCCCCTTAACCAACACGGCATTGTGTAGACAAGTGAATAGCTCTCGAACTTTGCTATAGGCTTGCTTCCAGTTGTCTTTGAATCGGATTTGAAACTGCGATGGCAAGTCGTGTGGAGAAACCTGCAGATCTTCCGGTCCTTCATGGTTTCCTCTTAACAGAACAATTTGCTCAGGAAAAGCTAATTTTAGCTTCATAATTATGTAGTATACTTCTGCTGAATTTGGTCCCCTATCACCATAATCACCCAAAAAAATTAAAACGGCCTCTTTGGAGGAGAATAGGTTACGTATGAAGTTGCTGTTTTCCAAAATATAGAGGAGGCTGTTAAGGTCTCCGTGCAAATCTCCAATGACTAATGCCTCACCTTTAGGTTCTAGTGTGACTAATCGACCGGAAATGGTGAGGTTTCCTGTTTTGCCACTTTCTTGTCTCAGTACACTGAGAACTTCATCAACGTTTTTAACGAAGTCTCGACTTTGAAAAGTCTTAGATTCTTCGATTATTGACGAAAGACTCATGGGATTTGCGTTACCTCAACTTAGAGAACGTGGATTGTTTGGTTTAGGGATTCGTGTATGTTTTTTTCTATTGCTTTTTTGTGGTTACTTATTCTTCTGGCTACATCGTTGTATGCGCGGTTTTTTACTGCTTCATGAGCTTCAATTCTTCGTTTCTTTGCTTTCAGGCGCCTAATTTGATCTTGAAATGTTGAGAGCCTATTCTTTGTCTCGGCCATTCTTGCTGAGTTAATAATTTCCCTTTCCTTTTTAGCTATCTCAGCACTCAGCGTGAATATTTTAGCTAAAGAATTTTTTTCAAGTATTGCATTTATGTCCCGTTTGGCTTTTCGTTTCTTGTCAGACTTTAGTTTCAACTTGCCTGTATCCATCAAATGTTCTATTTTCTCTAGAATCGCCTTGAGCAAGGGGTAGCCTTCTT
>Ga0209536_100015612_pt1 | contig 10836 bp, 9 predicted proteins | sample DeeMarSeWOR28_12_FD_187461 | JGI IMG/M metagenome (GOLD analysis project Ga0209536, IMG submission 187461) | Marine sediment microbial communities from White Oak River estuary, North Carolina - WOR-2-8_12 (SPAdes) (version 2) | ecosystem: Environmental > Aquatic > Marine > Intertidal zone >...
CCAAAGCAAAATCTAAAAAACCATAGTAAACCTCACAACCATGTGAGGCAACTCTTATCTTATTTTCTATGAATTATGATTCACCGTTTTTGTTATTAACATGCTAGCAATTTGCATTTATATTAGAAATTACATGAATTCTTTTGTTAATACCGTTTAGTTTAATTAGCTTTTTTGCCATTTAGTGGTAAATTTTTAACGGTTTTTTTACTTAACATCACTGTTCATGTCTCTACGCAAGGTTATGGTTTAATTTGCATGATTTTATCCTGTTTTTTGAGATAAATTGGTTCTGAATTAATCATTTAAAACTATTCAATGCAGCTTCTTAACCACTTAATAATAGGTTGAATAAATGTTCAGAAAATAATTTTTTTATAAATGAACATTCATTAAAAAGAAATATTTATATATGATTAACTATTATTCACTAAATTAATTGAATAAAAGGTGATATGCATGACAATGCAACAAACGTCAAACATCGAATGGATTGACATCGGATTGGATGGACTAGAAAAATTTATTCCAGGAATTCCAAAAGGCGACGCAATATTGGTAAGAGGTGAACCAGGTACAGGCAAAACTATCTGCTGTTTACAATTCCTTTATAGAGGTGCAAAGAACGGCGAAAAATGTCTATATATCACAACAGAAGAAACCCCAGAAACAGTAATGCGAACCGGAGGAGAACTCTGGTCCGACTTCCCAAACCTAATCCGAAACGGAACAATAAAAGTTGTCAACCTTTCCATCACTGCAAGCTACGCCAGCGAATACTGTCTGGTCGATAAAACAGAAGCAATGGACATTGTAACAAAAGGATTGACAGCACAACCTGGAGCTAGCAGAATCGTGATCGACTCACTATCTTCACTGGCTAGACGCTTATCCAATTCAACAGAATTTCGTCAAGTCTTCATGAAGATACTAATGGAAACCAAACGTCAAGGAGCAACTGTTCTATTTAGCGCAGAAGGTATTCCAACAACTCCAGGTATCAGTGAATATCTCGTAGATCACCTGATTTACCTTGACTACAGAAAACACGACGTAGTATGGACGCGCGTTTTCCTTCTTCGAAAGTCGCGAAGCGTACCTATGAAACCCCAAGTATTGAAACTGAACATAAAAGCAGGTGGACTGTCAGTAGAGGAAATACCATTCTCTCTAAAGCCTGTTTGGTTCGGCGGAAATTGATAGAGGTGATTGATGATGGTAAGTGTACCCGATGAAGTATGGGCAGCGTTCCAACAAAACTTCTTCGTAGGATGGGCTCCCGTAGCTATTTTCATAATGGCAACGGCAGGATTCGCATTATTCTATGCAGGAATGGTACGCAAAAAGAACGTCACACACACGATACTTCAAATAAACGTGGGATGGACATTAGCGTTTGTTGTTTATTTCCTAATCGGTTTTCCACTTGCATATTACGTAAGTAACCCTGTGATTGGATTACCTCAGTTCATCCCAACAATAGCTAACCCTTTACCGCCATTGCTCTCTGAAACAGGAGCTTATGGAATAGCCGCAAGTCCCTCTGGAATTGCTGATCTTGCAACATGGTTTAAAATGGGAATGTTTGCAATAACCGTTGTAGGAATAGTCCCCGGAGCCTTAGCAGAACGTGACAAATTCTGGGGTTGGATAATAGCCGCAGTAGGTATAGCGGGATTCATCTATCCAGTTGTTGAACATTGGGTTTGGGGTGGAGGCTGGTTATCTCAAATCGGATACATAGACTATGCTGGTTCCAGTGTAGTCCATATGGTGGGAGGCATGCTTGCAATAACAGGAGCATACGTAATTGGTCCAAGGATAGGAAAATTCGTTGGCAAAAACAATATGCCTCGAACATTCTTTGGACATAGCATTCCATTATCCGTTATTGGAGCGTGGCTATTAGCATTCGGATGGTTTGGCTTTAACGTAGGATCAAGCGTAGCAGCAGATCCAATGACGATAAACGTAGAACTGGCTTGGGTCTCCCTAACCACAGCAATGTGTATGGCAGGAGGCATGTTTGGCGCAGCCATAACCTCAAGAGGTCACGTGCTAACAAGCATGGTTGGACTACTTGCTGGTGCAGTAGCAATCTGTGCAGGAGCTGCGATAGTTCATCCATTAGCAGCATTCGTAATTGGAATAGTCGCCGGAGTAATCACAACATTTGTAACCGGCCTAGTAGAATACAAACTCCACATTGACGATGCTACTGCATGTTTCCCAGTTCATGCAGCATGCGGAATTTGGGGAGTACTCGCAGCCGGAATATTCGGTGGAACAGCTCTGGGAGCACACCCAATATACGGATTCGCAGATGCAACAACATGGATCAACCAGATTGGAATTCAGGCAATTGGAGCCGCATCAATAGCACTATGGGCTGGCGCAATGGGACTGATAATGTTCACTGCATTGAAGAAACTAAAAATACTCCGTGTTACAAGAGATGAGGAACTTTACGGACTAGACATCGCATTGCATAAAACCTTAGCATACCCCGAAGACATGATGGAAGAAAAATAAACACACATCCGCGCCTTAAGGCGCCTCCTTTCTTTTTTCATTTTTAAACAAAAAAAGCAACTTGATTTTTCTTTATTTCTTAAAGTGAATGAATGAAATAATTTCGCAAAGGTATTAAATAAGAGGAGTAGTAAGTTTCCCAATCTTGCGAGTTGATACCTGTTGGGCTCTCGATCAACCAGAACTAAACTACTGATAATCTTCTTTGCTACTCTGCTTCTTTTAGGTGCAACAATACCTAGTTACATATATGTACAATCACTAATTCCTAAGCCCCCAAGTTTCAAATTAACAAAGTTGGAACTAGAACCGGATTGGATTCAGTTTGGAGATCCTGTACAAATTTCGGTTAATGTTACGAATGTCGGAGACGAAGCTGGAAATTATACGGTAACTGTAACTATTGTTGACGAGCCAATAGCATCAAAAACTATTCAACTTTCAGGAAAAGAAAGTAAAATAGTAGAAGTTTCTGCAACAGGAATAGTTGAGGGCAATCACACAATTATTGTAGGAGATTTAACCGCATCCTTAAGAGTCACATCTGAAGCACCATCTAGACCAGCTAAAATGGAAATAACTAATCTAGGAATCAGCCGAATCCAAGCTGCGATCGGAGAACCAATTATAGTTTCAGTTTCAGCAACTAATACTGGCGACGAAGTTGGTAATTTTGAAATGATTTTATATTTAAATGACATCCAAAAATCAACACGAGACGTTCAGCTCGACAGTGGAGAAACAAAAACTGAAGAATTTGAAATAGTTGAGCAGTCTGAAGGTACTTACATAGTTAAAGTAGGTGATAAAACAAAAACATTTGAAATCACTTCTGAGGCAGAACCTCCAAAACCTGCAGAATTTCAAGTAACCGAACTAAGAGTTAATCCCAGCTCAGTCCTCGCTGGAGAAGTTATAGTTATTTCAGTAACCGTGACTAACATAGGTGAGGAAAGTGGAACTTATTCTGTTAACCTCAATATTGACCAGAATTTAAGAGAAACAATAAATGTTACTTTATCAGGTGGTGCCATCCGAGTTGTTGAATTCGAAGTCACAGAAACTGACCCAGGTTCATATAATGTAGAAATTGATGGACAGTCTGGGTTATACACAGTAGAAGCTTCAGTTGAAGCGTCAGAAGACATTGTTGTATACAGCATGTTTGTTAGCCCTTACGAAGTATGGGAAGGTGAAACAGTAACCATCAAAGCCAAAGCCGATAACCGAGCAAATGAACCAGGTACCCTTCAAGCGAGAGTTTTGGCTGGTGGTGAAATTGCTACAACTGAAGTTTTTCAGTTAGAAGCAGGAGAAACAAACAAGCAAATTGAACTGTCAATAACTGCAGGTTCTCCTGATAGCTATGCCGTTAAATTTATTAATCTTGGGAATCAGACAAATACACTTTCTGGATTTTTCCAAGTGGTCCCTGATGGTTTTCACACTCTTTCAGTTTCAGGATCACCAGGGTTAACTTTTCTTCTAGATGGTATTAATATCACTGCACCATATTTCAACCTTACAAAAGTTGGAACTTATACACTTACTATTCCTCAGTCAATTCTATATAATGGTGATTGGTTTAATTTTACTCGATGGGAAGATGGATCAACAAGTCTAACTAGAACAGTGGATCTTTCACAAGGACGAGTATCAGCAAATCCCACATTTATTTTTACAGGGACATCCTGTCCTTCATTATATACTTGGAATGGAACCAGCTATGTGTATGTTGCAGAGGTGTCAAATCATGGATGGTTAGGTTATATAAATTACATTAGTGAAAACCCAGACTGGAATATAGTGTATTGGCGAAATAATCCATGGGACTATATCAAATTAGACCAAAGCCAATTGCACCCCAGAAACAATGAATATTATGATCTGATTTTGACCCAAAACTGGGACGAAATTTTTTACCTGGATGCAGCACATTTAATGGTTGTTGATCACCCCCCAGACGTTGATGTATATTCCACTATGGTTGAACAATACATCGATCCAGATTACATGGGACAAATTTATACTGTAAGCAAAGAAAACCAATTGACTCCAATTTCTGCATTTAACGAAAAAGGCGAAGATGTGCTACAAATTATTTCAGATATAGATGAAATTTTCACTACAGGAGAAGATGGAATCACTAGTCCATCATGGGATAATATTAATTGGAACCGTTTAACATTAGACTTAGGCGACTTATCCCAAGCAGAACAAATCAAACTTGTAGTCCGCGGAGTAGTTGACTGGGGTTTACCAGACGATTACAACACATGGATAGACAGTTTCTTTTCTCAACCCGTACCAAATGGAACACAAATTACACCACCTCCCTACATGGAAGTTAAAGATGCAAACGGGAATTGGGTACGTGTTCAAGAAAGTAGACAGATTCCAATACCGCCAGACAGTGTTCCGAGAACTTTCGTTGTAGATTTAACTGGGCTTTTCCCTACCGACGATTACTCCCTTAGAATCAGCAATTTTTGGAATGTCACCTTCGATTATATTGGAGTAGACACTACTCCTAAGCAGGAAGTGATAATTCATCAGATCTACCCTGAAGCCAATTTATACCCTGTGTTCCCCACAAATTCACAATCCGAAGGAAATTTCACAAGATATGGCAATGTAACTGAATTAGTGATAAATGCAGATGACAAATTTGTAATAGGTCGGCAAGGAGATGAAGTCTCTCTAACTTTCCCTGACGACGTTGGTGCACCTCCAGAGGGCATGGAACGGGACATCTTTTTCTATATTTCACTTTGGTTCAAAGATGAATACGGAAATTGGGGATTCGGATTCGGATTTACAGTTGATCCCTTACCCTTCCAAAATATGAGTGGCTTCCCATACCCACCAACGGAAAGCTACCCATACATTACAGAAAATCTAGAATACCTATCAGAATACAACACAAGGCTAATAACAATCCCTTAATTGAAAGGAAAAAAAGCCAATGCTGAATCTAATAAGCGAAATACTTCTAGCAACAATACTTTCAGCTATAGTAGCAATTGGAATATTAGCAATTTTAATTTGGATAAAAAATCGAACCATAAAAATGAGCATTCTACGTCTTTTTATCCAGATAGTTGCTGCCATAGCAATTTTTGCAGCCTTGCTTAATTGGCCGATCTCTTTTTCTCCTACACTTGAAGGAGTCACTGCTCTTATAGCTGAAAGGTTAACAGCTGTTCTTATATTGTTAGTTGCATTGACTGCAGTTTTTGGGAGATTCTTTTGTGGATGGATTTGCCCATATGCATTGTATATGGATCTACTAACACGTCTCCGAAAAATCCTTCGAATACGTTATTTGAATCTTCCAGACAAACTTAATGACGCTCTTAACACACTCAGATATGCGATAATAGGCTTCATTCTGGTTATGGTTCTTGTAGTAGGATATCTGAGTCCAGACTTATGGCGCTTTGTAATAATGTTTATGGGGCCTTTCAAACCGCTGATAATGGTTTTCTTACTCCCCCTAGAACCAGTTATCACGCCAATCGGTCAGGCTTTGGGATTTAGCGGTTGGGGAGAATCCTTTACTTTACTTAGTGCAACAGTAAATTGGTTCAATACACCATTAATCATTTCGCTAACTTGGTTCGTTTTCATAACGTTTACTGCTGCTGCATTTCTTGTTAGACTTCTTTGGTGCCGATTCTGTCCTGTTGGAATAACTTCAGCTATATTGAACAGATTATCGTTTTTTAAATGGCTTCCTTTACTTCAGATAAACAAGGTAGAAGAGAAATGTACAAAATGTGGAATTTGCAAAAGGGTATGCCCAGTACAGGTTAATACTGTATACGAAGAGAAAGGTGGAAATGTAACATCCAGTATGTGTTTAGCATGTTATAGATGTGTAGAAATGTGTCCCTACTCTGAATGTTTGAAGATAACTTTTCTAGGCAAAACAATTTACAAATCAAAAAATTGGCTCGAACCAGCATTCGAATAAAACAAGAAAATTCCACAACTAATGAAACAATTAAAAACTCATGTTTTTTTCTTCTTTGACAGCCCCTTCAAAGTTCCAGACACGTTTAGAACATGAAAAGATACATTTTTCCTGTTTAACATGATAGTTGATGTGATTGCAGCTCTAATATTATCAAGCATAATATGTGAACAGCGAAAGACAAATTGGTTAATCTCTGGAATATATTTAATCAACTTGATGTTTGCTTTACTTGCTCCATACTCGCCAAATAGCCTAAGCACTGATTCTTGAACTGTCTCTAACACTTCCTGTTCACTAACTGGTTGTTCGGTTTCAACTTTAAGAGCCAAATATCGTCTTTTCTCTCTCTTAATCACATATTTTCCTTCCAGTGATTCTTATTCCCGGAGCAATGAAATCTGAATTTAATTTTTCTCTATTTCGTTCTACAATTAATGCCGGATTTTCTGACAGTGCTCTATAAGCAGAAGCCAAAGGCAAATCAAAAAGTGTTGACAATGATGCAAAATCATATGGCCCCCTCATTAACTGAGTGTCTGTTGCGCCACTCGATAATATTATTGGAACTTTAACTCTTTCTGCTGTTGCTGCTTCCTTACGTAGAATAGATAACAATCGGACTCTTGAAAATCTAGTCAACTGTAATAATGGAGACAATTCAATTTCAAGAGAAGAAAGAGCTTGAGATGCAAGTTGGGCTTCTTGTTCATCAAAAAATCTTTGACGCATATTTGTTACAGAAAACTGAAGTAAATCTACTCGCCTGTCTTTTGCTGCATGTCTAGCTATATCTTTTGTGAGGCATCTTACAGTTACAATTTCGAATTTTCTCCGGAATTTTCGCAAATTATGAAGAAGTTCATTAGCGTTTCTAGGGGAAAGATTCACTCTAGTTGCAAAATCCAACCCGCTATCTTTACAGATTTTTTTTATTTCTTTGATCTTTTCCCGATGTGTATCGCTTGGGAAAGGTATTGCGACTATTCTGTAACCAAGTTCTAAAGCTTTACTGATCATCTTTTCTGCTTGAGGAAGGTTGTTGATAGGGACCCGCAGGTAAAGATCAGCAAATTGTTTCATACTAACATCCCAATAGAACGGCAGATTTCCATAACATCTTCATTTTTAGATTTAATGAATCTTATTCGTATCCTAATGGGATCAGAGATTACTAATTTGATTATTTCTTGCAGAGCCACCTGTTTATCAAGTCGAATGTAAAAACTTCCTTTATCAACATACCGGTCGAACTCCATGCTTAACTCTTCCTTATCCAAAACACTTAGCTTTGAAGAAATATTCTCAACTAAAGCTCTGATAATTTCTTTATCATTTATTCTTGTGTTGAAAAAAGTAATCGGATTACCATAATGTCCATCTACTACGTTTCTATTGAATAATATATCGTTTTGAAAATCATTTGGTAAAATATTATAAACTGCCTCTAACACCTTTTTTTCGTCTTCGGTAGCATGGACAACAAAACGGATATCAACATAGGATATTATAGGCAGAGCCAAACAATATTCACCATTTTCTGAGATTGTATAAGAGATTATTTGATATAAGTATGTAAAGTAACTGGAAAAAAATATGGAAAGAAAGATGATTTTTGTAGCCTTTCAAAGAATGGCTACATTACATTTTATGCTTGATGGTTAATTCGTCGTTTTCGTACTGCTTTCCGACTTGGTCTTGCTTTTTCTGCTCCCAATCCTCTGTGATGGAGGCCACGAACTTCTTTACCTGCACTAGTTAATCCGCGGAAGGCTCGCCTCATCTGACTTGATATCGGATGATCTGGCAGAATCATTGGATCAACCAAAATAACTTCGTACCATTTTTGGCGTCCGTCTTCCCAAACCCAGTATGAATTTAGAACTTCTAGGTTCGGGAACTTTCGGGCAACTCGTTCTTCAGCAATCATTCTCATGTTTTTGGAGAACTTTATTTTGTTAACACCCATCCGTTTCTGTCTGCGTCCTGAAACGGGTCTTGTTTTTCTGAACCCTGAGCGTCTAACTCGAACCCGAACCATAACAAAACCTTGTTTTGCCTTATAACCCAGATTTCTTGCTCTATCTAGTCGGGTGGGTTTATCAATTCTTGTGATAGCGTTTTCTTTACGCCATATTATGGCTCTGTGCCACATTAAATCCTTAACATAGGATTCGTTTGGCTTTTTCCAAGCCTTTGCAATATATTTGTATGCCATTTTTTTATTCCTCACATTCTTTACGGTTCAACCCACAAGGGGTCACATCCCAAAGGAACTTGTAGCTTAGAGACAATAAACAGTTAATAAACCTTTTCGGAGTTTAATCTTCTTGAAATTGTATCAGTTTTCCCATTGCTTATTATTCCTCCAAATAATTTGAAAAAAATCTTTCACCGATTTGAAGATCTGGGATATGTAGATAATAAATCGATCAGGAATAAATTAACCAAAAAAATCTAGAAATAATTTAAGGTCTAATTGTTTCTGCTTGTTAATTCATTCAAAATATTTAGAATACCTAATCTTCAACACCTAAACGGAAAAAAGTCAAGTAACTGCTTTGCAAGTGGTGGAGGATAAATCTGAATCCATATTAATTGTTGGAACCAACATCAAAAAATAATCCTATGCTGACAAGAATTAGGCTCATAAAAATTTCAAGAAAAATAACTTTTTTTTCGTTTCATGATAAAACCTAAGCAATTCAGTGTAATAATTTGATTTTTATCACGTTAATGATTCTTGTTTTTTAGGATTTTAGCGAGTGCTTCTTCGATTACAAAGAGTCCGATTACTATTATTATTGTTAGAAACAGATCTAATGCATATCCTAGGATACCAGTTGTTCCAATAGCTAAAATCACTATAGCAAAAAATATTGCGAATTTGTTAATCTTGATATTTTGTTTTGCTTTGATTACATTAATTCCTATGAGAATTAGTCCGACACCTAAAGCTATGTATGACCCTGTGTCCATTTCGTATACACTGCCAATGTACCATCCTACTCCAACCAAGACAATGAAAAGTCCCCATCCTAAACTATCTAATGCTTGGCTTTCGACCATAAGTTTTCATCCAGATTTTTGAATAACTCTACTATTTTCAATTCATCTTTTAATTTTTGCCATTGGTGTAATGGAAAACTCTGATTCATAACTTCATTAAATTGGATGCTTTCTGCGCACGCTTAATAGTGTGTTATATTTATAGCCGTTTGCATAATTTTGAACAATTTCTTGCGAGTAGCCGAAAGGACTTAAGATGTTTGAGGCTGACGCATAAAGAAGTAAAAGATATTTTCTAAGATCAGGGCTTGTTTCTTCCTTGATAAGTTCTTTAGCTTTGACTCTTCGGATATATCGTTTGTTTTTTGCACTCGTAAAAAGAAACTTGACACTTTTTCCGGCAGAAACCTCAATTCCCTCTTTTCGTAGTTGTTCACCGGCAATCACCTGACTAATCTTCTGAGTGTAGTCCTCTAACTTTTTAGAAAGACGCTTAGTAACAACTAAATCCCACACTGGGACTTCTCCATTAAGCAGTTTCTGTCTATATTCTTTAACTACATTCAATGCACCTGGAATTTTTTTAACAAAACCTTTAGAATCTTCAGCAGATGCTAAAGCGTTAATCATCTCCATCTGAGCATCACAAACAAACCGCGGAGTATCCCTTCTACGAACATCCAGACCCCTAATTTTTACGCTTCCATCTTCTTTGACACCATAATAACGATTCAAAACTGGAACATTCGGATGGGTCTTAGAGGGAAGAAAAACTATCCACTTGTAAAGACCAGCAAAATCCAAAGGCAAATCTATTTTTTCAACAATTTCCTGAGACAATTTGATATAATCTCCAGAAGAGGCTCCATTCTTCTTTAACCACAAAGAATCGACAATACCGTGAATAACACTAAACCCCCTATCTTCACCGATATGTGACGCATTCAATAACGCATCCCGCCCAAAAGCACAAACACCAATATGGCCATCAACAGTACCAAACTTTGCGTTCTTGTAACCAAGATACCCAAAACATGTAACAAGAATCCACTTCAAAGCTGACTGGCGCTTATCATATATTTCCCTTAGTTCTTCATCTTTTGTTTCTTTGACAAGTTTCTTGTAACGTAACCTTTTCGTTACAGCAAACTCTAGAACCTTAGGTACAATACCTCTTCTCTTCTCGCAAATATTGAAACCAAGCTCAGGAATCCTTAACCTCGAATCGGGACAGCAATCGCAGAGAACAGTTTCAGCAGAAATATTGTATTTAGCCATCAAAGAAGGATACATCGAAGAAAAATAAATTTCACCAACTC
>Ga0209536_100015613_pt1 | contig 10835 bp, 7 predicted proteins | sample DeeMarSeWOR28_12_FD_187461 | JGI IMG/M metagenome (GOLD analysis project Ga0209536, IMG submission 187461) | Marine sediment microbial communities from White Oak River estuary, North Carolina - WOR-2-8_12 (SPAdes) (version 2) | ecosystem: Environmental > Aquatic > Marine > Intertidal zone >...
GCAACATGAACCACTCGGGGAATTATCCAATGACAATCCCTGGGAAGTGTTACACAAGATAAGATTCGGTCATCCCGGCGCTATTATGCCCGCTTATGCTGATGCTAGTAGCACAACGCAATTAAACTTGACGCAAATGGCGGATGTCATAGCCTACACGCAAACTTTTGATGCAGGCACGACTCCCCCGGGTGGTGGCACTAATCCACCGTCAGGAAGTGACGCAGATATTATCGCTCGTGGAGGACGCCTTTTCGATAACTGGATATCCGAAACCGGTGCACCGGTGCCACCAACTGACAATCCTACGTGGGCTCTGCAAGCTTTCTCTGGTGGAACCAATACCAGAACTGGTGCTGATACCTGGCGCTGCAAGGAATGCCACGGTTGGGACTACAAAGGAGTGTTTGGTGTTTATGGGGATCCTACCAGTAGCCACTATACTGGATTCGGTGGAATTCTTGGGACTGAAAAGACCGAAGCCGAAATTGTTGACTATCTGACAACTGGATTTGTTCATGCAGCTTCCGGTGCGACAGTACACAGCTTTGATAGCTTGATCCAACCCGCTGATATGGCGGCACTCGCCAAGTTCATAAAACTAGGTATGATAGACACCAATACCTACATCGGGCCTAGCGGCATCATTAATGGCTCCCCGCAAGACTTCGCCAATGGTGCTGATCTCTACAGCTTCAAAGGTTTTGGTGTCGTTAATGGAAACTGTGCATTGTGTCACGATCTGGATGGCAGAGGTGAACCTGGCGTAATCCTGGGGCTTGTCGCTAATGAAAATCCCTGGGAAACCTTGCACAAGGTCAGATTTGGGCAACCCAATACCGCAATGCCGGCATTAATCAACCAAGTCGATCCACTCACAGGGGCATTAGCATTCGATATTCAAGATGCTGTGGATATCGTTCACTACACCCAGTCTTTAACACAACAATAAGTAGCGCTAGGATGTAAAGCGCAACTAAAAAGCCGCCTGAAAAGGCGGCTTTTTTTATGCCTGTACCGTAAATTTATTGCACTGATTCAACCTGAAAGCCCTGTTTTTTAAGTAGTGATACAATGCCCTGCTCACCCACCAGGTGGCCAGCACCAACAACCACAAAATAATTTTTTTGTTGCTTGAACATGGCGATTATTTTCTCGGTCATTGTGATATTACGCTCATCGAACAATCGTTTGAATAGCGCCTCAAATTCCGGATGCTCTTTTAGCTGATCGGTCAACATCACCTCTTCAATTTGTTTATGATCTCCCGACTTCCAGGCATCCATAATTTGTTTGAACATATCATCCATTTCGTCCAGGGAAATCAAAGTATGTTTAAGTATCAAGTCATCGTCAGAAAAGCTGAGCATTAATTCCATCTGCCACTCAGCTGATTCAAGCTGAAGAATGGGTTTACTGTTCTTTCTGGCTTTATTTATGAAGTAACGATCGATGCCCAATTCCGGCGAATACCCCAGCTGCACTATTCTCGCAACCGTGAGCGTAATGGCAATCAATCCGGGCCGCATTCGTGCAACCGTCGCATAGGGCATCCCGCTTTGCTCCAGGAACCTTCGCAGCATCTGCATAGTATCTTTATTGATATGATCGGCTATGGTCTCTGTCCCGGGATAAAATCCGCGCGTCATTAGAATTTCATTGAGTTTAACCTGATCGGCCTGAGTCTCATCTACTTCTACTACCAGAACCTTCGAGTTATTGAACGCGCTCTCGATCGCTGGCCGCAAGGGGTATACCGAGTTATCAGCAACATGAATCGAACCGAACAAATAAACCGTATTTTCCCCTGATTGGACTTTCCAGAGGACGGGATCCGCGTAGGCTATGTTGCCAAGCTCGAGCAAATAATAACCGGCGAATAAGAGGATAATGGCACGCCACCGAACATTGTATACAGTCATAGTCAACCACTCATATTGAATTTCCGGATATGCGATTTTAATTGCAGTTAAGCAATTAGCTAACGGGATTGCTGCGGTTAATATAAACCTGCCAAATTATCACAATTTTAATTATAGCAGTTACATGTTGTAACGATTGGTTAGATAAAATCAAACGCGGCGAGAATAAACTATGCTGAATGATGTCGGTCTGCAGGTATTCTAGCGGACTGGGATAAGTCGATTGCGAGACTTTTTATTTGGTCTAGTTAATTGGCATGCGCCAGGGTTTACCCTTCTGATACGCTTTGAGGCGCTGCTCAAAGAGTTTTAAGCGATCGAGCTGTTTAGTTGTCTGTAAGTGCTCAATAGCCTGTCGCTGATATTGTATGGCTTTGTCGAATATACCTAGCTCTGCATAGCCTGCAGCGAGCGTATCAAGCAAGCCGACTTCCATACTATTGGAGTCCATGAGTGATTCAATAATATTAATGGCACGCTTGCCGTCACGAAGTTCCTCATTCGGCACGGTCGCCAAACTCCAGGCAAGATTATTCAGGGCATCCTTATAACCTTGGTCTGCCGCTATCGAGAACCACTTGATTGCCATTTGATAGTCGCGTCGCACACCTTTGCCGATAGTATACAAATACCCCAAATTGTCTGCAGATGGCGCATAACCACTCTCTGCGGCTTTCCTGTACCATAACGCAGCCTTTTGCTGATCAGCGACTACCCCATTACCGTTTTCATACATTTGCCCCAGATAATGCTGAGCGGGGGTCACACCTTTTTCCGCAGACCGGGTCAGCCATTTAAGGGCTTCCGCCAAACTGATTTCCACGCCTTCACCGGTCTGATACAGAAGCCCCAGATAATACTGACTATAGGCATGATCATTTTCCGCAGCCTTTAGCAACCAATAACTGGCTTTTGCCAGATTTTCATTCACCCCTTTATTGGTAATATACATGCGGGCCACTTTGTATTGGGCTTCGACATGGTTATTGCTAGCAGCTTCGTGGAAAAACTGAAAAGCCAATGTTAAATCCTGAGGAACGCCCCTGCCACTCTCGTATAATTGCCCCATTATGTATTGAGCGGTTTTGTCGCCGTTTTGCGCGGCGCGTGATATCCAGCCCGCACCAGCAATATCATCCTGAGGCACTCCGTTACCATTCAGATACAAAACACCGAGGCTGTACTGCGCCATACTCACATTCTTTTCCGCAGCGATTCTGTACCAGGACGCAGCAACCGTATAATCCTGTTGCACACCACGACCTAGTTCGTACATCAAACCGACCGCAGCCTGTGCATCGGACAGTCCTTGTGTAGCCGCCATGCCGTACCACATGACCGCCTTGTTATCGTCGCGCTTAACACCACGTCCAGTCGCATAGCTTTCGCCCAGGTTGAATTGACCGATAGCGTCGCCTCCCAGTGCCGCTTTACGATACCAGTCAAATGCCTGATGATAATTTTTTTCAACGCCATAACCGCGGGCATACATCACACCAAGATTGGATTGCGCCGGAGCGTAATGTTGCATGGCCGCTCTTTTGTACCAGGCCAATGCTTCATCAAAATCCTGCTGGATACCCTGTCCCTTTTGATACAGCACACCCAGACTGTACTGAGCCTGGGGAAATTCCTGCTCTGCGGCTTGTTGAAACCAATACAACGCCAGGTTGATATTCTGTTTAACCGCTTTTCCATTGAGATAATATTCCGCTACGATAGTTTGCGCCGCAGGAAAGCCGGACGATGCGGCCTTCAGAAACCACTCAAAAGCGGTCTTATCGTCTTTTTCTACGCCGCGCCCGGTATTGTATTTCACACCCATCTGGAACTGGGCATTCGGCAAGCCTTGCTCTGCTGCTAGTTCCGTCCAGTATGCCGATTGTTTCAGGTCAATGAGGACACCCACACCACTGGCGTACAAAATACCGAGATTGTTTTGGGCTTCTGCGTAACCCTGGGATGCGGCACGCTTGTACCATTGCAGCGCCTTAATCGCGTCTTTCTCGACACCTTCACCCACCTCGTGCATGTGAGCGATATTAAACTGTGCGATCGCATTACCTTCGCTGGCGAGCAACAACCAAATCTCGCGCGCTTGCTGATAGTCACCTATCTCATAAGCCTGCAAACCCTGGTTATAGATATCAATATCACGGTCGTAAAAAGGCAGTGTAGGAAGTGATGCATAACGCTGCTCCACCTTTCGCTCAGCGTCAGATGCAAATTGAGTCAATGACTCAGAAGTCTCAAGGGATGTTGGTGTTTGTACAGCGCAGCCTACTAAGAATACTAGAGACATTACCCAAACAGCGTCGACCCCTCTACGCATATGCTGGATATATTTAAAACCCATGGCCCCGTCGAGATTGTTTCGAGTTGTGAACATTTTTTAGAATAGATTCAACTGTACCATAAAAATCTGCTCAATAAATAGCTACTTTTTAAAGATGCTACAAGACTTAACTAACTGTTTTCTTTGGTTGTTATCTTGTTTTTATGGATGAAAGCCAGCATTTATACGAGTTAGTGGCGAATTTTTGTTCGAACAGGATAGTCGCTAATGATTCGCGCCTATACGCTTTGATAGAGTGTCTGACCTCTGGCAAACAATGATCTTTAGATGATTAACTAAGACGAAAAAAAACCTGACCATCTCTGGTCAGGTTTCTTCGTACAGGTACGGCCTACTGCTGAATGTTACTGGCGCGGCATAAACTTGATGATTTCCGCGTTCGGTAAAGGATTCATCGTGCGCTTGCCATGGTTCCCGGAAGTGACTGATTCACAATCGTGATAAAGCTGATTCAAACGATCCAGCGAGTCCCACATCATGTCCGAAATAGCGACGCAGGCGGCAAGTGGTGTGGGCATTTTTTCCCGCACGCGATCAATTTTCCACTGCAAACAGCGCAAACGATGTTGCTTGTCTTCGGGAACGCTGTTGATAAATTCTTCGATGGACGCTAACCGACGGGACTCAAAAGATTCCGGATCTCGTCTGGACAGTTCCAGCCATTCATCGAAATTAAAATTAGATTGTATTTTTTCTTGAGTAAGATTTTGCATACTCCCGACTCCAACTATTGTGACTATGCGGTTACTGCTTTTGTTGCATAGTTCTGGAGATCCCCCACCCACGGAATAGTCCGCTGATAAAGCACCACAACTACGTACCATGTACAAAGTATTATTGAACGCAGAAATCTTGAGAGATAGGTTGCTGATCACAATAAGATGCACACTTGGTAACCACTATTATCCCGATGGGTTATCAAGCTGTCAAACGCGGGCAAATCCTGGAGTTAAAGCAGATTCATTATTATGATCGTAATATGCTGATTAATCGACATATTATAAAACCACGACTGTGGTCACATAATAAACAATTTTAATGATTAATGGAAAATAGATCAGATTATCTATGAGTCTGCGGATCGTGATACGACCGCTGGAAAGGCAAATGTAGCTAACTTGTTTACTAAGCGGCCCTGATCATCCACATCGGCACGCGACCTGATTTGTATTGTTATAGCTTACCCCACTCCACAGGACTATTGCCCTCAGAGTAGCGCTGCACCACAAGCCCCCGGTCACTGGTCCAGTTCTTGGCTCCCTTGGCGAGAATGTCGTTACCACTATTCAGATAAGCTTCTGCGATTTGTACGGTACCGTGGTTATCCAGCAATTTCAGCAAGTCATTAATGACTTCCTCTCGCCCCATACCGATAAACGCATACAGTGCATTACTGATAAGTTCGGGATCTTTGGATTCAATATCTTTCATTAATATCCGTTTTGTATCTACCCATAGTGCCTGCAAATCACCATGCGCCCGTTTGGCGACCAGGTAGTGTATTTCATCTTCATCTGTCCGTGGTTTCCAGCCAATCGCGTCCAATACATCTACAGTGTATTGCGCGACATACCATTGCGTCAGTGTCGCCTTTAATGCCGGTGCTGCCTGGATACCGTATTTCTGTAATGCCTTGGAAGCACTGGTAATTACACTGGTGCGTTTGTATTCATCATCTAGCCACTGCGTACTAGCGATCGCGTCAATCAATGGCTGTATCGTGGATGGATCCCTGATCTCACCCAGTACACGTGCCGCCTCAACCTGGTAAGGCGATTCGTTCTGATTGAGTTCCAGCAACAAGGGCTTTATCGCCGGCTTGCCAACTTTCTCGCACATCAGCCAATCGCGCTTGGCTATGCAATAATGGGCCTGTTCCTCTTCGGTGCTTGGATTCCAGTTCTTTGCCAATAGCGACTTACGAACTTCTTCCCGAACCTCCACGTCCAGATCCCCCAATGACGCCTTCAACGCGGTTTCTGACCGAGGATCCTTAACGTCTCTTAACGCCATAGCAGCCGCTAATCTCACGGACGGCTGATAGTCTTTCAACGCTTCTGTCAATGGTTGTACGGCGCGGGGATCATCAGTTTTTGCCAGAGCTTTAATTGTTTTGATACGAACATCCGCATTGCTATCCGTCACCGATGACAGCAATGGTTCAATCGCCCGATGGTCCTTATATTCAGACAACGCGCCGACAACCTGTGAGCGTACCTCGGGATTTTCCGCCTTCAATGCTGCAACCAGGGTATCAATCGCACGGGTATCCTTGATTTTGTATAGAGATTCCCTGGCCGCAGAACGTACCTCGGAATCCACGTCATCCAACGCAGCGATCAGGTCGAGTGCCGCTTCAGGATCTTTTAGTTCACCTAACAGGCGGGCGGCTACCAGACGCACTCCACGGTTATTGTCTTTCAGCGCCTGCAAAAATGGTTTAGTAATTTGCGGATCATTTAATTGCCTGTAATCCTGAATAGAGGCTTCCAATACAGTCTCAGCCGATTTACGTACTGCTCGATTATGATCATCCAAAGCCCTGATCAACGGTGCAACAACACGCGCGTCTTTATAAACTCCGATTGCTTCTACCACCGCCACGCGAACGTCTGCATTATTATCACCAAGTAATTTGATTAAGGGATCCAGCGCTCGAGGATCTTTGATGTACGCCAAAGTGTCGATTGCATTAATGCGATCTTCCCAACTGTCGCCGGAAAGTTCTTGCATTAGCGCCGGCACCGCTGCGGCGCCCAGGGTTTTACACTCTTCCCAGTCTTTTTTTGCGACACAAAAAGAGCCTTTGGCGATATCATCCTTGGGGCTCCATCCCAGTTGCGTCAGTACCAGGCTGGCTTCACGCCGGACTTCGGGTTCTTCGCCATTGAGTGCCACAATTAGTGGTTCGATCGCATGCTCTTTATAGTTAGCGCATTCTTTCCAGTTTTGTTTCGCAACACAATTTCTGGCCGCTTCCACCTCATCGCGTGGTCGCCAATGATATTTTTCCAGAGTTGTGCTTGCGGCCAGGCGTACATCGGTATAAGGATCTTCAAGAAGATTAACCAATGGTTGTAGGGCACGCGGATGAATAAGAACCGCCATCGCTTTGGCGGCACCTGCTCGAACATACTGGTTTTGATCTGATAACGAGCGGATAATTTTATTCACCACCTGAGGATCTTCATATTGACCCAGCACATTCGCTGCTTCGTCCCGCACAGTGGCATTCTCATCGCGCAATGCAGCAAACAAATGATCCGCAGACTTGGGATTTTGCAGGTGTCTTAACGATGCACTGGCGGCATCACGCACATCTGGTGAAGGATCTTTCAGAGCAGTAGTTAGCGGCTCTATCACCCTGGGATCATCGAATTGCCCCAAAGCACTGGCTGCTGTCTGACGGATGTATTTATCTTCATCACCGAGAGCTTTTATCAATTGATTGATAAATGTCGGTTCATGAACACGGCTCAACTCATCGATAGCGACACGAAAAGCTTCAACCGACGTTTCTCTCGCACTGGAACTGCTATCTCGTATTGCGTTCAATAAATGCCGAATGACGCGAGGATCTTTTTGTCTGCCCAGTGACTCAGCCACTTTTAACAGGGATTTGTGCGCAGTATCGCGCACGAATTTATTCTCATCATCCAGTGCGCTGACTATTGGTTCCACTACCAGGTGGTCCCGTAGTCGCGCCAGCGATTTAACAGCAGTTTCCCGTTCTATCCAGCTATCGGATTCCAGTGCCTTGGTGAGTGCGCCAATAGCCCTGGGATCACGTATGCTCCCCAAGGCATTAATTGCTTCAATGCGAAGATCTTTATCCGGAGTCTCATTAATGATGGTAATCAGTGCTTCCACGTTCTGCTGCCGGGCCAGCGTACGGACATCTGCGGTTGTTGCACAACCCGACAAAAGAGCAATTAATAAACAAACACTAACTGTGCGAATCATAGCTATCGACCAAGATTAGGGAGTTAAATTTGTGGACGCATTCACAATTGAATGCTATTTCAACAAGTTATCGGCACGAAGATTAAAAAGTGAAGACAAACTCATCAGCTGTTACCCGGTGAGCTTTCCTGAACTTTACTATATTTTCGGTCGTACCCTCAATGCCTTTCGTAGACTGTGTCACAAAAAAACTTTATTGAATCAAACATTAAGTTGTTTAGATCAACCACTGGCTCGTACGAAATATTAGCCTTTGATTTTGAAGCTACTGCTTTAATTGGTGCAACAAGCGTGTGATATAGACACCCTTGGACTGCTTTATCGCCGTGATCTTAATATGTCCGTGAAACGAGCTTTCCTCCATACCATTTTTAGCCTGGACAGTTACTACGAACTCAGCCGCACCTTCTGCTTTCCCCTTGCCCAGTTGCCAATTAATATCATTAATCATCAGCTTTCTGGTTTTGGTATTGTTAAATAATTCTGCGTAGTCGGCCTTGATTCCCAATTTGTTTTGCCGGTCATTGGTACTGGCATTCTCAGCGAACAGCGCCATTAAGCGGTTGATATCACCCTCGTTATAGGAATTGGTAAACTGATTTACCACGTTATCCAGCTCGCCCCTGGTCATGACTACCGTTTCTGTGCTTTGCCTCTGAGACCGGGACACGACTGTACTGGAGCCGCCAGTAGAAGTAATACGCTGGCTGGCCGGTTGCACGTTGGCAGTTAAAGTGGTCATTTGGGCAGTCTGCTTAACCACGTTGGGCTTCACAATAATCTGCTTAGTTTCGAGTTGCTCTGTTTCGGAAGTCGTGGGTGTTGGCCTGGCTGCGGTCAACATCGGCTGGCTTTTCTTTTCGTCACTATCAGAAACCGCTGCAGTAACAGTAGCGGATTTGGCTTTATTATCGTCCAACGGTTTATCGGAGCGGATTGCTTCTTTTAACTGCTTAATTTCTGCAGATTCTTCCGGTTCCTCTTGCGCTGTTTTCGCAAGTGTTTCTAAAAAGCGATCATTTTGTTTCTGAAACACCTGATCCAAAGACATTGGTGATTCCGCTTCGCCTGTTTCTTCCGCTTCAGCAAGTTGCGTCGTGGCTTTTTCCGCTGCAGGTTCATCTGATTGCATAGCGGCAACTTCTGCTACTTGCTGATCTGTCGTTACTGATGATTCTTCATTATTTACGAATGGCGCCGAGGTCGCTGTAGCAAGCTCAGCCTGACCAGCTTCTATGTTTAGCAGCGCGTTAATATTTTCCAGGTTAGGTGCATCTTCAAACCTATATTCCTGGACAGTTTCAGAAATCGCCATAGGCTCAGGCGCACCATTCAACGAAGCATTCTGCGCCACAATCGGCGGTTTGACCGAAGGTTGACTTTGCCGCGCAGCGGCTTCTCCATCGATCGCAATGGAATCTATAGGAACTGGAGTTTTCAGTGCCGCAACATCGGTATTATCCCGCGTTTTTTCAACTTGAGTAGACAGAAAAATACTAATGGCAGCAATAGCCAGGAATATAATGACATGAAGTTTGTAGTTTGGCCTGTCATAGCGCTCTACAAATGCGTTGTGACCCATAAACGCCCACCTTTTAATGCGATAACACTTAAACTTACTTACAAATATTTTTACAATTTTTACACTGTATTATTTTTGTAATACTTTGCCTTGTTTACTTGCTTACTCGCTCGCCTGTACAACAGGGTTCTTCTTTTGCCAAAAAGTCTCTCGACCATGAGATACCATAATCGCACCACGTTGCCTTCAAACTTGCGACTTGTTCTGGAAGGTGATCCCGCGACCCGACCATATCGTTAGAAACTGTTCCTTACTTAGGATCGATGTTTTCATCATGCTCTGATCGTAGATCAACACACCAACGTCGCTGGCACGAATCAGCAAAAAGAAATGACCATCATTATGTTTAACGATCGAAGGAAAATCTCGATGACACAGCTCCTGCCATTCACCTGAGATAACTCGGATGGCTAAATCATGCCTTTCAGCAAATTGCAGCGCGACCAGCTCTGAAATTTCGTCTGACGACTTGCTGTTGCGATTTTCCTGCGCATTGGAACTTAAATTGATATCAAGAGCTAAGTTTGAAACACAACTGTTGAATGTCGTGATACTTCTGTCACGATTTTGATAGACGCCCTTCACAAATCACTGCACCTCTGCCCTCAACTGCGAGGGTTGTTTTTATGGACAAATACTACTAAATACTACTCGCAGTTTCGCTATTTTCATGATTTTCGATGCGTTACTGCTAAACACAAATTTTGATCAATTTTGCCATTTTTTTGCGAAATTACGCAACCCATTTCGTAATTAAATACGTATTCCCGGTCGCTCAATGACGGCGTTAGTTCATAATCTGACCGTAATAATAGCGATAATACAACCAGATAAGCAATTGTTTACATAATTCACAAATATTTTATTTAAATGTACATCACGTAGGTAACTACTTAATCATTTTTCAGATCATCGCTAATTCGCCATGCCTCTACAAGGATTGAACACCGTTATAATCGTATTAATACTGGATTCATTCTAATTGCAGACAAACTGATTTAGATCATGAAAC
>Ga0209536_100015615_pt1 | contig 10835 bp, 10 predicted proteins | sample DeeMarSeWOR28_12_FD_187461 | JGI IMG/M metagenome (GOLD analysis project Ga0209536, IMG submission 187461) | Marine sediment microbial communities from White Oak River estuary, North Carolina - WOR-2-8_12 (SPAdes) (version 2) | ecosystem: Environmental > Aquatic > Marine > Intertidal zone >...
AATATCCAGCGATTTAGTTCTTGTGGAGCTAAGTAAAAGTAAACTGATCCAACGTGAATCAGTAACTAAAATCATTAACTTAACTATATGAGGATAAAAAATGAGAACTACAATAATTTCAATGGTATTGATTTTGGCTTTGGTCCAAATAGTAACTGCGGCACAAACCTTAACAATGAATAATGAGGCAGTTGATGAGGTTACACTGAAAACAGGGCAGATATGCATAGTGCAAATCGTTTCTGATAACTCTAATACATATAGTGCTTATATAGGTTTTGATGACCGTGTTGTGCTTGGGACCTTTGCCCCTTTCGGTAAGTACCCAGAGGCAGGTGATCTGGCCAGCATAACAGAATATGACATACCAGCTTTTTATGGTTATTATGCCTCAGCAGCAGGTACATCACCACCTCCGTCACCTGGAAACCATTTTGTCATTACATATCAACCACAGCAAGTTGGTGAAACAGAGCTTAAACTTTATGACTCTCTTCGAATGACAGTTATTGCAAAGGTGCATATCACAGTTGTGTCTGCCCAGATGGGAACGGTCTTTACCTACCAGGGTCGTCTGTTAGAGGCAGGTGATCCAGCCGATGGGCAGTATGACTTTGAATTTAAGCTATATAACGCACCCTCTTACGGCAGTCAAATAGAAGGCACAATCGAAGCAAACGACCTTGATGTAATAAATGGCTACTTTACAAAGGAACTGGATTTTGGCAGTGATGTCTTCAATGGAGATGCCTGCTGGCTGGATATTTCAGTACGACCAGGTGATAGCACCTCCAGCTTCACTTCACTGGGTCCACGACAGCGAATAACATCTACTCCCTATTCCCTGCAAACCAGGGGTATATTCGTAGACGATAGCGGCAATGTTGGTATCAGGACGGAGAATCCATCGAATGATCTCCACATTTACGACTCCACTCATTGCTATGTCGATGCAGAAAGTGAAACTGGCTATGCTTTCTTTCAAGCTGATGGTCATAGAAATTCAGGTCTTACTATAAAAGAAAATGGCACAAACAAGGCCCATGTCTATTGGGACACAGCGAATGCTTCTTTAAATCTGAATGAAGGGGGAGGGGACCGTTTAGTCGTAAAAGGCGGTAAGGTTGGCATCGGCACAACGAACCCAGAAGCAGACATAGAGGTCAGGCATAGAGCTGGTTCTCACCGTGTTATTAAAGCCACTGCGTCAGATGGCTCCGATTTGTTCTATGTTGCCGAGCATGATTCTTTCGGTAATGCGTTTCTTGGAGTCAATGATGGTGCTGGAACATCCAAGGTATTTATTACAGCAAATGGGTACAGTTATTTTGATGGCGGTAATGTTGCAATCGGAAGAACATATCCACAGGCAAGACTTGATATAGATGGTGACCTGAAAGTAAGTGGTGCATACAAGGGTGATATTGGGCCTAACGACGGTGCTCCTTTCCCACGGCCTGCCTATGACAGTAGCTGGGTGGTGGTTGCCCCTGGTAGCTCTACCACATTTACCCACAATATTGGCGGCAACGTGCACAATTATGTCGTTGATATGCAATTTGAACGTGGTGGCTGGATTCATAATAAAGGTATTGGGACGCGTATTAACGAATACGATACTGATGGAGCCTATTATAATTATTTAAACACAAGCACCATTGATATAATTTTAGAAGAGGATACAACATATATCGAACGAGTACGTGTTCGAATCTGGGTTTATAATTAGATTGATACTGAAATGAGAGCATTAGTTAGAAGTGGTTCTACAATTGTTCAGCAGACTGGCCACTAAATAAGAAGAAACTGGCTGATATTTTCTACTATCACCTATCTTACATACACTTCTCTTTTAAAGCATTACTTACCTATTCTATACCCCCCTCATCTCCCTTCTCAACTTCTTCCCATCTCCTTCCAAAAGTTCTTACTATGGTTCTTTCTTCTCAAAACTACAAAATATATTGTCACTATTAGGAGAAAAAGAGGGGATTAGTGTAGAAGATTACATTTTGGTTCTTTTTACTTAACTCAGCCATCCCTATGGCCGATACAAAATCAAAAATTATAAGATTTTGTTTTATAAAATTAGGATATTAAGAATGGCTATAGATCGTTCATCGCAGGATATTTTGACTGTTGAACTACCTCCAGAACCAGAATTGGGTATTGAACTCGAAACTGTTCTTAACATTGTGCGTGATGGAGCTGGCTGTGACGTGGTAGTTGATTTTTCCAGTGCGGATATTGTAACCTCCTCGAACATTTCGAAATTGTTGAAATTATACAAACTGCTGGGCGAGTTAGGACATCGGCTTGTTTTGTGCAGTGTTCCTTCCCCTATTGAGGATATCTTTAAAATTGTCGGCCTTAATGTAGTATTTGAAGTTACCTCTGACAAATCTGCTGCCATAGCATTTATAAAAAATCTTCAACCTGCCAAAAAATAGGTCTTCACTGATTCCTATTTAGTGATTTCTAATCAAAAGTAAGGGTATTTGTCAGGTAATACAAGAAAGGGCTATAAGCACGGGGGGTTATAATGCTTACAGCCCTCTATTCTCCCTGTATTATACTATCTCTAATAATTATATCGACTATTTCCAGTGGGTGAATAACCAGAGAAGTATTTTTTTGTGTGGAAAAACCAATAAAAAGGCCCCTGTTAACTTGAGGAAGGAGAAAAAGCAAGCAGAAGCTTATATTATAGTCCTTACTTGAACAGTTATTATATGACTTATGCTTTTAATCTCAAAATATAAGTTACTGAACTTCTACGTAGTTGCGATTAAAGTTTTTTGCAATATAATTCCTAAGTGGACATTTACAGATATACCCATAACCAGAAGAAAGACCACAATTACAAGTCTTTGCTTGTTCTTCTAAACACACAACTTTTATGGCATTACCAACAATTGCTATTCTGCCGAGGTTCTCAAATTCTGATTTGTAACATTCGAAATCACTGTGGCATTGCATGCCGCTCATGATTTCTTGTATCTTGCTGTCATGCTCTTGGGCTATTTCCATGTGTCTCTTGCTCTAATACTATTATTTTCCTCACAGGTTAAAAAGAAACAATTAAATTACCCACATCTACCTTATATAAGGACGTCCATAAAAGGGCTTTTATTGCAGAAATCTTAAAAAGTTATAGATGTATCTTACCAATCTAGGTTCTTAAGTGAGGAAGGAGGAACGAGCAGTGTTTTAGAACCGCTGGGCCTAGTATATCTTCACCACCCAGGCCCAGCGGGGAGGAGGGACTACCCTTGCTTCCAAAAAATATATTCCACCACAACCCAATATATATATTTCTAAAATAGCAAAACGCAACAAAGTAAACAACTGTGGTAACTACTAGGTTTTGGGGGAAATTTATATATGGCAGAAAAGTGTGTTTGAACGGCGTAGGGAAGGGGGAGAGGAAGAATCGGGATAATAGGCAGGGCCTGCATTTGGTTTCTTTTTGCTTAACTCAACCCTCCTCATGAACGATAAAATATTAGAAAACTATAAGATTGTATTAAGTAAAATTGAAAGAGCAAGAATGGGAATAGATCATTCATCACATGGTATTTTGACTGTTGACTTACCACCAGAACCAGAAATGGGTTCTGAACTCAAAATTCTTACTGAAGTTGTTCGTGATGGGGCTGACAGTGATGTAATAGTTGATTTTTCCAATACAGATATCGTAACTTCCTCAAGCATCTCGAAGCTGTTGAAGTTACGCAAACTGCTGATTGACTGCGAGCATCGGCTTATTTTATGTAGTGCTGCTCCTGCAACTGTAGGTATCTTTAAAGTAGCTGGTCTTGATGTAGTTTTTGAATTTGCTTCTGACAAGTCAGATGCTTTAGCATCAATAAAGCAGACCCAACCTGTTAACAAATAGGTTTTAACTAATTCCTATGTAGTTTTTTCTAATCAATAGTAAGAACAGGTCCTATCTTTTCCCTATAAAACTACAAAAACTTCTTAAGCCCTACCAATCGATTTCAGATATCTCTTTGACTTTTGTAGTCTCATTCTTGATGCTTTCTTTTTCACTGCATCAGTCTTACGGCCGAATTTTTTTGCTATTTTAGAAGTGGGATTGGTCGGGAAAAGTTTCTTTAATAGATTAACTTCGGCTTTTGTCCACCTTTTTAGAGCTTTTTTCTTTTTTGCCATTTTAAACTCCCTATCTCTAAATAATATTTTGCCAATGTTAAAACATGTCTCTTGTCACTATAAATATCTCAACTACAATTTATGACTTATATGTCACAGTGTCAAGGATTTTCAATAATATTAAGGCAGAAAATACATCGGGAGTAGATAGTGTATTTAAATGTGGACATAAAATGAATATAATTGGTAAGAGTTATTAAAAGTGACCTATATGACCGTTTATGTGAAATAACATGAGCAATATACATCACAAATTTGCCGTATTTGCAATTCTTTGCCTTGCTCAGACTACATTTTGCCAAAAGACTGATGCCACTAAGATATTAGAGCGAGGATCTGAAAACCAAGGACTTAAGATCCAAAATGGATGGTTTGTTCAGAATCACAAAGTTATATGGGGTTCTGCTCAGCACAATGGTTGGTGGGGTGGCTATGAAGAAAGTACGGGCTGGGTAAAACAGTATAAAGTTCGAACAGCCATATGTAGAAATGCCCCAGGAAAGATTGGTCCCAGCTATACTGAAGATTTGGATAAGCTGACTGATGCCATGAAAAAATATGGTTACCCTGGTTTTGAACATAACTACGGTCTATGGTTCGACCGTAGACGTGATAACCATGATACTCAAAAAAGAATTGATGCGAATGTTGCTCCCCCGTTATTAGAACAACCTTGGATACGAAGTACGGAAGGAAGAGCGTGGGATGGCTTACCTAAATATGACTTAACACAGTTCAATACCTGGTATTTTAATCGACTAAAAAGATTTGCAGAATTATGTGAGCAAAAAGGAACAATTCTATTTCATAATTTTCATATGCAGCACGCCCTGCTGGAAAATCCAGCACACTATGTTGATTTCCCCTGGCGTCCTGTAAACTGCATTCAAGAAACAGGAATGCCTGACAATATTCCTGCCGCAAATGCCTTTTATGACATATCTAATCCTAATCGAAGAAAACTTCATGAGTTGTATATCAATAAGTGTTTGGATGAATTGAGTGATTATTCAAACATCATCCATTTCGCCAGCCAGGAATATACTGGACCACTTTCTTTTATGGAATTTTGGATTGATACAATTATCATATGGGAGCAAAAAACAGGGAAACAGGTCAAGATTGGACTCAAGGGAACAAAGGATGTTATTGATGCTATTCTTGAAGATCCCAGAAGAGGTTCTAAAATCTCAACCATCTGTTTAAGTTACTGGTGGTATAATGCTGATGGCACTCTTTATTCTCCACAGGGAGGAAAAGAGATTGCAGGTCGATATATCGGGAATCTTTCGAAGAGTGTCTCCCCTGAGTCCCTATACAGACAGATAAAGGAGTATCGACAAAAATATCCCAATAAGGCAATTGTACAGCATCAAAAAGTTGAATTAGAAAAAACATGGGCGTTTTTGATGGCTGGCGGTTCTATGATAATAGGCAGGATGCAATATGCAGACAGTCTGCCACCTAAAAAGCCTTGGGAACCGCCAGATGATTACATAGCTCCAGAAGAGTCAATTATCATTCAGCCTACCTATGATTTCATAAACAAGTATTTATCAAGGTATTTACCTAATATGAAGCCAGTGAATATGGCAAACAATTCTCAAAAAAATATTTGGTGTTTGGCTAATGTGGGGCAGGTGTATTTATACTATTCCCAGAAAGGAACAGCAATAGAATTAGATTTATCTGCTATACCACATAATTCATTTAAAGCATTTTGGTTTAACCCAAGATCAGGAGATATCATCCCAGCCACTAAAGATATTACAGGTAATAATAAATATACTTTTACCACACCTGATAATAACTCATGGGCGATGTTGATATATAGGAACTAAGAATTGATATGTTATGTAAACGTCAAAGTAAAATAGTCATTGGCATTCTCATTTTTTTTGCAACGGATGCCCTTGGGTCAGATCCTGTTAAATTTGCTGACAACGAACTTAAGAAGGCAATCGAGTATCGGTTAAAGATTGCAGATCCTACACCTGAGGACATGCTCAATCTGGAATGGTTAAACCTTAATAATCGACAAATAAAAGATTTCGAGGGAATCCAATATGCCAAAAACCTTACTTATGTACTCATATCCTATAATCGGAAGATTGAAGATATTTCGGCTTTGTTATTATTGCCGAATCTGAAAAAACTGGTAATCAATGACTGCCAAATAGGAGACATCTCCTTTATTTCCGAATTGAAAAAGTTGGAAGAACTGGACTTGAGTGGAAATCAAATTACCAATATCTCTGCTCTATCCTCCTTGACAAGCTTAAAGAAGCTTGATTTGAGTAATAATAACATCAGCGATATATCTGCATTGAAAAGTCTGACGAGATTGAAGTATCTCAATCTGAGTAACAACAATATTATAGATAGTTCTGGCTTCTCATCTTTACCCCGTTCCTGTCAGGTTTACCTAAAAAACAATCCAATCCTTTTCAAGCGATTCTTATTTGTCCTGATTGTGGTTCTAATCCTGTTTCTTTCAGGTCTTATCGCTCTAATAATGCATGATCTGAAAAAGCCCAAAAAGGTCTCAGCATTAGCCACTCTATCATTGATATGTAACATTGTGGCTCTCATTTCAATAACGTTTACTTTATATCTGCCTGACGTTTCACGTAGCTTGGATAAGAAAATTTCAGGTTATGCTTTGGTGATGCATGTGGTTCTTTTGATTTCAGGGGAATTATTGGGGATTATCTCACTTATAGAGATAAGAACATCCAATGGAAATCTAAAAGGGGAATGGCGAGCATGGTTGGGTGTTCTTATACCTCCTCTCACCGTGCTGTTTTTTGGGGTGGCTGAATTGCTAAATGATTGGGCTGGCAGAATGGGTGCATGTTGACCAGATAAACCAAGTTAAAAGGTAATATAAACTATGGGAGACTCAGATATAGCCACATACTTTTCCGTGCTTGCCTTGGTCGTTACGATTGCATCAGTAGTCATGGCTGTGATTGCTTGGAGAATTAAGAGCAAGCCGTTAAGGATTGGAATTGGGGTGTTACTACTCATCATTGCGGGGAGCTTCGTTCTGTTGTCATTTTTTGCCAGTCTTTTGATTGGTGGATTAGGACTTGTGGTTTTGCTGCTTGGCATAAGGACTGGTAAATAGAAAAGCTAAAATAGCTTTTTCCTTGATTGTTTTTTGTCCAAAATTATAATCTATTATTCTCTTGGTTCATAAGCATCACAACGAAACTCTCCTTCTCCCTGCTGACCAGCCCTTGTCAGATTGCATAGTATCTCTTCTTCTCCTGACTGTCCATCTTTCTTACAAGTGATGCATAGATCGGGCTTAGGGATTAGGTCAGGATTGATCTCATTTCCCTCATCATCACAAAATTTAGGTTTATCTTCATCCATTGGATTATCCTACATCCCCATCCTACACTTCCTCATCTCCCTTCTCAACCTTTTCCCATCACCTACTGCCGATATAACAATTCTTTTGTTTATTTCCAGCCTACCAAATCTTATAATCATATTATTCACAATTATAATATTTTAATACTACTATGATCAGAATAAATCCTGACATAACACCAGATCACACTATCCAGGAAATAATAGATGTTCGTAACAAACAACCTGATCCTGAGCTGGGAGGACTATCCCCTAATCAAGTTTATAGACTTATCAACTTTCCCTGGGAAGAGAGTAATTACCCAATAACATTTAATAAGAACATAGAACTATCCCAACTTAAAGATTCTCCATTTTTCACTAACTCAAAAATCCTATTAACTACACTTTTAGAACTAAAAAATATAGATACAGCAACAGTTAAAAAAAATCTCAACAGGAAAGTAGTTCAAGCAGTTTTTGACAGTCTGGTTCTTGATAGTGAGACAAGAGCAGATATTTTGAGATTTAATAAGGTAATAAATGAGGAAGATGTTTTACCTCTTAATGTAGTAAGAATTGTCTGTGAAGAGGCAAAACTTATACTATGCAGGAAGAAGAAATTTCTTGTCTCAAGCAGGGGAAAGGAACTGCTTCAAAATGAAAAAGCAGGAAAATTATACTATCAGTTGTTTAGTATTTATTTCAGAAAATTCAATATAGGATATGTTGACAGGTTGCCTGCTCTTGACTGTGTTCAACACACAATAGCTTATTCTTTTTACAGGCTGAGTAGGATTGCAGATGATTTTGTAGATATTGAAGAATTATTTGATGAGATATTACTTCCTACAGTAAAAGATGAGATTAGGGAAAAGTTACCACCTGTTTTGAAAGTAAAATGGCTTGTACAGTCAAGAATAGTAAGACCTTTGAGGGGCTTTGGTTTGTTGGAATGCAGGTATAAGGAGAAAGGAAGTAGGGAAATAGGGGCTGTAAGGAAGACTGAATTGTTTGATAGGTTTATGAGGTGGGAGGGGTAGTTATAGCCTTGGATCGACTGGCTCACTTTCAAGAGCTAGTACACCAAATACACATTCATGCACCCTACGAAGAGGTTCATGACGAATAAATCTCTCTAAAGCTTCAATTCCAAGGGACAGTTCTCTCATAGCAAGTGACCGCTTTGTACTCAGCCCCCTTGTTCTTAGTCGTTCCAGGTTTTCTTTTGTCGTATATTCAGGTCCATAAATGATACGTAGATATTCACGACCCCTGCATTTCAACGCTGGTTGTACAACGCCACGCTTACCTTTTGTAATATAAACAAAAGGCTTAATCACCATACCCTCTCCACCCTTTTCAGTGAGTTCTTCCCACCATTTAATTCCAATAGACTCACTTTCAGGCTCTGTCACATCTATGACTTTGTAGGGAGTTGCTAACAACAACTTGGGATCTTGAACACACATCTTGGCAAGCATATCCATGTGCCACTGATGGTCTTTGTCAGTATAAGTTCTGCCTTCAGTAGCGAGAATGTGAAAAGGTGCTAATTGAAAGTCATCTATGGATTGAACTGACCAGCAATATTCCTGATATGCTTTGATATATTTATCTATTGATTGTTGACGTTGGCTAAACTTGTCGAGTAAGACCTGCAAATCTGTATTTTCCGATGACTGCTTCTTATCATCGTGTAATGTACTATCAATATCATCTCGTTGAACAGCTTTTTCTAATATCGGTATAACTTCATTAAGAGATGCCGTAGCGGCTGCTCCTACAGCAGCATACTGAGTCTTGAGTAACTCTTGTGCTTTGGCTGACCAAGGCATGAGTTCACAATCAAAGCATACCCAATCTGTATCGAACTCATCCCAGAAGTCTGCTTTTTCCAAAGCAATATGAATTCGCTCAATGAAAGAGGATTCAAGTTCGAGAGCATCAAAGAAACGTCTTCCTGTACGTGTATACGCAATACCAATTCCTTCGCCCTGAATCCCAAATCTCTTGATAGCAGTCTTTTCATCTTTACAGACAATAACAACTGACCTTGAACCCATGTGTTTCTCTTCACAGACGACTTTTGGAACACCTTGTGAACGGAAATAGGAAAAGGCTTCCGTTGGATATTCCAAGTAGCCTATTTTCTGGCTTGTTTCAGAAGGTGACATTGTTGGCGGTAGATATATCAACCATTTAGGATTTACTGCAAATCTGCTCATCACTTCTAAAGCGGCAATGGCATTTTCCTCTCGAATAGTAACACTCGAACGTAAACGTGTAGTGATAAATCTTTTGCCCAAAACATCTTCAGCATCAAGCAAGTCGTCATATATCTGTTGGGCAGTAAGCTCAGAATCTCCTGCATCTCTGTCGATAGGACGAACAGGTTCACAATAGACTTTTTTTGCAGGTACTGAGACAAATTCCTTTTCTGGGTATTTCAATGCTGTAAGTTTGCCACCAAATACACAGCCTGTATCAATATTGACTGTACGGTTCAGCCATTCAGGTTCAGGTACAGGTGTATGTCCATAAACAACGATACTCTTACCGCGGTATTCAGCAGCCCAGTTATACCTTTCGGGTAATCCGAATTCATCTGTCTCTCCCGTAGTTTCTCCATAGAGGCAGAAATCACGGACTTTCCCAGATCCTCTTCCCTGCATTTCTTCCTTGATACCTGCATGAGATACCACCAGCTTGCCATCATCTAACATATAATGGCTTACCAGACTGTAAAGAAATTCTTTAGTCTCCCTTTTGAAAGCACCAACAACTTCTTCAGGAAGGGCTTCTATTTCTGCAAGTGTTTCAGCTAATCCATATGTTATCTGGACATCTTTACCCTTGAGTTTTCTCATAAGTTTCACATCATGATTACCAGGAACACAGAAAGCATTGCCAGAATGAGTCATATTGAAAACCAATTTCAGGCAATCAAGGATTCTTGGACCTCGGTCAACTATATCACCCAAGAAGATTGCAGTTCGTCCCTCAGGATGTCGGTAAATCGACCCACTCAGAAGCCCTTCAGTATTCTCTAGTACTATCTCATATCCCATTTTCTCAAGAAGTTCGACTAATTCATCGTAGCAACCATGAATATCCCCAATTATGTCGAAGGGTCCGTGTTCATCATTCTTATCGTTCCATAGAGGAACACGAGTAATGCTTGCGGAATCGACCTCTTCTTCTGATGTCATAGTGAATATGTGACGAAAACCTTCCCTTCTAAGATTTCTTAACGAACGCCTTAACTGGGAACGCTGTTGGCGAATGACATGCTTACC
>Ga0209536_100015616_pt1 | contig 10834 bp, 8 predicted proteins | sample DeeMarSeWOR28_12_FD_187461 | JGI IMG/M metagenome (GOLD analysis project Ga0209536, IMG submission 187461) | Marine sediment microbial communities from White Oak River estuary, North Carolina - WOR-2-8_12 (SPAdes) (version 2) | ecosystem: Environmental > Aquatic > Marine > Intertidal zone >...
TTTGTCCTTACATCCACCCCATCGGGCAAGACAGCAGACCGCTCGGGTATGAGAATGAGATCATCAAAGGTGAGGCCCTCTTTTATATCTCCCCTATTCATCTTTTTCCCCCTCCAGATAAGCTATGAGTATACCCTCAAGAAGATCCGATAAACAGATTAGCATACGTGCACATTTAAGAAAATGCAAGATTCTGATAGTCGCCAGACATCCGGCCGGGATGACGTCGGCTCTCCCCGGGTCCAGGCCACGTAGTCTTAATCTTTCACCTGTGGTCATGATCTTGATGCGGGCAAAGAGCTCTTCTAACTGTTCCCCTTCCAGAATCAGTCCATTCATTCTCTCGGGGCTTATCTCTTTCGTATCCATCCCATAGATCATGGCCGCGAGCGCTGTAACTGTGCCGCCGGTACCCACTAAAATACCCTCATTTCTTAGGGGGCGATAATCGGAGAAAGAGAGGTCTAAAACACGGTCCACCTCCCTGCCAAGGGCTTCCAAACTCTCATTATTCGGTGGATCTGGACTCAAATACTTCTGGGACAAGACCAGGGCTCCTAGGGGAGCAGATCTGACTATCCTGGAATCCTGTACCCTGTAGATGAATTCCGTACTCCCACCCCCAAGATCAAAGATCACATAGGGCTTATTTCCCATGTTCAGGGCGTGCTGAACCCCTTTTTCGATAAGCCTGGCCTCTTCCTCTCCTGAGACGACCTTTGCCTCTATGCCCGTTTGTTCGCAAATAAGCCCCAGGAATTCAGCCCTATTGCTTGCCTCTCTCACCACCCCGGTGGCTACGGCGAGAGTGCTCTCAACACCATATTTCTTTGTGGTGGAGGCAAAATCTTCAAGAGACCTCAGGGCCCGTCCAATCGCCTCCGGCTGAAGGACACCCTCCGTTTGAGTATGGAAATCCTCTGCCAGGCGCGTGTAGGCCCGTTTTCTCAAAAGGGGCTGATAGTGGTCCGGCGGTCTGGTCTTTTGGGCCACCAGTAACCTGGCCGTATGGCTCCCAATATCCATTGAGGCAAGATTTTTCCCACGTGCGGGCACATTTTCAGGTATTTTATGGGTCATTCTTGTGGGTTAGGCCTATTTGCCGATGGCCTGCCATTTCTGGGGGTGTCGAGATCAATCTAGACACAAACCGCTCAAGCAACAGGGGGCTCAAGGGGTTATAAGCGGGGCGTGGATACCAGGGGAAACTATCAGAAGGTGGGTCGATTTTCAAGATTTAAAAAGAAATCGCATCCCCATCGGATATGAAATCTGCATCATATCCCATTTGGGGTGATTAAAAACTTACTTAAGAACCCGGGCCAACTGCGTGCTCAATTTTGCCATCCCGATGGGCTTGGTGAGATAGCCCTTTATAAGCCCCTTTTTCTCTTCCGCCATACCTGTGGGTCCATCCACATCATAGCCGGAAATGATAACAATTTTGGCATCCGGATCATACTCCAACACACTTTCGGCGCACGACAAGCCATCCATTTCAGGCATATTCCTGTCCAAAAGCACCAAATCTGGCCGCCAAGATTTATATTTCACAATTGCGGCATTTCCACTATTCACGTAGGCGGCCTGGTAACCCAATCTCATCAGCAACTCCCTCATGACCTTGCACATATCCTTTTCGTCATCCACGATGAGGATCTTCTGGCCCCTACCTGGCATTATCTCCGAGGATGAACCCTGTATCGCCGTCTCACCAGAGGGAGCAAGGGGAAAATAAAGCTTGAAGGTGGTCCCCTGATCCACGGTGGAATGGACTTGGATTTCCCCTCCATGCTCTTTCACGATTCCGTAGGTCGTGGACAGACCCAAACCGGTTCCCTTGTCCACTTCTTTGGTGGTAAAGAAGGGGTCAAAACATCTCTCCTGGGTCTCCTTATCCATCCCATGTCCGGTATCAGAAATGATCACCAGCACGCTATCGCCCTCCTTCTTGGCCTCAATATGCAATTCACCTCCCTGAGGCATGGCATCTCTTGCGTTGGTGAACAGGTTCATGAGCACCTGGCTCAGTTCCCCGTGGTCCCCTGTGACCGGAAGGAACTCGGGAATATGGACCTGAATATCTATCATCTTGTCGAAAGATATGCTTATTAACTGATGGGTCTCACGGATCAGATCAGCCAGATTGAAGGTGAGATATTCTTTCTTGGTCTGTCTCCTTGAAAACTGCATTAGGCCTTCAATCAATTGTGCGCCCCTCTCTACATAGGTATTGATTCCATCAGCAACCTCCTGCATTTCAGGGTCATCGGTATACTTCATTTGAAGCATCTGGCTCTGCATCGAAATCACGGCCAGTATGTTTCTAAAGTTGTGGCCAACTCCGCTGGCCATGGTGCCAATGGCCTCCATCTTTTGTGCCTGCAAAAGCTGGGCCTCTAACTTCTTCTGTGGTGTGATATCTCTTACAAAATTAAGGGTGGCCGATCGCCCTTCCCATGTAATGGGAACCGCATTGATTTGGGCCCACAATTCTGCACCGCGCTTATCAACTATTCTCAAAGTATAGGTGGTGGGGAGCTCTTCTCCTTGTCGCTGCCTCTGCTGCCTTGCCTCCACCAACTCCCTATCTTCCGGGTGGATCAGATCCAGATATTGAACTTGGGATAGCTCTTCTTCAGAGTACCCCAATACCTCTCTGGTCTTGGGATTGGGGAATTTGACAACGCCATCTTGGGCAATAAAGATTCCATCATTGGCGTTTTCCACCAAAAGGCGATATTTCTCCTCAGATTCTCGGACCGCCTCCTCAGCCAGCTTCCGTTGAGTAATGTCGTGAACGATGACTGAGGCTCCTTTTGGCATGCCGTTTTCGTAGATTATTCTCGCGTTCAAAATCACCCAGATTTCTTTGCCGTCCTTTCGTTTGATTTTGTACTCCACGTTCTCTGGAACCTTTTCACCTGCGAAAATTTTGCCCAATCTTTGCATAAAAACTTCCCTACTATCTTCCGCAAGAATCTCAAGAGGGCTCAAAGCGAGCAATTCGTCTCTCGTATAACCCGTATATTCCAGGCAGACATCATTCACACTAACAAACTTCTTGGTTAAGAAATCCACTTCGTACATTCCAGAAGGGGCGTACTCGACGAGTTGCCTGTATCTCTCTTCACTCTCTCGCAGGTCCTTCTCGGCACGTTTACGCGCTGTGACATCCCTCGCCACCCCCCGAAACCCAACGGGTTCACCCGAGGGATCTCTCACAAGGTTAGCCGACAACTCAAGGACTTTTCTGTCCCCGTTTTTTAGAATGATCTCGTAATCTCTTATACTCGCAGCCTTGCCTGTGCGATAAATATCATTAAAGACTCGATACATTTTTTTAGCCGTCTCAGGAGTCGTATATTCCCGGTTGTTCTTCCCCATCAACTCTTCACCGGAATAGCCTGTTATCTTGCAGAGGGAGTCATTAAAATAGGCCATGTTCCCGGCAAGATCCACCTCAAAGTAGCCCTCTGTCATGCTTTCCAAGATATTTCTATACTTCTCCTCGCTCTGCCGAAGGGCCGCCTCTGCCAGCTTATGATCGGTCATATCTCTGATAATGCCGCGAAAACCAACCCCATGACCTTCAGAATCCCTTATTAAGGATATGGAGAGTTCTATGTATCTCTTTTCTCCATCTTTCCTAACTATCCCGTGGCCAAATCCTGTGATGGGTTTGCCAGAGGTGTATACTTTGTTGAAGGTCGTATACACCTCTTCTGCTGCCTCTGGGAGCGTGTATCGCCGATAATTCGTGCCGATCAATTCATCCTCAGGAATACCGAAAATCCTACAGAACGAATCATTAACAAAGGTAAACTTTCCCGAATTATTCGTCTCGTAATAGCCATCTTCAATGGTCTCAAGGATTGTCCGATATCTCTCCTCCTTCTCTCGCAGCGCGGCCTCAATCCTTTTGTTAGATGTAATGTCCCTAGCAATGCAGACGATTCCGGTCACCTTACCATTCTGGACCAAAGGAGAGGCACTCACTTCACCAAACTTCCTGGTTCCATCCTTTGCGATGAATGCGTAGACCGACAAAGGTATCTGTTCACCACGTAGAGCGCACATCGCATCGGAGGTGACCGCGTCCAAATACTCTTCTGCCACGAGGCCCAAATCTAGAAAAGATTTTCCATTCAATTCCTCAGGTCTGTACCCTATTATCCTTTCCACTGACGGGGATACGCGTAGAATCTTCAAATCAGGGTCAATGGCAAAAAGCACATCAGATGCGTTCTCAAAATGCAGGCGATAGGTCTCTTCGCCTTCCCTCAACGCTTTCTGGGCAAGCTTGAGTTCTTCCTGCAATTCTTTCAGCCTTTTTTTGAGTTCTTCATGGGTTTGTTTCTTGGCCATTAAAACACTCCAATTCAACTTGCACCGCATATCCCATCGGGAGAAATGAGGTCATCGGAAAAGAGTCTCAATCCCCACACAAGGGTTCGCGGGGTGGGTGCCAAAAATATATATTATAACATCATTAAGTTTGGTGAAAAACACCGAATTAATCACATTATCATTCTCTTGTTGGGGGAAAGACCAAATGGCGGGGTCTCTTGTGGGCAGACAATAACAGAGAGGCGTTTTATCCTTTATCACTGTCCTTTTCACTGGAATGGAGCAGCGCCTGCTCGATGGCCGCGGCTGCGGGGATGCTCAGAGCCTTGACCAGTGAAAGATCCTCATTCCTAAAACCAAATGGTATTTTGACGGAGTCAAGGTAAATAACACCTTTTATCTTTGATCGACTTATCAGCGGGACGCACAGAATAGACCTGACCTTCATCAGTTCCATACTCACTGAACGATCGGCCTCGTCTTCCAGATGCGTATCCGGCATTAGGAGTGCCTTTCCCTCTCTTATAACTCGATCCACTACGGTCCGGCTATACATCATGAAGGTCGCATCACTCGGTTCTCTAAGTCTTGGTATGACCCTTTCAATGTTACCTGTTTCATTATCCACCAAGATGATTGCACCCCTATCTATCCTCTTGAGAAGATCGAATAGGTAGCCCAACATCTTTTCTGAGATCTCATCCACATTTCTTGATTGCATCAACAGATTGGATACGTTGTAGAATAATTCAATATTCTTCTCAGGACGCAGACGCTTCTCTTTTGCAAAGGCGGTATCTTTCTCACCAATTTCTTCTGAGCGGCCAAAGGTATCCAAAAAGGCGAGCACCCTCTCAGAACATTTCTCCCCCAGACAGATGACACTTATGCCAATAGCAATGGGGACCCCCTCTCCCACCTCAAATTCAATACCAGTCCGTATCTGTTCTCCAGCCACAAATGTACCATTGGTGCTCTCTAAATCTTGGACAAAATACTTTTTCTTTTTGCGACCTATCCGTAGATGTCGCCGTGAAACCAGTATATCTTTTAATTGAATGTCATTATCAGGAGAACGGCCCACATTAATGCTATCCTTCTCAAGTTCATAAGACTCACCTCGGTCAGGTCCGGTCAAAACGTAAACTACGGTCATGGTTTATTATCCCTCTTCCTGGGTCACCAGGGCTCGGTTGATCTTGTAGGCCCACACTTACCACGTGATACCACCCTTACATCTGGACCCGGCTCAAATGATCTTTATAGACCTCCCAGTTAATGGAAACATTTTCTGGATCTTCAAAAACCGTCTCTAATGATACGGCCATCTCATCATCCTGAAAGAAATAGAAAGGAATAAGTGCTAACATGCCCTCGTTGGCAAAGGCCTCAAGATAATTGGCTAAAGCACCAGGGGATATATCCCTGAATCTAAGAGGTCCTTTTCTGACGGCAACCACAAAGGCATCCGCATCTGCATCCCCCCGCTCGATGGCATAAATAAAGGCCTTCTTTGATCCATATGGGTCAATAAGACCTTCCTGGGATCCAGGGTGCTTGCCGTTGTGGCCACATCCTAAAATGAGCAGGACCAGCAGAGCCAGCAGACAAAATTTTTGCATCTTCTCACCTTTCAATAGTACGTTTCTGAAGAAATCTGTCCTTACCGCCCAAAGCACGCAAGCCCACCTTTAAACATGGATAAGCTAACTTTCCGCTTTTCCCTTTCGCGGGATTTGCTTGAAAATATTCCATATCAATGACAATTCAGGACAGCCCAGAATCCTACTGGCGGCGAAGTAAATGAATACACCCATACACACAAGGGCTGAAAGACGAAAGACCAGATGCCCTGTGCCGAGCTGTGGATTCGGTACCCACCCATGGGAATAGACATAGTAGATCCCGACTCCCATCACAATTGAGGCCAATAGGCTCCTTCCGACAGATAGGAGTATGGGGGATATCTCCCATTCAACGAGCCTTCTCTTGAGAAAAAAAATAAGGAGAGTCAACTGTACAGAGGAGGCTATGGAAAGGGCTAAGGCTAGCCCTCCATGCCTAAGTGGTCCCATGAGGAGCAGGCTTAGAATGAGATTGGCCATCAATGTCACAAAGGCCACTTTTACTGGGGTCTTTGTGTCCTGAAATGCATAGAATGCTGAGACCATGATCCTGATGCCTGAAAAGGCCCAGAGTCCCAGGGCATAGAAAAGAAGGGCCTGATACGTCATCGCTGTGGAGTCTGGGCCAAAAGCCCCCCTTTCGAAGAACACCTGTATGATCAGTTTCCCTAGAACAATGAGGCCCACCATGGACGGGATGGTGATAAAAGAGACCATTCTTAGTGCATGATCAAGGGTATCCCTAAATTGACCCAGATCTTTCTGGGCCACCTCTCTGGACAAAGAGGGAAGAGCCGCCGTGCTGATGGCAATAGCGAACACCCCCAGGGGAAACTGGACAAGCCGATCAGCATAGTAGAGCCAAGAAACGCTCCCTTCAGCCAAGAAAGATGCGAGAAGTGTACCTATGAACTGATTGAATTGATATATGGCAGAGCCGAAAATGGCAGGTAGCATAAGTAACCCGATCCTTTTCACAGCCGGATGCTGGGGCATCCAGACGGGGACCAAAGATAGGCCCCTTTTGAGCACCCAGGGAATCTGGAGGACCACCTGGAGTATTCCACCAATAAGGACACCGATAGCCACGCCCACGATGGGCTCAGAAAAATGGGGAGAAATCCAGAGCGTGGATGCAATAATTCCGAGATTTAGAAAGATTGGCGCAGCAGCGGGTGCGGCAAAATGTCTCATGGAATTGAGAACGCCCATAAAAAAGGCGACAAGGCTGATAAGAAGGATATATGGGAAAGTGATTCGCGTGAGTAAGACAGTGAGCTCGTACCTGATCCCTGAGTTGCCAAAGCCAAAGGCCTGGATCCTCACGATCCATGGAGCGAGAAGTATGCCCAGGACTGTGACTGCCACCAACAAAACAGAGAGAAGAGTGAGCACCACCTTTGCCAGTTTGAAGGCGTCTTCCCGAGTTTTCAGACTCAAATACTGGGTAAAAACGGGAATGAAGGCAATGGTCAGGGAGCCTTCTGCAAAGAGACGCCTGAGCAAATTGGGGATACGGAAGGCGACGAAAAAGGCGTCTGTGACAAGTCCAGCACCGAAGAATCTGGCCACCACCATGTCACGTACAAGGCCAAGGATGCGGCTCAGGAAGGTATAGAAACCCACCGTACCTGCCGCCTGACTGAGCTGTTCTCTCTCGGTTACGGAGATATGTGAATCGCTCACTGAAAACCTATCATGCTGCCCCAATGGGTTGTGGTAAGGTGAGGGCATTAAATTCTAGCAAGGATTTAACCTTGACAATGCAAGTGAATTTACTTAAAAAGAATACTTTGGTCAATTTTAACAGATTTCATAGGAGGAGTTCAAAGTTTGGCGACCCATAAATCAGCCCTCAAAAGGGCCAAGCAGAACAAAATAAAAAGATTCAGAAATGTAGGTTACAAGACCAAGGCCAAAAGAGTGGTGAAAGAAGTAAGGACTGCCCTGAGCAATAACTCAGCAGATGAAGCCAGAGAGAGCCTTGTTCGCGCCGTTTCCATCATTCAAAAAACCGCCTCTAAGGGTGTAGTTCATAGGAATACGGCCTCCCGCAAGATATCTCGCCTTGCCCGCCAGGTAAATAAGCTTCCATCCTCATAAAGGATATCAAGCGCAGAGACCGAACACCAGATTCTCAAGGAGTGGCTTAGGGCGCGACCCCGATTTCAACAAGCCGTCCGCCTTATAAAGAAGATCTACTCCCTTCTCCAGTTCCTCTATGGACCAGCCTTGCGCATGTCTCGCAAAGTCTCTGGCCGAAAAGTCCGGTAGGCCCAACTTCTTGGCCACCTCGCTAATCTGTCCCCCCTTTGAGAGGATGGATTTGGTTTGCCAAATAATCCTGATCTGCCTATTCAGCATGCCGAGGATCCGCAGAGGGGCATCCCTCTTGTCTTCCTCTTCCAAGAATTTGTTCAACACAGCCAGAGATTCATGGCAGTTCTTTTCAGACACCTTGTTCATGAGTTCAAAAATGGTGTAAACCCGGCTATGAATGGCAAGTCCTTTCACCTGCTCCACACCCACCAGCTCCTCCCCATACCTGAGATTGAGCTTTTCCAGTTCAGCGTACAGGTCCCTGAGGCTGTTGCCCACGATCTGATGGAGATATGCAGCGGCCTGACCATCTATCTTCAACCCCAACTCCCTGGCAGTCCCTCTAATCCATGGGACAACCTGGCTCTCTCGCAGTTTCGTGAAATTAACCGCCCGGCCCTGTTCCTTGATCCGCTTATAGAAATTTTTCCGGAAATCGGTCTTGGTCGCAATGAAAATCAGGCAGGTCGTGTCAGCAGGTTTTTCAAGGTATGGCAGGAAAGTCTCCAGCTCACCCGTACTGAATTTCTCAGTTCGTCTCACGATAATCAGCCGGCTTCCGGTTAGAAAAGGCAGAGAACGGCATCGACTGATTATTTCGGCTGGATTCGTCTTTTCTCCAGCATAAAAGATCTCCTGATTGAAATCCCTCGCCGAGTCTGGGATGAAATCATTGCGTATTCTGTCCAGGACCTTTTCTAACCTGAATTCTTCAGGGCCATAAAAGAGATAAAAGGGAGCCAGTTGCCCCTTTTCAAGGGAATTCAGGAGATCCTCTGGTGGCAAATCCCTGGCCATCAGAACCTTTCCATGGTCTTGAGAAATATCCTGTCTGCAAGCGCCCGTGCAATGAACTCAAGCGCCACCCGTTGATTAAACTGGGTGACGAGAGGGTCTAGACTCACTTCAAAGATGGCCATCTCTTCCATCGCCTTCTCGTGCCAGATCACCTTTCCTGTATCCGTGTCCGTCAGTCGTATGTCCAGTTTAAGTATCAGTCTTCGGCTCGTTGTCTCCTGGAAGGTAGTAACAACCCCGCCAACCGTTTGTTGCTCAACTCTATAACTCAGGGGCACCGTTCGGATCTCATATACCCGTCCTGACAGAACGGCCTGGGCTTGCTCTGTGGACACAAGGGGGACCTTACCTTGCGTGATGAATTTATCCCTGACAATTTTTGTAAAAGAGGCCTCAAAACCTATGTCAGATGACGTGCTCTCAATCATAGGTATGGCCAAACTATCCAGCCTGATGCTTATTGGTTCCCCTGTGGCTCGAAAAGAATATCCACAACTCGTGCATATGCACCAGAAAATCAGCAGAGCAATTCCCCAAAAAAAGGGAAGAATGCGATACTTGGGGTGGATCATTCCGTCTTTTTTCATGACCAAAAGCCCCACTGCTAGCATCTCTAAGCCGATCTGATCAGACCACCACGTTGACCAACTTATTCTGAACCACGATTACCCTTTTGATCGGCTTTTCACCCACGTGTTGCTGAACTTTCTTGTCCCTGAGCGCCTCAGCCTCGATTTGTTCTTGCTTAAAAGAGGTGGGCACCTGTATCCTGCTTCTCACCTTGCCGTTCACCTGAATGACAATGAGCCTTTTCTCCACTTCGAGCGCTTCCTCCCTGTACTCCGGCCAAGGCTCATTCAGGAGACTCGCTTCATGGCCTAGTCTCCGCCAGCATTCCTCCGTGATATGGGGCACGACCGGGGCCAGCAGTATAACGGTGGCCTCCACAGCCTCTCTCACCACAGACCAGGCCAAATCTCCTCGGTCCTGGCGACTATTCAGATACTTGTTCACTTCATTGACCAATTCCATCACCGCGCTTATGGCCGTGTTAAAGTGGAAACGATCCTCAATATCAATGGTCACTTTTTTGATGGTCTGATGGGTTTTTCTATGAAGATCTTTCAAATCACCCAATAGGGGCTCCTTGCCTTGATAGGACAGAACCTTTGAAATCTCCTTCTGGGTATCACCCACAAGCCGCCAGACCCGATTTAAAAACCTAAACGATCCCTCCACGCCCTTGTCATTCCATTCCAGGTCCCGTTCAGGCGGGGAGGCAAAAAGACAGAACATGCGCACGGTGTCAGCACCGTAACGGTCTATCAAATCCTCTGGATCCACCACATTTCTCTTGGATTTGGACATCTTGACCGTATTGCCAGTGATTATATCGGAATCGCAATGCGGGCATCGGTTCTCCTTCACTTCGTGGGGATAGAGATACCCGTGCTCAGGACATTCCTGCGTCTCCTTACACACCATTCCTTGGGTCAAAAGATTAGTAAAGGGCTCGCTCACCTTGAGATACCCAAAATCTCGCAGTACCCGGGTGTAAAAGCGGGAGTAGAGGAGATGAAGAATGGCATGCTCTATCCCACCGATATACTGGTCCACGGGCATCCAGTAGTCCACCCTCTTCGGATCGACAGGGGCCTGATCAAAATCTGGACTGGCATAACGATCAAAATACCAGGAAGACTCAACAAAGGTATCCATCGTGTCCGTCTCTCTTCTGGCAG
>Ga0209536_100015617_pt1 | contig 10834 bp, 11 predicted proteins | sample DeeMarSeWOR28_12_FD_187461 | JGI IMG/M metagenome (GOLD analysis project Ga0209536, IMG submission 187461) | Marine sediment microbial communities from White Oak River estuary, North Carolina - WOR-2-8_12 (SPAdes) (version 2) | ecosystem: Environmental > Aquatic > Marine > Intertidal zone >...
TGGAGCCGGTTTGGTTTTTGAATTACCAATGCTTTCGTTCTTCCTGACAAAATTAGGAATTTTAACTCCTGCATTTATGAGAAAATATAGAAAATATGCAATCGTAATACTTTTAATATTTTCTGCTATGTTTACACCACCGGATCCTGCATCTCAAATCATGCTTGGTGTTCCGTTGGTACTCTTATATGAAATAAGTATTTTTATCTCAAAAATCTCGATGAAACGAGCATGAGAAATCTTTCTACAAACAAGAAAATGATTTCAATGCGAGTTCCATCTGACCTTAATAAGAAATTATAAACAGATGAGTAAAAGTGATTAAAGGGCATCTTTCAAAAATAAGCCATCCTATCGAATCTGAACTAGATAAATTTAATGAGAAATTTAAAGAATCTATTCGTTCCAAAGTTGGACTCGTTGATCTTGTAGCTAAATACATCATCAGACAAAAAGGAAAAAAAGTCCGGCCTCTTCTGGTTTTATTATCAGCTAAGATAATCGGCGAGGTTAACGAGCGAAGTTACAGGGGTGCAGTTTTAGTTGAACTTTTACACACTGCAACTCTTGTTCACGATGATGTTGTTGATAATGCTAACAAAAGAAGGGGTGTTTGGTCTATCAACGCTTTATTCAAAAATAAAGTAGCAGTGCTTATGGGAGATTATTTACTTTCGCGCGGATTGATGATTGCTGTTGAAGGAAAAGACTTTGATTTTCTTGGTGTTATTACAAACACTGTTAAGAGAATGTCCGAAGGCGAACTCCTTCAAATCCAAAAAACCAGAAAACTGGATATTGATGAAGAAACGTACTTCAGGGTAATTTCCGATAAGACTGCTTCATTATTAGAAACCTGCTGCGAAATTGGTGCTTTAAGTGCAACTGATAATCCTGAGTATCATAAAGCGATGAAACAATTCGGGCATTCTATTGGTATGGCTTTTCAAATTCGGGATGATATTCTAGATTACGAAGGTACACTTAAAATGATGGGCAAACCGGTTGGCGGCGATATTAAAGAAAAGAAGATAACACTTCCGCTGATTTATTCATTAAATCAGGTATCTAAAAAAGAAGCGGCGCATATAATCAAACTGATTAAAAACGGGAGCAAAAATAATGATGTTAAAGAGATAATTAAATTTGTAAGAGAAAACGGCGGAATTGATTACGCACTTGAAACAGCTAAGTCATATTCAAACAAAGCTAAGGAAGCTTTAAAAATTCTTCCCGATTCACAAAGTAAAGTTGCGCTTGAAGCTTTGGTTGATTTTGTTATTGACAGAAAAAACTGAAACACAATTCTGTGTTTCATACATCCGAAAAATTTCACTACCTATACCATTGAATGCTAGAATGACTGTATGACTCTATGACTGCATGATTGCATGTTTTTAGTATTATGTTACTATTAATGATTTATCATACATCCATGCATTCATACACCCATGCATTTTTTGTATTCAATCAACCAATCATCCATTCATTCTTTCTTCATCTCTTCTTTGAACATAAATCCTTTTATTGGTTCCCTTAAAGTTAGAACAGGGCAGGGAGCTTTTCTTACTACTTTTTCTGCAGTACTTCCAAATAAAATATGTTCAACCCCTGAGTGACCATGTGTAGCGATTATAATTAAATCTATATTATCTTCCGCAGCTGAGTCAATTATTTCAAGGAATGGCTTACCCGTTTTAATTTTAATTGAGACTTTTATATTCTCAGGTATTTCCTTTTTTGCCAACTTTTCCAATTCTTCTCTGGCTTTTAAATCCCATTCTGCATTAACGGATGGAATTGCTATTTGTCCCATACTAAAATCAGGAGGATAAATGACCGGTTCTACAACATAAATTAAAGTTATTTCGGAATTAAACTTGTTGGCAAAACTTATCGCATATCTTAAAGAGCTGTTTGAATAATCGGAAAAGTCAATCGGTACAAGTATTTTTTTTATATCCAGTTCCATTTTTCCTCCTAACTATTTATTCTTACTCTGTAGTGAAAAGAAATCTTCATTTAAGATTCTTAAACGTGTTGCAATAATTTTAGATATTCCGAATAGTATTTTAATACCTTTTTTCGGGTACTTTTCAATAAATTCATCCAGGTCGGGTTTGAAAATAACTGCCGCTCTCACATCGGTCTTAGCAATTGCAGAAGCAGATCTTTTTTCACCATCGACCATTGCAAGCTCACCAAAAAAATCTCCCTTTGAAATAGTTGCAAGTTCAATCTCATTATCTTCTTCATCCGATCTTATTATTCTTACTTCACCTTCTCTAAGAACATAAAGTCCGATTCCGGGATCGCCCTGGTAGAAAATATATTCACCCGTTAAGTAACTTCTTCTGTGTATGATTTTTAATATTAATGATAGATCTCGCTTACTTAAAGATTCAAACAATGGAATTGAATGCAGTGAAATCTGTAGATCTGATTTTTCTGTTGGGTAGTTAAAAATATTTGTCCAGAAACTGCTGTGTACGGTTTTGTTATTAACTTCTTCCATAGCCATCCTGTAATTTAATTAAATATACCCGACTCAGCAACCCGCCACAGCTTTTGGCAGGGAAACCGGTTTTCGTATAACGCTCTTCCAATAATAACCGAATCAACTCCAATTGGAACGAGATTTTGAATATCGATAAGTTCATCCTTATTACGGATACCTCCCGCATGTGTAACTTTTGTGCCGGTCTCTTCTGCAATTCGTTTTGAAAGATCGACGTTCGGTCCCTCAAGCATACCGTTCTTTGCTATATCGCACACTAAAAATCTGTTTATTCCAATCTCTACCATTTGCTTTGTAAAATCTATATACGAAATGCCGGATTTTTTACTTCGTCCGTAAATTATTAATTCATCATCTTTTATATCAAGAGAAACACAAATTTTTGAAGGACCGTATTTCTCCAATACTTTTATCAGTTCCTTTTTGTTTTCCACTGCCATGGTGTTTAATGCGAGCCGCGAAATTCCCGTTCGCATAATCTTAATAGCGTCTTCATAAGTTCTAATACCGCCAGCAAACTCTACAGGTATTACAACTGAAGAACAAATTTCTTCGACTACTTCAAAGTTCCGTTGCGAATGGTCGTGAGCACCGTCAAAATCTACTATGTGAATTAACTTTGCATTTTCTGCACGCCAAATTCTTGCCATATCAACAGGATCGTTACCGTATTGTTCGCAATCTAATTCAGGTATTCCTTGCACTACACGAACTGTTTTACCGTGTTTAATATCAATTGATGGGATTACTAAAAGATTTTTCAAGTCGTTTTTAAAATATTAGAAATTTAAAGTCAATTCTTCTAAGCAAAATTAGAAAAACATACAAACAGTTCAAATCAATATCATATAAACTAAAGTTTAATTTTTGACTGAAATCTTGACTTTCCTAACTATAATAAGCATATTTGATTCGTATGAGTAAAGATTTTATTCTTAATGTACAAAATGGCAATGTTCTAAGGATTACCGCCTTTGGAATTGAGAATATAAATAGTGCTCCTTGTCTTATTCTTGTGCACGGTTTTAAGGGTTTTAAGGATTGGGGTTTTGGACCTTATATTGGCGACTACTTTTCAAAAAAGGGATTTTTTGTTCTTACTTTCAATTTTTCGCATAATGGTGTAGGTGATAGTTTAACTGATTTTGTTGAACTTGATAAATTTGCTGAAAATACTTTTTCTATTGAAGTAGATGAGCTAAAAGAACTTATTTTGGCTTATGATTTTGGTTTTTTTGGCGATTCATCTAACAAAGGAATTGGCTTGATAGGGCATAGCCGTGGAGGTGCAATATCTCTGTTAGTCGGTTCAGGAAGCAATGATGTTAAAGCTGTTTGCGCCTGGTCTACTGTTTCTGATTTCGATCGTTACACCGATCGGCAAAAAGCTGAATGGAAAAAGAGAGGTTATTTAGAAGTTCTGAATACACGCACCAAGCAAAGAATGAGGATGAATATTTCTCTGCTTGAAGATATCGAAAATAATAAAGAAGGAAGTCTGAATATAGAAGATGCAGTTAAAAATATGAATAAACCCCTTCTCATTGTTCAGGGTAAAAATGATCTGGCAGTTCCTGCAAAAGAAGCAGAAAAATTGTATGGTTGGTCGAACAAAGATTTTACTGAACTACTTATCATTCCCGCCACCGGGCATACATTCGATATAAAACATCCTTTTGAGGGAAGCAACAAAAAATTTGATACTGTTCTAAGCAAAACAACTAAATTTTTCAAAACTAATTTGAATTGAGGAAAAAATGACATCAAAAGAAAACATTAGCTCCAATGTTACTGTGGGGATATTTTCTTCACTAAGGTCATCACAATTATTTTGGATATTTTCATTCACAGCATTAACTGCAATCGCAGCTCAAATAACAATTCCGCTAAAGCCGGTTCCATTTACGTTACAAACAATGATGGTTTTATTAGCAGGCGCTCTTTTAGGTGCTAAAAACGGGGCTTACAGCCAGTTAATTTATTTAAGCCTGGGAGCAATTGGTCTACCGATTTTTGCACATACTCCTGACGGTTTATATGGCTTTGCAAGGTTATTCGGTCCAACAGGTGGATATCTGCTTGCATTTCCTGCTGCTGCATTTTTAGTTGGCTACCTGGTACAAAAAAATAAAAAATATTACGGTGTAGTTCTTTCAATGTTTGCCGGAAATTTACTTATCATCATCTCGGGGACATTATTTTTAAATTTATTTTATTTGAACAACATAGCCGATGCAATTACCGCCGGCGCTGCAATATTTTCAATTTGGATGGTTGTAAAAGTAATTGCTGCAGCTGCAGTCTATTTTGGTATTTCAAAAAAATATGAGAGTCTGCCATAACACTTAATTAATAATTTTATAATTATAAATAAATGGAAACAAAAAATATCATCTTCATTTTAGTCTTCTTTGCTGTTATTGCATTTTTTATTTACAGCAGTGCAAATCTTATTAGATATATGCTCGTTGCAAAAAAGAAAGATGATAGATTTGATGAACCATGGCAAAGAATTAAACGTGTAATTAAAATTGTATTCGGGCAATCAAAACTGTTAAGAGAACCATTAGCCGGAAGCATCCATTTTCTTATATTTTGGGGATTTGTACTATTTCTTATAATAGTAGTTGAAGCAATTATTCAGGGATTTTATTCACCATTTACCTGGGAGTTCCTGGGTCCAGTCTATTCCATCATCACATCGGTTACAGATATTTTTGGCATACTTGTAATTATATCTGTACTTTTAGCACTTTTTAGACGCTTCATAATAAAAGTACCCCGGTTGCAGTTGGATGTAAAATCTGAAATTGATGCTGCAGTAATTTTAACGCTTATTCTCTTCATCGTAGTTTCGATGTACGGACAAAATGCTGCTTCAATTTTTATCAATGGTGGTTATCATGATTATGAAATAAGACCTGTTTCGGCTGCACTCAGCAATATAATTTATAGTACCAGCAACGGTGCTGAAATAGGATACGAAGTATTTTGGTGGGTACACATATTATTCATTTTCGGATTTTTGAATTTTCTTCCATATTCAAAACATCTTCATGTTCTAACATCTATTCCAAATGTATATTTTGCCAATCTTGATAATACAAGAAATACATTAAAACCATTGGATTTGGAAGATGAGGATGTAGAATATTTTGGTGCACCGGATATCGATCAACTTTCGTGGAAACAAATTTTAGATGGTTATTCGTGTACTGAATGCGGAAGATGCGATTCTGTTTGCCCGGCTAATATCGTAGGCAAATCGCTTTCACCTAGAAATATAATGGCTAACATAAGAAAAAGGACAAAAGATAAAGCTCCATTATTAACTGATGGATTAACTGACAGCGAGCTGTTAGAAAAAACTTTAGTGCATGATTACATCGAAGATAAAGTCCTTTGGCAATGTACAACGTGTATGGCTTGTGTGCAGGAATGCCCGGTTATGATCGAACATCTTGATTCAATTGTGGATATGAGAAGAGACCTGGTTTTAACAGAGTCTGAATTTCCTGCAAGTCTTAATAATGTTTTCAAAAGTCTGGAAACTAACTTCACTCCCTGGGTATTTAATGCCTCGGATAGAGCCAATTGGGCTGAAGGATTAGGTATAAAAACCCTTGCAGAGGATAAAAACGGAGAAATTTTGTTCTGGGTTGGTTGTGCAGGTTCGTTTGATGACAGGTATAAAAAAGTTTCTGTAGCACTTGCTAAATTGATGCAAAAAGCAAATATTGATTTCAGAATATTGGGAAATGAGGAAAAATGCAATGGAGATACCGCGAGACGACTTGGAAACGAATATTTAGCGCAAATGATGATGATGGAAAACATTGAAACTTTAAATAATTATAGCGTTAAAAAAATTGTTACTGCTTGTCCTCATTGTATGCATTCGTTAAAGAACGAATACAAACAGTTTGGTGGTAATTTTGAAGTTATGCATCATACCGAACTTATTGAAGAGTTGATAAAAGATGGAAGAATTAAGATAAAAGATAATGCAAGCAGGAAAAAATTAACTTATCACGATTCCTGCTATTTAGGCAGATATAATAATATTTACGATTCTCCCAGGAAATCACTTAATTATTTAAATAGTTTTGATTATCTTGAAATGGAAAGAAATAAAAGCAAAGGATTGTGCTGTGGTGCAGGTGGAGGTAGAATGTTTCTTGAAGATGAAGAAGGCGGAAAAATAAATAATGAGAGAACTAAAGAAGCAGTAGAAACTGGTGCTGATAAAATTGCTTCTGCTTGTCCATTTTGCATGACTATGCTCACAGATGGTGTGAAGCATTTTGAAAAATCAGATCAAGTAGAAGTAAAAGACATAGCAGAATTAGTTCTGGAAAATTCTAATTAACACTTTCATTAACCCAAAAGAGAGGGAATTATGGATAAATATCAACAACTCATTGACTTCACCCAGAGCCTGGAAACAGATTTTCATAAGTTTTATGAAAAAGGTCAGGCAGCTGCAGGAACTCGCGTTAGAAAAGGATTGAGTGAACTGCGGAAAATGTGTCAGGATGTTAGAAAAAATGTACAGGATGTTAAAGCTGAAAGAAAAGCTGCTAAGAGTGGCGGAATGTGATTCAGTTTAAATAACTGATTTTAACGGGCTGGATTAAGTTTTTAATTCAGCCCTGTTTTTTATGTATTACACAGGTCCAGCTTGAGCAGTGGGGAGTTTCCCGATACTGGGAACATAATTATCCAATTATAAACTGAAGAGACGATTCCCGCCCGGCGGGACGAGTTCCATATGGCCTTAATGAGAAATTATAATAATATGAAAAATCTTTTTCAAATATTTCTCTTCATAACTTTTTCCATTCTCAGCTTTTATTATTTAAGCATATCCTTTGATTATACGGATAAAGAAAACGCTATAAATGAAAGAGATACCCTGATCACTGCAGCAATTAATATTGTCGGTGATTTAATGTGTCATTCGACCCAGTTTAATTATGCACACGTAAAGGATGACAGCTTTGATTTTAATGGTGTTTTTAGTGAAGTTAAACAATACTTAACTGATGCTGATTTTACAATCGGAAATTTGGAAACTGTATTAGCCGGGAAAAAGAAACGTTACAGCGGTTATCCATACTTCAATGCACCTGATGATTTTCTTTTTGCAATTAAAGAAGCAGGGTTTGATTTTTTAGTAAATGCAAACAATCATGCTATCGATAAAGGTGCTAAAGGAGTTGAGAGAACTATTAAGAAGTTGGATGAACTTGGGATAAATTACACTGGCGCATATTTATCCCAAAACGACAGAGACTCTATAAGAATTATAAATATTAATGGAATTCATTTTGCAATATTAGCATACACCTACAGTACGAATGGTATTTCCATTCCGAAAGGAAAGGAATACATAATTAATTTAATTGATTATGATTTAATTGAAAAAGATATTGCCAGAGCGAGAAAAGAAAGAGTGGACATAGTTCTGGTTTATTTCCATTTTGGTGAAGAATATCAGCGACTGCCAAATATATATCAGAAAGAAGTGGTCAATAATACTATTAATGCCGGTGCGGATATCATAATTGGCAGTCATCCTCACGTTGTACAACCTGTTGATTACTTTAAAACAAACAAAGCTAATCTGGATTCGGGGTTTGTTGCATATTCTCTCGGCAATTTTATTTCAAACCAGAGATGGCAATATTCGGATGCAGGGATTATTGTTAAAATTAATATATCAAAAAATATTTTAAGTGATTCTGTTTATATAAGTGGTATAAGTTATCTGCCGACATGGGTGTTTAAGGGAAATACTGAAAAAGGACGAGAGTATATTATTTTACCATCATCAAAAACTTATGAGGATTCACTTTATTCATATTTAAGTAAATCGGATAGAGAAAAAATGCAGCAGGCTTTTGAAGATACAAAGTATATCTTCACCAAATTAAACAACAATGTTGTCTTAATCTCACCATAAAAAGTAATTGTAATCAAACTTAGTATATTTACACGTTTATTTTTAATTACTTTAAATACATCTATAAATCAGAACTAATTGGAAAAGAAATCCGCTCTTAGTCTAATATTTTTAACTGTCTTTATTGATCTGCTTGGGTTCGGAATACTGATTCCCATTCTTCCCGCATTTGCTAAAGTAGAATTGCTGGTAGATGAAACCGCAATTGGTTTAGTCGTTGCTATATATTCATTTGTGCAGTTTTTATTCAATCCAATTCTAGGAAGATTATCTGATAAGTATGGGAGGAAACCGATAATTGTTATCAGTCTTTTTATAAATGCAATTGGTTATGTTCTTTTTGCATTTACTACTTCCTTCATAATACTGTTAATTTCAAGAATAGTTGCAGGAATAGGCGGCAGTAGTATTTCTGTTGCCCAGGCGTACATTGCAGATGTAACCACAAAAGATAACAGAGCTAAAGGTATGGGTGTAATCGGTGCAGCATTTGGTCTGGGTTTTGTGTTTGGTCCCTTAATAGGTGGTTTTCTTTCTGGATATGGTTATATGGTAACCGGATTTGCTTCTGCAGGATTCTCAATTCTCGCATTTATTTTTACTCTTACATTATTACCTGAATCGAACTTAAACAGGAACAGACCTGCCGAGACTAAAAGAAAACTTATTGATATTGATGCTTTAAAAAATGTATTTGCAATACCTGAAAGAGCAATGCTTATATTTTTATTTTTTGTATTAACATTTTCTTTCGCAAATATTTATGGAACATTTGCCTTACTTGGATTACAAGTTTATGGTTTCTCCGATATGCAGAATGGTTTTATGTTTGGAATAATCGGATTAACTTCGGCTGTAGTGCAAGGAGGATTAATAGGAAGAATTAACAAATTAGTTAGTAAGACAAATATTCTTAAGTTCGGATCATTTTTCATAATGATTGGTCTTGCACTTATTCCATATGGAGATACATTTTTAGGATTGGCAATAATTTGTATCTTTTTATCAATCGGCACAGGTGTTTTTCAGCCAACAGTACTAAGCTTAATATCTGAAGTTACACCGGAAACGGAGCAGGGAGTTACACTTGGTGTTAATCAATCTTTTTCTGCATTTGCACGCGTTCTCGGTCCGCTGTGGGGTGGTTTTGCATTTGAGTTTTTAGGTTATCCTTTTCCATTTCTTACAGGTGCTGCGTTTACATTTATTATTTTTATCGCTGCGGTTTTTTATATACCTAAAAAATTGAATGTATAAATGAAAATAAAGTCTTATTTTTCTTTTATTAAAAGAATGTGATATGTTAAAAATCGGAAATATAGAAACAGAAAATGCAATACTACTTGCACCAATGGAAGATGTAACGGATATATCTTTCAGATTAGTATGTAAGGAGCTTGGAGCAGATTTAGTTTACACCGAGTTTGTTAACTCCGAGGGATTGGTGCGTGCAAACGAGAAGACTCATAAGAAGCTAAAAGTAATTGATGAAGAACGACCGGTTGGAATTCAGATTTACGGTGCAAATATTGAATCGATGGTTGGTGCTGCCAAAATTGCCGAAGCAGAAAATCCTGACATGATAGATATTAACGCCGGCTGCTGGGTAAAAAATGTGGTTGGGCAGGGAGCAGGTTCGGCTCTCTTGAAAGATCCACCGTTTATGCAGCAATTGGTTGAAGCAATTGTGAAAAGCACATCTCTTCCAGTAACTGTAAAAACAAGATTAGGATGGGACAGTGATAGTATTAAAATTTTGGAAGTTGCTGAAAGAATTGAAGACGCCGGTGCGGTTGCTTTAACTGTTCATTGCAGAACAAGAAAAATGGGACACAAAGGTGAAGTTGACTGGAGCTGGATTCCAAAAATAAAAGAGGTTATTGACATTCCTGTAATATTAAATGGCGGTGTTCTAACTGCTTACGATGTTAAAAAAGCGTTTGCAGAAACAGGCGCAGATGGTGTAATGATTGCGCGCGGTGCAATCGGTAATCCATGGATATTTTTGGAAGCAAAAGAATTAATGCAGACGGGGACGATTAATACGGAAATAGATGAAGAAATAAAAATTAAAAGCTGTCTTCGCCATCTAAAATTGGCCATTGATGTTAAAAGAGAAAGACGTGCGGTTTTAGAGCATAGAAAGTTTTATTCAGGGTATTTAAAAGGTCTCTACAGTGCTTCTAAAGTTCGTTCAGATTTAATGCAATTTCTAGATTATAATGGTGTGGAAGAAACACTCCTAAATTATCTCAGTTATCTAAGATCTCACAAAGAAGAATTGCAAACATAAATCCATGAATCTTATTTTTATTCTATAAGTATTTATAAATTAATATTCATCCTAATTT
>Ga0209536_100015618_pt1 | contig 10834 bp, 6 predicted proteins | sample DeeMarSeWOR28_12_FD_187461 | JGI IMG/M metagenome (GOLD analysis project Ga0209536, IMG submission 187461) | Marine sediment microbial communities from White Oak River estuary, North Carolina - WOR-2-8_12 (SPAdes) (version 2) | ecosystem: Environmental > Aquatic > Marine > Intertidal zone >...
CGTAGATGGAAACATAATTGGATACTGCAATTCAGCTCCAGAACTAACCAACACTTTTAGAGAAAAAAGAAGAGCAGGCGAAATATCAACCGAGGTTAATATAACCTACTTCTCAAGGCATAAAACTGAAATGGAAGAGGTGCACTCTAACTGCGATGAAGGAAGAGTTAGGCGCCCCCTTATAATTGTTGAAAATGGCGTTCCGAAGCTGCAACCCTCACACTTGGAAAAAATAGGCCTTGGTGATTGGGCTTGGGAAGATCTCATCAAAAACGGTTTAATTGAATATTTAGACGCTGAAGAAGAGGGAAATGCGTACGTGGCTATGTCTAGTGAAAGCGTTACTCCGCAACATACGCACGTTGAGATTGCTATGTACACTATTCTGGGAATTTGCGCGTCTACCATACCCTTTCCGGAACACAATCAGTCACCACGTAACTCATATCAGGCTGCGATGGCTAAACAAGCGCTCGGAATTTATGGTACAAATTTCCATAACCGCGTGGATTCAAGGTCACACATCCTGCACTATCCCCAAGTCCCTTTGGTTGAAACCGAATTAATGGAAATCATGGGCTATAAGCAACGACCCACAGGGCAAAACTGCGTTGTTGCCGTGCTCAGCTTTGAAGGCTATAACATGGAAGACGCTTTGGTATTCAACAAAGCCTCAATTGAAAGAGGCTTAGCCCGTTCCACCTTCTACAGGATGTATGAAGCTGAATGTCGCCAGTATTTGGGCGGGTTAAAAGATAAGTTCAAAGTTCCCGAACCTGGAACCCGCGGATACCGTGGAGAACAATACTACAGGCTTCTTGAACCTGATGGAGTAATAAGCTTGGAGTCTGCAGTTGTAGGCGGCGATGTTCTAATAGGAAGGATAAGCCCGCCGAGATTCCTCGAAGAATACAAGGAGTTCGAAGTTAAAGGACCGTCCATGCGTGATACATCCACGGATATGCGACCTTCAGAAACAGGAGTTGTTGATGGAATTTTTATAACAGAATCCGGAGAGGGAAGCAAACTCGTAAAGGTCAGAGTACGCGATCAACGTGTCCCAGAGCTAGGAGATAAGTTTGCCTCTCGCCACGGACAGAAGGGCGTCATTGGTCTGATAGTTCCACAGGAAGACATGCCCTTCACTGACGAAGGAATCGTTCCAGATATAGTGATTAACCCTCACGCTATACCATCAAGAATGACCATCGGACAGTTCATAGAATCCCTTTCGGGAAAAGCCGCGGCTGCACGAGGAAAGCCAGCGGATGGCACACCATTCTCTAACGAAGGACCTGACAAAATTAGAAAAGATCTTGTGAAACTAGGATTCAGCCACACGGGAAGCGAAGTATTTTACAACGGTATGACAGGCGAGAAATTCATTGCTGATATTTTCGTCGGAATTGTTTACTACCAGAAGTTGCATCACATGGTAGCCGATAAAATTCATGCCAGAGCTCGTGGACAAGTGCAAATGTTAACGCGGCAACCAACGGAAGGCAGAGCAAGAGGCGGAGGCTTGAGATTTGGCGAAATGGAACGAGACTGCCTAATAGGTCACGGCGCAGCTATGCTACTTAGGGATAGGTTGCTGGAGGAATCCGACAAATATACGCTGTACGTCTGCGAAAACTGTGGTCAAATAGCCTATTTCGACATGAAACAAAGGAAGTACGTGTGTAAAATCTGTGATGAAAAGGCTAAAATTTCACCTGTAATCGTTTCTTATGCTTTCAAGCTCTTGTTGCAAGAGCTTCAGAGCTTGTGTATCACGCCAAAACTAACACTGAAGGAGAAAGCATAGAATGTCAGAAGAGGCAATTCACAAAGTTGTTGATGAAATCTCTTTCGGTTTGATTTCCCCTCAAGAACTGCGCAAGCAATCTGTAGTAGAAATTCAGACACCGGACACCTACGACGAAGACGGCGCACCCATCACCGCGGGACTAATGGATGGTCGATTGGGCACTCTGGAACCTAGGCAGAGATGCAAAACCTGTGGCAATACGGCGATACGTTGCCCGGGTCACTTTGGAAACATCGAATTAGCAGTACCAATAGTGCACATAGAATTCACAAAAATAATTCACGAACTCTTGAAGGCAACCTGCCGCAGTTGCGGGCGAGTACTCCTTTCGGATGAGAAAGCGAAAAAGGTTCGAAGCCGAATTGAAAGATACCAAACCCTTTTGGGGACCATACCCGATGCAGTGTATAAGACCATTATGCAGGAGATAAAGGCCAAGCAATGTCCGCACTGTGCAGCTAACCAGTACAAAATCACTTTTGAGAAACCTACAAAATTTATAGAGCAAACAGAGGCAGGCTCTGAGCCATTAACGCCCAGCATGATCAGGGAAAGATTGGAGCGTATTTCAAATGAAGACTTGGAAATTTTAGGGTTTAACCCCAACGTGGCGAGACCAGAATGGATGGTTCTCCAGGTTTTGCCTGTGCCTCCGGTCTACGTTCGCCCCTCTATAACGCTTGAGTCAGGAATCCGCTCGGAAGACGACTTAACTCACAAGCTTGTTGACATAATCCGCATTAACCAGAGGCTTAAGGAAAACATGGAGGCAGGCGCACCAACACTGATTATTCAAGATTTATCTGAGCTCCTACAGTATCACGTGACCACATACTTCAACAATGAAGCCTCTGGAATACCGCCAGCACGGCATCGTTCAGGAAGAGCGTTGAAGACTCTCTCGCAACGGTTGAAAGGAAAAGAAGGAAGATTCAGAAGCAACCTTTCAGGTAAAAGAGTTGACTTCTCAGCGCGTACAGTCATTTCTCCAGACCCGAACCTCGACATAAACGAAGTCGGCGTTCCAAAAGATGTCGCCATGCGTTTGTCCGTTCCTGAAAAAGTAACCGAGTGGAACATCGAACAAATGAAGCAGCTAGTCATAAACGGACCCGAACAATATCCAGGCGCTCTTTACATTATCAGGCCAGACGGAAAACGCATACGACTCGAATTCGTGGTTGATCGAGAAAAAATCGCTGAAGCAATCGAACTCGGTTTCATTGTGGAGAGGCACCTTAAAAACGGCGATATCGCCATATTCAACCGGCAACCGTCACTCCACCGTATGTCAATCATGGCACATTACGTGCGCGTTTTACCATACAAAACATTCCGATTACACCTCTGTGTTTGTCCGCCCTATAACGCGGATTTTGATGGAGACGAAATGAACCTCCACGTGCCTCAGAGTGAAGAAGCGCGAACAGAAGCTTTATTGCTGATGCAGGTTCAAGATCAGATACTCTCTCCAAGGTTCGGAGGACCCATAATTGGCGCAATACGAGATTTTATCACAGGAGCATACTACTTCACCAGAAAGGCAAATCTTCTGCCTAAAGATGATGTTAACCGATTACTAACGGCAACAGGATACGTTGGACTACTGCCAGAGCCTCAAGTCAAGGAACCCCAGCCTATGTGGTCAGGTAAACAGATCTTCAGCCTTTTCCTGCCAAATACTTTGAATTACTCCCTGAAAGCAAATCTCTGCCAAGGATGTTCCAAATGCGAAGAAGAAGACTGCAAACACGACGCATACGTGGTTATTAGAAATGGTGAGCTCGTTTCCGGCATCATAGACCGACGTTCTATAGGCTCCGAGCAGTCTGAAAGCCTGCTACATCGCATAATAAAAGATTATGGAACTCAAGCGGGACGCGAATTTCTTAACAAGATAACGCGGTTGTTGAAGCTTTTCATAACCATGCGCGGTTTCAGTTACTCATATGAGCAACTTGTGCTATCGTCTAAGGCTGAGAACAAAATCAAAAAATCAATGGATAAAATTCAGAAAAAAATAGATGAACATATTGAAAACTACCGCAATGGCACTTTGCCGCGGCTACCTGGGCAAACACTCGAAGAATCATTCGAAATTTACGTCATGCACGAGCTTGCCCGAGCCAGAGATGAAGCAGGAAGAATCGCAGACCAAGATTTCACAATAGAAAACGCGGGCATAGTTATGACCAGAACAGGCGCAAGAGGTTCAAGCCTAAACATAGGTCAAATGGTTGCCTGCGTCGGCCAGCAGTCGGTTCGTGGCAAGAGAATACTGCGAGGATACGTCGGAAGAGCTTTGCCACATTTCGTTGAAGGCGACCCCAGCCCTAGAGCAAGAGGCTTCGTTTACAATTCTTATCAGACTGGGTTGGACGCTATCGAATTCTTCTTCCACGCAATGGGAGGGAGAGAAGGCTTGGTGGACACTGCGGTCAGAACACAGCAAAGCGGCTATATGCAAAGAAGGCTCATTAACGCTTTGGAGCACATCCGCTTGGAGTATGACGGCACCGTTAGAGACTCAGCTGGAGACATAATCCAGTTCCAGTACGGCGAAGACGGAGTAGATCCAGCAAAAAGTGACCATGGACAAGCTGTTAACGTAAGTCGCCTCATCAGCCAAATAAAAATTGGAGAAGAAAAAGGCGAAGTAGCATCAGCGGATTACATTAAAAAGCAGTTGACAGCTGTTGAAGGGCAACTCACGCCGATACTTGTGGACCAGCTAAAACAGGATTTAGCCAAAGCCAAGCTCAGCCAGCAAGGGGTTGAGAAAGCAACTACGCTTACAGCTGAACAGTATAAAAAGGCGTTGATGGAGCCAGGTGAAGCAGTGGGCATAGTGGCTGCTCAGTCGATAGGCGAACCAGGCACACAGATGACTCTAAGGACTTTTCACTACGCGGGAGTCAAGGAGCAAAACGTAACCTTAGGCTTGCCGAGACTGATTGAAATAGTGGACGCTAGGAGAATACCATCAACTCCGATTATGACAATATACTTGACAGGGAATTACAGGAAAAGCAAGGAAGGCGCCGTAGAAATTGCACGCAACATAATCTACACGGGTTTGGAAGACATAGCCTCAGCGATCTACGAGGATCCAATCCGCGAAGAGATAGTGGTCGAGCTAAACAGGTCCATGATGGAAGACCGCGCAATAACCATGGATGAACTTAAGGACAAGTTGCAGATTCAAAATGCCACAATGGAAATAACGGACGAGACGGTGCAGATTACGCCCAAGAAAGTTGAAAACCTGAAGAAACTGCTAGGTAAGGTTCCTGCTTTACACGTTAAAGGTGTACCTGACATAAAGCGTGTGCTAGTCACTGAAGAATACGGAGAATGGGTTATAAGAACAGATGGTTCAAACCTGTCCAAGGTTCTGCAGGTTTCTGGCGTTGATACTTCGCGGACAACAACAAACAATGTTCACGAGATAGCTAAAACGCTTGGAATAGAAGCAGCAAGAAGCGCCTTAGCCAATGAGGCGAAGGGAGTCTTGGAAGACCAAGGCTTAGACGTGGACGTTCGCCACGTCCTGCTAGTCTCAGACATGATGACCTCAACCGGTGAAGTACAGCAGATAGGCAGGCACGGAATCAGTGGCAAGAAAGCAAGTGTTCTGGCTAGAGCAGCATTTGAAATTACAGTTCCAAACATTGTTGAAGCAGCAGTCAAAGGCGAAAGCGACCCTTTGGAAGGCGTAACAGAAAACGTAATCGTTGGACAGTCAATTCCAATAGGCACGGGTTTGGTAGAACTTTATATGTCCACGTTTGAAAAACAAGAAGAGAGCGGAGGAAAAACTGAAACTTGATTGATGTAGATAAAGCCATAGCAACAGCTGTGAAAACCGGCAAAGTCTCTTTTGGAGTCAACTCGGCTTTGCAAAATGCCAAAACTGGCAAGGCTAAAGTGATAGTTTTAGCCATTAACTGTCCAAAAGACATAAAAGAGCAAGTAGAATATTATGGTAAAATCTCCAAGGTTCCTACTATGGCGTATAAAGGCACTTCAATGGATTTGGCAGCTGTTTGCAACAGACTCTTTATTATTTCAGCATTAAGTATAAGAGAAACGGGCGACTCAGAGATACTCAAAGTTATAGAGGACAGTGAGTTGCAAGAACATAGTGGAGGAACTTAATGACTAGCGGCATTAAAATTACGTGCGACGAAATGCGTTATATCGCGTTATTTGAAAGCGTCAGCGGTGCCGGCGTCAAAGACTGCATAATCGACGAGGAACAAGGACGTGCAATATTTATTGTGAACCAAGGTCAAGTTGGCGTTGCCATAGGAAGAGGCGGCAGAAATATTCACACGCTTGAAAGAATGACGGGGAAAAAGCATGAGATAATTGAGTACGCTGAAGACCCAGTGCAATTTATCAAGAACGCGTTGAAACCAGCAGCAGTTAGAGAAGTGCGTGTCACTGAGCGGACGGACGGAAAAAAGATGGCGGTTGTTACAGTTAACCCGAAAGACAAGGGGGTTGCCATAGGTAAAAACGGCAAAAACGCTGAACGCCTGCGCTTTTTAGCAAAACGGTACTTCGACATCCAAAATGTCAGCATCACATAGCCAGCTTTTGGGTAGCTGAGCGATAAAACATCGGGAAAGTCTTGGCAAATCGTTAAATAAAATATTTCAACCAAAAGGTTTTATCTTAACTGACTTCTACAGCCATGAGAAGCGAAGACTTCGTAGCAGTAGGTTTTGACAAGAAATATTGATTGACACGATTTTGTTTTTTCAGGTGATAATCAACAGAAGATAATATTTAAAATTACTCGTTTTCTGGCTCGTCAACTTTTGTGTCTTCTTCCGTAGCATTGGAGGATTTGGCTTGACTCTTTTTGGTTTCAGCGTTAAGAAGCAGATTAATCAGCTCTCTCTCGTCTACTTCCGCACGGGTTCTCCAGTCCAGATACAGCTGGTCATTGTCGTCTTGTTGCAAATAGCCGTAGCGGATGTAACGGTCAATGTTCAAGCTCACCTTCCAGCCAGGTAACTTCTGACCCAAAAGGTTTTCAACGTCTTTTCGTGGCGCCTGCCCCTTCTTGCTGATTATGTACGATATTGCCACTCCTAAACCAGCTAAGTCGTCTATTCGCCAGCCAATCATCTTTGACTCTTTCGGAGTTAGCTCGCCTCGCAAGGTTATGTAGAATCTGGCTTTGTCAAGCTCTTCTATGGAAGGTTTTTTCGCCGGAGTTATTTCTTCTTCAAAAACGGTTTTAACCTGTAAATCTAGCGACTTCAAATATTCATCAAGAATATCCAGAACTTTGGGGTAGTCTACGCCTAATGCTTTATGCAGTTCCCAACCCTTGACGCCTGGTTTTTGGTGTCGCCTGTAGAACAGCATGTGTGTAGCCCGCTTCATTTTGCTCGCGTAGACGCCTTTCTTTTTTTTCATAACAGTTCGCCTCTTGTCCATCTTTGCCAGTTTTCATAAGTCACCGCTATTGGAATCGAAATCGACTGTTGCGTGCAAATCTTAGTGTTGGGCATTTCGAAAGGCTTGATGAAAACCTCCTCTTCCAACGGGTGAATCTCGAGCGTCGCGTAACCATAGGTTATCAAGAAGCTGGTAAGAAAAGCACGTTGCACGGTTTCTTCGTAAGTGTCTGCGCCTATAAAATCCCAGTAAAACATCTTGCCTCCAACGCCTTTTTCTTTAACTTTCTCTTTCAGGTCACGCCAGTTACACTCCAGCTCGTCAGAAAAAACCTTTTCTCCCAGAATACGCTGCTGTATCAACTCTTCCCTGCTGGCAAGTCCCAACGCAACTTCTGATACAGCAAGTTCGAGCCATCTTTCCTTAAGCGGCAACAGCCCATCCCAGTACCGCATAGCCTCAGCAAGACTATGAAGGCTAAGCTGCTCCAACTCAACCAGTGGATGCCACGCTCCGGTAAATACTTCTAACATTTCCTCTTTGCATCTTTGCATAATTTTCTCTTCCAGTAGAAACGGGTCAGTGTACAGCGATGTTGAACGGTGTTTAACCCATTCGCTTTGAAGTTTTATAACAGACGCTAAATGGTGGATCGCCTCAGAATCCAAGTTGAGATCGTCAGCTTCCTGCCACTGCGGAAAATACTCTTTAACCACGCTGATTACGTCGTCAACATTCAGCAGAAACGGGTCCCGTGTACGGTTTTCAATTGCCATGCAGATTTCTATTATGCGCTGCAGTTTTTCTCTGCCGATTTTTTTCTGCTCTTTTTTGGACTGCACTAGGTAACCTCTCGAACTATCGATTTTCCTTCAACATTCTGAACCGTTATTATATTGGCGTCCTCTTGTGCAAATGTAATCTGACTTGGCGTGATAACAATATACTGCGTTATGGCATCCTTTATTATTGACAAAAGCATCTGCGCAATCATTTCTCTGTTCTTTGGGTCCATGTGAATGTCATACTCGTCTACAGCACGAAAAGGCGAACGCACATGTTGCTGTAACGCCAGCAGGAAACTCATGGTCGCCGTGGTTCTTTCTCCGCCGCTTTGAGTGTATGCGTCCAGCGCTACCGGTTTTCCACCTTTAAAGCCCACTAGAATCTCCAAGCCAGCGGTTTCTATGTCGTGGCCGTTCGCAAGCTGCACCTTCCCGGTCGCCAAAGTCTGGCCCATAATTTTCTGATACTCTAGATTCACGCGCTCTAACAAGCTCTGCATTACATTTCGCCATGCTTGCAGCCTTGTCTTGACTTCTTCAAGTGTTTTCTCACGGTTTTCGGCAACAACCTGTGCCTTTTCCTTCAGTTCCAAGTAAAGCTTGGAATAAGACTCGTACATGCGCTCTATATCCTCTGAAACGTCCGCGAGCGCAGCTAAATGACCGTCAGCAATGCGAATTTCATCCACAATGTCCGTAACGGTTTTCAGCACAGCAATTCGGGCACCTGACTGTTGCGCTTTGAACTTGGAAGCGTCTAAGCTGGCTTTAGACTCTTTAAGCGTTGAGTCTATTTTTTCCAAATCAGTCATAACCATTTCCTTGCGGAACTGCAGCAAAGCAAGTTGAACGCGATTTTCTAAAACCTGATTAATAACCTTCTCAGATGCTTCTTCCAAGCTTTGCATTCTGCTTTGGTTTTCTTTCACTTTTTCGTTTATTTTTGAAAGATTTTCCATCGAGTTTTCAAGCAGCTCCAGCAGATTTTCGCTTCTGAAAAGTTTAAGCTGGCTTACGTTTTTCTGAATTTCAGGCTGAAATACTGAGGCTTCTCTTCGTAATTGTTGAACCATGGAGACAGTGACTTCGTTTTCGGCGACGCCCCGTTCAAGGCTCAGGCGTTCACTGAAAATCGTTTTTCTTTCATCCCTAAGCACTTCCTGCTGACTCCGATGATATTCAAGTTGCTTATTTGCCGATTCCGTTTTCCGTTCAATTTGGTTAAGGATTTCCTGCTCCTTTTGCCTTTCCGCCTGTAGCACTTTGAAATTGCCTTCGCGGCGTTCCACCTCTGCCCACAAGAGCTCGCGATCTAGAAAACGCCGTTTTGTCTGCAGTTGCTTTTTCTCTTGGTACTTCGCGTATTGCTCGCGCCAATAGTTGAGCGTCTGTTCCGCGGATTCAAGCAATTTGCCAACGGATTCTTCTTGACTGAGAATACGAGTTAGTTTACGCTGGGCTTGCAGCACGTTCTCGCGGAATGGTTCCAAACCCACTGCAGCTTCTACCATGCGAAGCTTTTCTATGTTGGAAAGCACCGAGAACTGTTCAACCATGTTCTGATGCATTATAATGAGCATGTTATCAGGGTTAACGCCGAACTTGCCCAACAACCGTTCAATATCCTGTTTCGAGGCTGCGCGGTTCTCCAGTTCAAACCAGTATTTGCCATCTCTTCGCAAGACGCGGGTAAGGAAAAGCTGGTCTTTATTATATTTTGAAACTGGACGTCTGTTGCCTCGTTTGCTGTTGTCCAAAATAAGCGTGACCCGTGCCTTATCTTTACCCCAACGTATTAAGTCACTTAACTTTCTTGAGCGTTCCGTGTACGACTGACCTAAACCAACCGAAATGGCTAGAAGAAGCGAGGATTTTCCTGCGCCGTTGGGTCCCCCGATAACGTTCACGCCTGGCTTAAAGGGTACTCTAGCGTATTCGTAGCTCATGAAATTCTCCAAGATGACTTCCTGAATCAACATTTCAGTTTTTTTGCCTCTTAATTAGCGTGCGTTATTAGGTGAAAAATCTATTATTTAACCAAATTGGGTAGTTATGGCGAAATCCCCCACAACATTCTTCCCCCTTTTTTACATATTCCTACGTAATGTTGCATAGGCTTTGGCGCACGTTTTAGTGCTATATTGAGCATAGGGGGTGATTTGCTGAATGACAACAAATGTGACACATTACATGCAAACAGCGCCTATTAAATTTATAATCCCGAAGAAATGGCAAAATCACCCGCGCCAACATCCCTTTTTTTCTTCTAGAATACTCTTCTATGGAAATATTCTATTTTTCGATATATGCTATTTCGCATACATATCCAAGTCATATCGAAACATACTCTGAATGCGCAAAAACTTGATGGAAGTCTTTGAAATCTAATACTTTAACTAACATGAGAAAATTAAGCGTATGTTTAACTGACTATGTTTGTTAATCATATAGGTTCAGTATATTCCTGACGTGTTCTGGACAATATCCTTTTTGAAACAGCAATTCAATAAGAACTCTAATTTGGCGTCTATATTGGCTGGAACAAACATAGATGGAGTAGAAAACGGTGACAAACAGTATGGCAACAATGAGGACAGTCATTGCTTATCAAAGTATAATGTATCTTATCAAATATAAAAACATGTATATTGAGATATGCGATAATATTCAATCTGCAGAAATTATTATTCAATTTTTGTAAAGGAACATTCAATTAACCAAATGCTGGAATGGGAATTGCATCATCTTCGTGTGGAGATTTCTCCTGCGCAACCTTCCCTTTCTTTGCCATTTTTTTCGGTAAATGCGACGTGTATGAAGGAGC
>Ga0209536_100015620_pt1 | contig 10834 bp, 9 predicted proteins | sample DeeMarSeWOR28_12_FD_187461 | JGI IMG/M metagenome (GOLD analysis project Ga0209536, IMG submission 187461) | Marine sediment microbial communities from White Oak River estuary, North Carolina - WOR-2-8_12 (SPAdes) (version 2) | ecosystem: Environmental > Aquatic > Marine > Intertidal zone >...
AAGAGCGGTTTTTCTTCACAATAATGCCTGCTGCTGCAGCCTATGTTTTTCGTCCCACTAACAGGTACCTCGGCAAACTCATTTTCAAGTTCACTGGTATTTCTCAACCCTCAGAAAATGAATGAGCACGCCTAAACGTCACCCCGGTTAGCTCAATCGTTAAGAATGGCCGGTGGTGCTCAAACCCGGAGTTGGCAGACTGATTAAGGCTCGAAGTTGTTCTCCTGGATTGGATGTCTCGAAGGCACCGCCAAGTCGGCCGACCGATGATATCCTGGTTGGCTTAAACGAGCTGAATGCGCGTATCGGCCTGTGCGGACAGCGATTAATTCTTGTCTGTCATTACTCCCTCCGGTACAAATGAAAGACAATCAAAGCTTAAACAGGGAATCATGACTGAATCAAAAACAGATCGAGTTGCCGTGGTTACTGGCGCAAACCGCGGCCTGGGGCTAGAGACCTGCCGCCAGCTCGCCCAGCGAGGTATCAACGTCGTTTTAACCAGCCGAACAGAAGACAAGGGGCGGTCGGCAGCAGAGCAGTTACAGGAAGCAGGACTGGATGTGCACTTCCATGCGCTTGATGTAACCGATGCATCCTCGGTAAAGGCACTTGCCGATTTTATAGCATATGAATACGGGCAGCTGGATATACTCGTTAACTGTGCCGGAATCTTCAGCGATCCCTATGATCCGACCAACCCGGGACCTGCCAGCATCTTTAACGCGGACATCAACACCATCCGGGCAACGCTGGAGACCAACACATACGGTGCCCTGCGTGTTGCCCGGTTACTTATTCCCTTGATGAATGGGCGGGGTAACGTCGTGAATGTTTCATCCGGGATGGGGCAGCTGTCGGATATGAATGGTTGTTGCCCTGCTTACCGTTTGTCAAAGACCGCCCTGAATGCGGTGACCCGCATTTTCGCAGATGAGCTCAGGGACACGGAAATCAAGGTCAACTCCGTGTGCCCGGGCTGGGTGCGCACCGACATGGGAGGATCCAATGCCGAACGCTCGGTGGCGGAAGGTGCCGCGGGTATTGTGTGGGCGGCGTGCTTGCCTGAAGATGGTCCGAGCGGTGGTTTCTTTCGTGATGGGCAGTCGATACCCTGGTAACACTGGCCGGAGCTCGCCTCGACGCAGTTCGGATCGTCCTTGGCAAGCGGAATGGGGCGGGGCTTGCAGTAAAGACGCTTTGGATTTTTCAGCCTGTCGGTCCAGAGCGTGTTATTGATAATCCCTGGTCCCGTGCTTGAGCCCGGGCTGACATGTCATTTTCGATGAAATTCATAGCGTTATAACGATGAGATCCAGGGACCACAGCCTTGGGTACATCCTATAGCGAGATGTGCGGACAGTGCACCCCGGTACCGGGGTATCTCCAGAGCCCCCGTAATGGGGGCCAATTCGTTTAGGACGCACTGACGCCATCTATTTTGTAAGATAATTGGCGAAACATCCAATCGATATTAACGCCGGTGCAGATCGCAATGGGGTAACGTTTGCTGCGCTACGGCAGGGACATGACAATGGTCAATGACCTGGAACAACCTTCTAGAGCCGATCAGGAAGAGTCTGCAGAACGTCATGCAGACCTGTTGCTGATTCAGGCATTGCGCTCAGAACTGGAGCGCCTGGCCGCAGCGCAGGCAGATGCAGTCGATAAAGTACGTAGCCAGACTGCACAGGAAATTCATCTCCTTAAGGAGACCATTCAGTCACTGCGCGTCAAACTGGAGGAAGCCGCTGCCATAGCCTCCACCCGGGTCGAGCAGGCTCGCGCCGAGACCGCTGCCTGTAAACGCGAGATGCATGAGGCATTAGGTGCACTGCGCGAGACTTTGCAGGCCGAAATAATCACTGCAGCAAACCGCCTGGAAGCTGAACGAACAGCCTTTGATCTGGAACGAAAGTCGCTGCAAAAGACCATCGTCGCAATGCGCAAAGAGTTGCCCGGTAAAATGGATTAAGCGCCATGAAACATGATGAAAAACAAGTTGGTAAACAGGTGGGCCACGGACAGGCAGCAGCTGAACAGGATCCCGGTGTTGCGCCCCGGGTCAATTGCGTGGCGCAGGCGTTATCGCGCCTTGCCAGCTTCGACGACATCCTGGAATACCTGATCGAACTGGCTTGCCAACTCACCCAGTCGGAACGTGGAAGCCTTTTCCTTCATGACCCGTCCACTAGCCAGCTCTACACCCGTGTCGCCCTTGGCAACCTGCATAGGGAAATCCGTATTGATGAAAGTTCCGGTGTTGCCGGCCATGTGTTCATCACTGCTGAAGCCTTGATTGTTAATAATCCGTATGAGGATGAGCACTTCGACCAACAGGTCGACCAGCAGACCGGGTTCACCACCACCAGCATTGCCTGTGTACCAATCATCGCAATGGGCGACAACGTGATCGGCGTTCTCGAGGTGCTCAACCAGCAGAGGGGCTCCTTTAGCAAGCCCGAGATCGAAACCCTTACAGAGATCACCGCTCAGTGTTCCGCCACGCTACACGCCTTTAGTCTTATCGAGCGCATGGAGGCCTCGAAACAGCGGGAGATCGAGTTTATGAATCTGGTCTCCAATCTAACCACCGAGCTCGACCTTGGCACGCTGCTCCAGCAAGTGGTCGATGCCGCAACTGCGATGCTGCATGCTGAACGCGCCACCATATTCCTGAATGATGAACGTACTAACGAGCTATTCTCGCTGGCCGGAGCTGGACTCGAATCCCAGGAGATCCGCTTTCCCAACCACATCGGTATCGCAGGCACCGTGTTTCAAGACGGTGCCAGTATCAATATCCCGCACGCCTACGCCGACTTGCGGTTTAATCCCGACTTTGACAAGAAGACAGGCTTCTTTACCCGCTCTATTCTTTGTGTACCAATTGTCAATAAAGACGGCCAACGGATCGGCGTAACACAGGTTCTCAACAAGATTGGTGCCTCATTCACAGCCGAGGATGAGAGCCGCATCCAGGCCTTCACAGGCCAAATCTCAGTAGGCCTGGAGAACGCCAAGCTGTTTGGCGAAATACGGAGGATGAAGAACTATACCGATTCGATGTTGCAAAGCATGTCGAATGGAGTAATCACGGTAGATGGCATGTGCGCGGTGAAGAGTATTAACGGGGCTGCTGAGCGCATCTTGTCCGTCGAGGCAACGGGCGTGATCGGCAAGCCGGCAGAAAAGCTCCTGGATAAGGATAACGACTGGCTGATCAAGCTAATAAAAAAGGTCTGTAACGAGAGTTCAACTGAAATCTTACCCGATGCGACGCTGGTTACGCGTAGCGGACAGATTTCTGTAAATCTCTCGTTACAGCCGATGGTTTCCGGAGAGGGCGACACCACCGGTGCACTTATCGTGGTGGAAGACATCTCCAGTGAGAAGCGAGTGCGCACCACCATGTCACGCTATATGGACCCTGCGCTTGCCGCCAAACTCCTGGATGACCAGCACGGCCAGGCGCTGCTTGGTGGGCAGACATCCGAGGCGACTGTCCTCTTCTCCGACATCCGCAGCTTCACGGCGCTAACTGAATCACTGGGTGCCCAGGGTACAGTGGCACTACTCAACGACTACTTCGAAATCATGGTCGGCTGCATCACGGACAAGAACGGCATGCTCGACAAGTTCATCGGTGATGCGATCATGGCAGGATTTGGTGTGCCGCTTCCGCGTGACGATGCGGTCGATAGTGCGGTACAGGCTGCGATTGCCATGATAACCAGGCTTGGCGACTGGAATCGAGAGCGAACGGCAAGAAACCTGGTGGAGGTGCACATGGGGATAGGTATCAATACCGACTCCATCGTCACCGGAAATATAGGCAGCTCCAAGCGTATGGACTTTACCATGATCGGCGATGGCGTGAACCTGGCTTCCCGCCTGGAAGGCGCATGCAAGATTTATGGCGCGCAGATCATAATCTCCGAACTTACCAGGAAGAGGCTCAAGGGTATCTACGCACTTCGCGAACTGGATCGCATCATAGTTAAAGGCAAGACCAGGCCGGTTTCGATTTATGAGGTGCTGGACTTCCATAACGATGAGTCCTTTCCAAATCGCATGTCTGTTGTTGACCATTTCACAGAAGGCTTGAAGCTTTACCGGGAAGCCGAGTTTGCCAGAGCGTCACATGAATTTGAACGTGCGCTTGCAGCCAATGAAAATGACAAGCCATCCGCACTCTATATCGAGCGTTGCCGTACCTTCATGGAGATCCCACCGCCCGCGAATTGGGCCGGTGAGTGGATCATGACCGAGAAGTAGTTATGTGCTTCAATGTATTCCGCGTGGCATGCTTTATCCCGACCACCGCCCGTAAGCAGGTCAGTTATGGTTTGCATGTACGGGATATGAATATCTTATGCATCCATGGACTCCAGCCACATGTCTGAATCGTCCTTGCTGAGGTCGTCATTCTCACTGTAATCCACTGCCTCCCGCGGTTGAATCCTCGCGGAATCCGCGACGCTGCGTTTAACGGCACCACGCTGCTTGAAATTACGACGCGCCTTCTTGTAGCCGGCTTCGAGCTCATTTATGTATCCAGACTCATCTGCCTTGAGCTCACGCAACTTCTGTTCGACGATTTCGAGCGCGTATTCGATGATCTCGCCGCGCTTGAGATTGAATATGTAAATTGTCTTCTTGTTGCCCGTTTCCATGCGCCTGTCCCGCAGCACAGGACTGCTGCGCTCTCCTGCCATGAGATAGCCGTACCAGCAAGATGACTTGCGTTTCGATGTTCTCTCCATCCTGATATCCCTCAGCCAGGAAAAATATCCCCTTACGAATCATCGTTCAGGGGTTGCAACCAGAAATATTGCATTTATCGTGATGTGGAGATGAAACTTTAGTGAACAGCAGATGCCCTTACCACAACAAGTCAGAAGGCCGAATAATCATGGTTACACGACCCAGATGCCGGGGCAGGCCGGCTTATCCGGCGTCACCAGGTGAGAATCCTCGCGGGCCTGTCACTTCCCGGAAATCCGAGGCGCCAGGAGTTGAGGCCAAGAGACCGGGATCCCTTGCCCATATGAGAGGCATGAATATACTGTCCCCCGAATCAAGCACTGATCAATGATGGAGTGAAGGCTGGAATGACTGTCGCAATTATTGGTATTGCAATTCTGGTTATTTCTACTGTCGGGGCAACACTCTGGGTCAAACGGTCTGAATCAGGCAGGCAAAGACAGGTAAAGATTCTGCTTTTCGCCCTGTATTTCTGGGTGCTCGTTTTTGTCCAGCTTATTCTTGTATCTCTTGGCTATTCTGTACTTGCCGGCTGATTGTGGGTCGGTACACAGGCAAGCCCGGAAATCCTCGCGTCATGCGCAGGGACCACGGGATTTTTATGGATGACGAAGAGACCGTACGAGCGCCACGCAACGGTGCACCCACTGCCCGGTCACCCATAATCAAGCCGATAGAGTCTGCCAGTCGATACTCTGGTTCCTTGTTATTTCTGGTAGGTTCCCATTAGCTCGGTTTGCGCGATGACATGTCCCCTCATCGCGTCCTCTACTTTCCCCCTGGTCGGTGTATTCATCTCCTCAAGCATCGTATCCAGGGCGTAGAGTTTGTGAAAATAGCGGTGGCGGCCAATTGGCGGGCATGGGCCTCCGTAACCGATTTTCTTCCAGTCATTCAAGCCTTCTACCATGTCCGGCGAAAGCTTTGCAGGCACAATGCCCTCCGGCAGATAAGAAACATCCGGCGGTATATTGTATAGAACCCAATGGACCCAGATCATCTTCGGGGCCTTCGGATCCGGTGCATCTGGATCATCGATGATAAGAACCAGACTTTGGGCAGCTTCTGGAACACCTGTCCATTCCAGTGGCGGAGAGATATCTTCACCTTCGCAGGTGTACCTGGAAGGAATCTCGCTGCCATTATCGAAAGCACCGGACTTTAGCGTGAGCGTCATATTTCCTCCGCATGTAACAAGTTGATGTCCGTGGGGACAGGGCTGGGGAGCATAAGCGTTATCACGATTAGCAAGCCCCGCAACTAATAAAATTTGCTACGGCTTTTTTTTGCTTCATGGGAATCTTTCCCGCTGGGCCGACCTTCCAACGGTAGCACAGCCCCGGCTGCTGGAAGTAAAATACAGGGCTAAAGTGACATTTACGACGTATTTCAGGTTCGAGTCCTGGCAGGCCCACCACTTTTCAATAAATTTCATGGCGTTATGTCGTCGAGACCGGGGATCATGGCCCCGGGGTGAGGGCAATGGCGGTGGAAGCCATTTAAGTCAATAAATACATGTTCATCGAACCATTGAGCAGTTTTTTCAAGTGCGGCACCGAATCGGCATGCGATGCCTTGCACATCCTGCGTTTCTCACCTTGAGGGTGTGAAGGAATTAAACGGGAAGCCTATACTGCTGACATGGAACGCGTAACCGAGCCAGAGTTGATGGATGATCCGCTGCAGGCAGCGGCGTACGCATCGGCCGATTTTGCCGAGGCCCACAGCCGGATCGTGGATAGCTTCGCCGAGTATTTCCCGGAGCAGGATCTCAGGGGACATGTCCTGGATCTCGGCTGTGGGCCGGGTGACATCAGCTTCCGGTTTGCAACCTGCTACCCGGAATGTTCGGTACTTGGCGTGGACGGCTCTAAGGCCATGATCGCACTGGCCAATCAGCGCAAGGCACATGCAGGCCATGTGGGTGACCGCATCACATTCATTGAAGGGCTGATCCCCGGTGTGCCACTGGGCAACGTGCCGTACACGGCGATCATCAGCAACAGCCTGCTGCATCATCTGCACAAACCAAATGTGCTGTGGGAGACCATCCGCAGGTATGCGGGTGCAGGCACGAAGATCTATGTCGTGGATCTGTTTCGGCCGGAGAATCATGCGGCTGCCCGGCAACTCGTCGAGGCATACGCCGCAGGGGAGCCTGAGGTTCTGCGCCGGGATTTCTATAACTCCCTGCTGGCTGCGTTCGAACCCCGAGAGGTCGAGGCACAACTTGCCGCAGCCGGTCTGGGCGGGCTGTCGATAACGGTGATCAGTGACCGGCATCTGGTTGTTCATGGGACCATCAGCAACAGGGACAAATGCAGTTGAGAACCGATAGCAGCCTGACAGCACAAATTCATGTGTTCCCGCTGTCATCTCCCCAATGACAGTTCCACGCATGATTGACTGGAAGCTGCGCTGGCTGCGTGATCTCTTTTACACCCGAGCGCAGCACCTTGCTGAAATTCGCAAGCTGCGCAGGCGTCTGATGAAGGCCAACCGCCTGATCCGGAACGACCTGGAGCAGGTCGCCGAACTCCAGCGCAAGTTACTGCCACCCGAGAACCACAGCATCCCGGGGATCACGCTGGCGGCCAGTTACACGCCTTTTGTCAGCGCGGGCGGAGATTACTATGACATCGTCCCGTTGCTGCCTGGAGATGAGAACGCTGGTCAGTTGGCGATCTATCCACGCTGGGGTGCCATTATCGCTGATGTCTCGGGCCACGGGCCGGCTGCCGCAGTGGAGGTCGCGATGCTCGACGCCATCCTGCGGACCTACCCGAATCTCAGCGGTGGCCCGGCGGACGTACTCAACTATGCCAACCGGCATTTCTTCTCGCGCCAGATCCGCGGCAGCTTCATAACCGCCTTTGCCGCTAATTACGACCCTCAGACCTCGCGGCTGACCTATACAAACGCCGGCCACAACCCGCCACTGCTGAAACGCACCAGCGAGCCGCAGCTGACGGAATTCCTAGACGCCTCGGACGGCATCCCGCTGGGCGTGGATCCGGCGCACACCTGGGTGAACGTGGAGATTCCGATGACAACCGGCGATCTTCTGATCCTATACACCGATGGCGTTACCGAGGCGCGCGCCTCCAATGGTGAACACTTCGGACCGGAACGATTGAAGGCGCTGATTGAGCGCAGCGACCCGGAGCCTCAGACCATCCTGACAACACTCAAGCAGGCCCTTGTCAACCATCGCCAGGGCACCGTCCCCAAGGACGACCAGACCATCGTGATAATACAAGTCAACCCCTAGCCAGCAGTGATGAACACTCCTCAGGGACGTCCGCCTGTTGGCAGTAAAACACACGACGATTCCTATCATCATCGTTTATTGTCGCGAATGCCCGAAAGTGCCCGTATATGCTCTCATGCCCTGCGACATATACATACAGGCCCGCTCGCCTGGACAGAGATAGTGGTGCTGTTCAAGCAGGCGTGTGGCAAGGGTCCGCGCTAATGGATCTTCTTCATTCCGTGCTACTCGTTAATAAACTCAACGGCAATATCAACCAGATCTTCGACATAGAGATCACGGAAAAAATGGTCTGCACCGTCAATCACTACCAGCTCAATGTCACCTGCTTCTGCCAACGCAGCGAGTTTCTCGTCGAGACCCTTGACAGTCTGGTCTTCGCTGCCGGCAAATACCAGTATCGGCTTTTTGATCTTCGGTAATAGATAGGGTGTGTCTTTCCTCGGGTCGTCTGCATAATAGGAAACCAGCGCTTCCGCGCTAACCGTGGTGTCCTTGCAGTAGATGAAGTCCGTGTGTTCTATCGCGGTTTCTGGTGAGCCTGCTGCAACCAGGGATTCGGCCTTACCCAGCACTGCATCCAGCGGTTTCCCGTAATTGTCTTCATAGCCTTGGGCTTCATATTCCAGATCCCATGTCTGGGGTGCGACCAGTATCACCTTCTTGACCACCGGGTCGTCATGCTCGGCCACGAACCAGGCAGTCTGGTTACCTCCACGGGAGTGACCCAGCAGGGTCACCTGTTTGACACCCTGTTTTTCCAGCCAGTCCAGCCAGGTGCCAATCTCGTCGATGGCATCCTCATGCTTGTGGTAATGGGGTGTTTTGCAATCGTAGGGACCATGACGATCATTCAGTCCCAGCCCCAGATTGATCGCCAGCGAACTCACGCCGTTCTGCAGAAACAGTTCCTGCAAGGCGGCCATAATTTCGCTCTTGTTGTGAGAGAGAGTGCCATGAGTGATCAGGACTACCGGAGCAGCAGGCCAGCCATCTGCCTTTTCCAGATTGGCATTCAGGGTCAGATCATCCTGTTGCAACTTCACCTCTTCAGCATACGCCTCGAAGGCAGATAAAAATGAAACGAGTATGAATATCGAAATAATACGAACCATCACAAGCTCTCCTATCGGTCAGTAAAGCAAGACTATCACTTTGCCAAATCATGGCACCAGTGGGTGCAGCCATTTGTCACGCGCCGGTTTCAGCATAATCCCGCGACCGAGGTGCCATGAATATCCACCGTCGGCATCTATGCCCTCACCGCGGGTCTTTCCGCTGCTGGTCATAGTGCGGGCGACGAGCACGTAGTTCCTCTTTTCGGACCAGCCCGACAAAAAAACAGGGTTCGGCACAACTGGCCCGAACCCCGTTCCTTGCTTGTTTCAGACTGCTCTGTTAGAGAGCCTGAAAAAGCATATGGCTTACATCAGATCAAAGCGATCGTTCTGCATCACCTTGGTCCATGCCGCGACGAAGTCATTGACGAACTTGTCTTGCGCATCATCGGCTGCATAGACTTCTGCAACAGCACGCAGTTCCGAGTTGGAACCGAACACCAGGTCGACCGTCGTTGCCGTCCATTTAACCTTGCCACTGTCGCGATCCTTGCCGACGTACAGACCGTCACCCTTGGAGGACTTCTCCCAGGCCGTGGACATATCGAGCAGGTTGACAAAGAAGTCATTGCTCAACGCACCCGTACGGTCGGTAAATACGCCGTTACTGGAGCCGCCTGTATTGGCACCCAGTGCACGCATACCGCCCACCAGCACGGTCATTTCCGGCACTGTCAGGTTCAGCACATCGGCACGGTCGACCAGCGCATCGGCCGGCGAGAGCCTGGCACCCTTGCCGTAGTAATTGCGGAAGCCATCTGCCCTAGGCTCCAGCAGGGCGAATGACTGGACATCGGTCTGCTCCTGCGTGGCATCCGTGCGGCCAGGCTTGAACGGGACCGTGACACTGTGCCCGGCATCGCTGGCGGCCTTCTCGATGGCCGCTGCACCACCCAGCACGATCATGTCGGCCAGTGATACCTGCTGGCCACCCGCATGCGCCTTGTTGAAGTTCGTCTGGATTTTCTCAAGAACCTTCAGGACCTTTGCCACCGTCTTTGGATCGTTGACCGCCCAGTCTTTCTGCGGTGCCAGGCGCAGACGGCCACCATTGGCGCCACCGCGCATGTCGGTACCACGGAAGGAAGCGGCAGCTGCCCAGGCAGTACGGACCAGGTCAGACACAGACAACCCCGAAGCCAGCACTTCCTTCTTCAGGCTGGCCACATCACTGTCGTCGATCAGGGTGTAATCAGCTGCCGGCACCGGATCCTGCCAGATCAGCACCTCGCTCGGGACTTCCGCTCCGACATAGCGGGTACTTGGACCCATGTCGCGGTGTGTCAGCTTGAACCAGGCACGGGCAAAGGCGTCATTGAACGCATTCGGATCGTTGGCGAAGCGCTCGGAGATCTTGCGATAGGCGGGGTCTTCGCGCAGCGACAGGTCGGTGGTCAACATTACCACCGGGTTGCGCTTGCCGGCAATGTGGGCATCCGGTGCCAGCTGGTGCAGGGACTCATCCTTCGGTATCCACTGGACTGCACCGGCAGGACTCTTGCTTTGTACCCATTCAAAGGCCAGCAGGTTCTTCAGATAGAGCGCAGTCCACTGCGTAGGAGCCGGAGTCCACGCGCCCTCGAGGCCACTGGTGATCGTGTCTTCGGCATTGCCCTTGCCGCACTTGTTGGCCCAGCCCAGGTCCTGCTGCTCAATCGGGGCAGCAGCCGGCTCGGGG
>Ga0209536_100015621_pt1 | contig 10833 bp, 11 predicted proteins | sample DeeMarSeWOR28_12_FD_187461 | JGI IMG/M metagenome (GOLD analysis project Ga0209536, IMG submission 187461) | Marine sediment microbial communities from White Oak River estuary, North Carolina - WOR-2-8_12 (SPAdes) (version 2) | ecosystem: Environmental > Aquatic > Marine > Intertidal zone >...
CCCTGCCGTTCAAAGACCCTGCCGTTGAAGTCACGCCGCAGGATGTCAGCCGTTTGCTGGGCATTGAACTCAGCGCGCAGGAAATTGCTGACTTGCTGAGCCGCATCGAGTTTGAGTGCAAAGTCGATGGTAAGAAGGTCATCGCCCAGACCCCCCCGATTCGCATGGACATTGGCGAAGGTGTGGTTGGCCTGGCTGATGTGCTCGAGGAAGTTGCCCGTCTGTACGGCTACGATAACATTCCTGAAACTCGCATGTCCGATGAACTGCCGCCGCAGGCTGGTAACCCGGTCAATGACCTGCGCCAGGGGTTCGGTTTCCTCTTGGCTTTCTTTTTCTTCTTGACTCGGACTCCTTTCATAGATTGTAGAAGATTTCGCGGCTGTGGCAACCTTTCCATCAGAGATTGTAAGAATTCGGTCAGAAATTGGCAAAAAAGCTGGAAGTTGGTGCTCAATACACAAGATTCCAAGTCCTTCTTGTTTCAAACCTGTGAGAACTTCCCGAAGCTGAAGTATTCCCTTCGGATCAAGACTCGAAGAGGGTTCGTCGAGGAGCAAATAGTCTGGTTTGCACGCTAACATTGCGGCAATGATGATTCTTTGCTTTTCGCCTCCTGAGAGTTCATGCGTGTGGCGTTCTTTCAGATGTAATGCGTTGACAGCGGCCAATGAATCAGTGACTAGCTTGTCTATCTCTTCAGAAGGGTACCCGAAATTCTCAGGTCCGAAGGCAATCTCGTCAGAAACATCGAGCGTACAAATCTGACCATCTGGATCCTGCTGGACTAATGCCACTCGTTTGGAATACTCGGAGATAGGAAGATGAGAGGTGTCCTTACCGTCGATTGTTATCAGACCTGAGAATTGGCCTTCAATGACTCGTGGGACAAATCCTGCCAGGCATTTTGCAAGGGTAGATTTGCCTGAACCTGTGGGTCCAGTGAGGAGAACTAACTCTCCGGATTGAAGCTCTATACTCGCGGAATCAAGAACAGGGTCCACCCCATTGTATGAGAATATCAATTCACGAGCTTCTAGCATCTGGTATCCCCTCAGTACACCTCAAGTATGGTCACCTGTCTGACCCACAGAGAACCATCATAGTTGCCCGCAATCAGCCAAAGTCCGTCATCACTCTCAGCTAGGAGGAACCTTGCATCACTCATCACATCATCTAGGTCAAAGGTGACAGTATAGCCATCACGAGCTCGTACTCGCAGATTGTTAGCATCTGGATTCGGACTTGCATGCTGAATGATTGTGCTCACGAGAATTCCTGTGTAATTGGCAGGCGGAAGGTGTGTGTATGCACCGATGAGTTCAGCTTCGATTGTGACCTCTTGGCCAGGGAAATCTGCCTGCCTGTATATGTAAGGTTGGTCAACTAGTCCTTGTACATCACAAGTGTATGGATCAGAGAAGTTCCTAGCAACTGTAGTAGTGTAGTAGAGGGAACCTACAGTGAGAAGAGCAAGGAACACAAGGGCTGGTAGATTTCGGTAGACAATATCTCTCTTTGAATGTGTATGAGGGGTATCTTCCTTGGATTTTGAATGAATTACTCCTGCGTCGCCAAGAAAATCGTAAGTTTCCCATGCGAAATATCCTGCAAAAATAACGCCTGAACAGAAAGCTAGCAGAGTTATGACCAGTATGTATAGTATTGGAGCGCCAGTGAAGTAAAAGAGCTGGAAGACTAGCACATTTGAACCAGATGCTATTCCAGCACAGATCCACCAGACTAGCCTTGATGGGATTTCTGCATTCGCTGCATCACCTGCAATAGCTGCTCCAATATCAACAATCAACCCTTGAATGAGAGATACAATTACTATGACTAGGCCATGAGTGCTGCCTGTAGACATCTCCACAAAGCCCTTCAGTAGACCACCAGCGGTTCCACTTCCGGTCTTTGTAACCAATATTCTCATGAGCACTATCCAAAAGACATGAAGCCCCGCCATGAATTGTCCTGCCCCAAAGGGTATGCCAAGTGCCAAGTTGATGAGATTTCCTAGGTATCCTACAAAGGTACTGAGTGCGCCTCCCAGAGAACTGAGTATTGCTATGGTGACTATGTCCTTGGTGGTAATCGATGAATTCTGAACAGAGTTCACTGACTAATCACCTCAATACTTGATACAAATCGGACCCAGCTTGCTCCTGCAGATTCGTAGATGTAGTACCCCATTCCGGGTGCAGATGTGAACTGATAGTCCTCATTGCTATACCCACCATCGGGTGCAAGCATCACTAACCTCATACCATCTGACCAGTCTGGGACTAAGGTGGAATTAAGAGAATACGCGAGAATCATGTCACCTTGAATATCATGCCACGAAATGTTTGGGTAGACATTGAAGTAGCTGAAGTTCCACTCATATCCATCATTTGATTCGATACGTAGAATATTACTCTCATTCATTCCGCCAACAAGTTCGACCAAATCAGAAATTTTGACCCCCTTGTAGGTCCCATGACCTCGCCAGTTGTAAAACTGGTTCTGGAAAGAAGAGAACCCTTCTAATTCCGAAAGTAATCTCAAATCATCTAGATTGAGTGTAACACTTTCATCATTGCTTTGTATTGCAACCATATCGCGCTGAAGTGAGGGTGCATCAAGAAGAACGGGTTGGATTGTAAGGCCGGATTCAGATAAGGTCACATTTACAAAATGGAAGAATCCTCCGTCCTCAGGATTTGCATAAAGACTTGCTCCGGCACCTCCAGTCACAACATATCGTACACCATCGACAATGCTTTCGTTGTACATGTGGATGTGTCCCGAGAATACGACATCAACGTCCATCTCCTCAAAGAGTGACATCAATCTCGCGGGGGTTGTCGCATTTGTAAGAGTGTGATCACTGCTCGGTCGCGGATCAAAGGGTGGAATATGAGTAAAAACGAAAGTATTCTCTGATTCAGAGTTGCTCAGGTCGGATTCCAACCATGCGAACTCATCTTCCGATACATCACCAGTTGATGTATTCAGGACTGCAAAATGTGTAGAACCCAAATCGAAGGAATAGAAGGCAGCACCAAAGTGTTGTTGATATCTCAGTCCACCACCTAGACGAACATCGTGATTGCCCGGTGTCGTGTAAACAGGTACATCGAACTCTTCTAGGGCTGAACTAACTGCTTGGTATTGAGATTCTTGACCAAAAGGTGTAAGATCTCCACAATGGAAGACAAAATCCGGTCTGTAGAGATTGGAAGCCATGGCAATCTGGTGAAGACCATCCTGATATCCTTGCGAGTCTCCAAACACATAGAAATTCAAGATTGAGTCATGATTAGAAATGGAACTCAGGTAGACTGTGCCAGCTATAACACCCCCTGCACTGACAACTATGATGGAAAGTAATAATGCAGCAGGCCTTCGTTGCATTCTATGGACTCTCTGAGATATCGTTATGCTTGAGCGTGCCATTCGGAAATAAGAAGGCTTTGATTCTACTCAACTGGCATTCTGCCGCTCTTAATCTGGTCAGAGATTTCCATTATCTCGTCATCATTACGCCATTTCGAAGTCTGAGCAAGGAGGGCTGATATAGTTTCAAGAAACAGGTGGTCAATTTCCGGATTTCGCTCGCTACCTCTAAACTCGAGGTATTTCTCCAGAAATCGCCAAGATAATGATCTCTTTCTGGCATCAAAGATGGGTTTTGTATCGATGAGGCTTGCTGCAATTCCCGCGATGTCAAGCATCCAGTGGCCGACTCTTGACTCCTCGAAGTCAAGACCAAAGAGCTTGTTATCGTTCCAGATGAAGTTTCTAAGGCGAGGATCTCCCTTAATCATGGCATGGATTGAATGATATTTGTAATACCAACTAGCCAATGCATCTATCAGTTCCGGATTGAATGTTCGATTGATTCTATCTACTAGTGTTTCTCCGGGGATAAAAGTCATCAAAATTACCCCGGATTTTGCAGCGATCACATCCGGCACTGCAAGACCTCCTTTCCGACTAAGGCGCAGTTTTTCTAATTCAATATGGAAACGATTGGCAATGAACAGCTTTGCTACTATGGGCATTGATTCCTTAGCGGAACCTTTGACGACATCAATGCGAACTACCACATTCTTCTTGCTTTTCAGACGGCTTGCAGACTCTACTACCATATCCTGACCAAAGTTATCCAATAGCAGTGATTGGAGTGTAGAAATTCGTGTAGGGTCAAGTTCTTGTCCATCGACCCCTGTTAGGTCAATATCGTAGCCATTGAGTAGGTCCATGATGTTTGCTTTCTGCCTATTGTCTCTATTAGGCTACCGACTTGACCAAACAGGTTTTATTCCTAAAAGCCAAGGTTCACACGAGTGTCAATGACAGGTCGAATATGTAATACTGAGCGAAACAAAGCGCGGTGTGGCTGTAGCTACCCTGGCTGTTCAAGAGCAGGTTACTGCTGTGATTGCTTGGATTATCATTGGAAGCACAAAGAGCTTCCAGGTTGTATTTTCCCTCCTGAAGCAGAAAAGACCTACAACCGGTCTCTGGAGTATTTCTTGGAAGTCTGGGCTAAGAAACTGGGCAAGAAATTAGTGTAGAATGAATTTTACCGATACCGACAAAGAACGACCCAGGCAATTCCGGTTGCTATGACCAAGTATAACATAATGGTCACTGATACTTGCATCCAATCGGGATGCATATTCGTAACGATTACTCCGCCAACTATGAAGAGTACGGATTCGATGATTAAGACTCTCTTGACGACTTTGCAATATTGTCGCTTTCTATCATCCATCTAGCTTCACGTACATTTTTCTCGTATCTTGCTAAGACTGTTTGGAAAATAGAAGAAACAGTTGAAGATTGTAATTCTGACTTCGATGTCCTAAGTGTGATAAGGAATATTATGAATTTGGGCAAACCTGTATGAAAAAGAGGTTTCTTGGAATTGCATTGATGGTTGGCAGCTTTGTCATATGGGCTTTTGCAACTGAATGGCTATTCGACTACAATGTCAATGTCCTCTATCCCGAAGAAGCATTTGGGGAGCCAATATGGGTGATAGATCCTTACGGATTCATGTATGTTTCAGTCCCCACAGGGTTGGTATTCATTTTTGGATTGTTTCTGGTCTGCGCTAGCTTTTGCCCAGAGTAGATTGAATGATGAAAAAAAGCAAGCTCTGAATTTCGATTTCCGATTATTAGTATTCTTGATTCTCATACTCCATTTCTTGTTCGACCTGTTTCTCAGCTACCTTTCTATCTAACACTGGTCTGCAGAGGAAGTAGAGAAGTAGCATGAAGGCATAGGGAATGAGAAATACAAGTATATTTTCAAGGGGTGTGTATTCTTCGTAAGGCCACATCTCAACTGCGCTTTATTAGTAATCAATGCCTCTTGATTGTTTGCCAATCTATGGTAAAATGATGAAAAGGGATGGCGGGCACGCCAGGATTTGAACCTGGGACATCTTGCTCCGAAGGCAAGCACCCTATCCATACTAGATTACGTGCCCAACTACAATCGCTTCTGCTTTCCTCTTAAGCACTTCTGTATTGCAAAGTCCAGTCTCAATACAGAATTCAATTCAGAAATCTCTAACCCGAATGTAGTGACTCTTCGTCAGCGTTTCATTGAGCACTTCAGTCCCTAGGTGCTTGAAATATAGACGCCGAGTAAGAGGGCCAAAGAGAGGGATACCGTTTCCAAGAAGAACTGGAACCCTTGTTATAATCATCTCATCTATCAAATCTGCTTCGAGAAAGCCCTGGATCGTAATGCCACCATCAATGTACAGGTTTTGATAACCCAGTTTTTTCAGTTGGTCAACCAGTTCCTCTAAGTTGCTGCTGATAGTTTTCGCCTTGTCTTCCAGCTTCTTCGGCACATCGACCTTGCTTTTAGTTAGCACATAAACGGGCTTATCATATGGCCAATAATCAAATGTCAGAACTTTTTCGAAAGTGTGTCGTCCCATCACTATTGCATCTATACTGCTCATGAACTTGGCATACCCAAAATCACTCTTTTCCGGATTTGGAATCTCGTTCAGCCAATCCAGACCCCCGTCGCTTGTCGCAATGAAACCGTCCAGACTCGTTGCTACGTAGACAAAGTTGGTCATTTGAATCTCCTAGCAAACTCATCTCGTACTCGAAAGATAAACTCCCTGCTAGCTCCCATTTTGAATTCCAACGGATACAAAGATTCGACAATTATCTATAGTCAGAGTGCTCCATATCGCCAAAACTTCATTTTGAGGGTTCTTCGAGAATTAACCCTGAGCAGGGTGCGTCAGGCTTAAGCAGATTTTCAAGAGGATTCCCATACAGTTTGATCTCATTCATATCACTGCAGTATTGTAAAGAAGTCAGGTCTACGGTTTTGAGCCGGTTCATGCTTAAATCAAGACCCCGAAGATTCTTCAGAGCTCCAATTGGAGATAGGTCAGCAGTTTCTAGACGATTTTTTCCGAGAATCAATGAAAAAAGATCAGTACAACTCTGTAAAGGGGACAGATCTATTCTCACGAGCTGGTTATCACTTAGGTTGAGCGTCTTCAAGCTGTGACAAGACTTCAATGGTTTCAAGTCAATTTTAGCCAGACTGTTTCTATTCAGTGAAAGAATTTGAAGATTTGAACATCTGGCTAGGGATGATAAATCCAGATGTGTCAATTCGTTGAATGCGGCTGATAATTGTTCAAGGTTCTTGCAGGTTTTCAGCGGGCCAATGTCCAAGTTCCGAAGCTGTGTGTTTGTTAGTCTTAGTGTCCGAAGAGCAGAAAACTCACCAAGTGGCTCAAGGTCGATTCCTTCCAGAGGGTTGTAAGATAGGGAAATTCGGGTTAGGGGAGATTGTCTTCCCAATTGTGTGAAATCGATGGAGTGCAGATTGTTATGACTTAGATCAAGCCACTCTAAGGAAGTTAGGTCGGATAGAGGGGTGAGATTGAGATTTGAGATATTGTTGTGGGCAAGAATCAGCCTTTCAAGATTGGAACACGTGTTCAAAGGACTCAAATCTATGCTCTGAATTTCTTTTTCCCGAAAATCGACTATGGATGCATCTAAGTCTAGCTCGATGTGAGCTGAGGCACCCTGAGATGTTGTGTATTCTATCCGGATTTTTCGCACAAAATCATCCTAAAAGCGTTACAAATCTCTCAATTTTAGCATTTTTTCCTCAGTTGGGTTCTCAACGATGCCCTTGTCAGTGATTATTGCAGTAACAAGTTCTGGAGGTGTGACATCAAAGGCTGGATTGTAGACCTTTGCATCCGGAACGGTAACATACTCACCATTGATGATTCGAATTTCGTCTGGATCCCGCTCTTCAATCTCAACATCTTCAGCGTTTGTTTCCCAGTCAATTGTTGACATTGGCACCACGGAGTAGAATGGAATGTTGTGGTGCTTTGCTGTGATTGCCATAGTGTATGTCCCAATCTTGTTGATGACATGACCAGTTCTGACAATTCTATCAGCCCCGACTACACAGCAATCAATTCGGCCCTCTCTAAACACAGTGCCAATCATACCGTCAGTGATGAGAGTTGTGTCAATACCGTCTTCCATCATCTCGAATACAGTGATTCTTGCGCCCTGCTGCCTAGGCCGGGTTTCCGCCGCATAGACCTTGATGTCGCCACCATATTTCTCATGTGCGACCCTAATCACTGCGCCGACTGTACCTAGATGAACCGTTGCCAAAGAGCCTGCATTGCAGATTGTCTGAATTGTGAATCCTGGTTTGATTAGACTCAGAGCATTTTCACCCATAGCCCGACACATTCGAACATCTTCTTCTGCGATTTCTTTTGCTTCCTCAATCAACCTCTGAGTGATTTGGTCAGCATCGCCTTCAGCTGCTTTCGCTACCCCAAGCATCCGTTTTGTAGCCCAAGTCAGGTTCACAGCGGTCGGTCGGGTATTCAATGTGACTGCCGCCTTCTCAAGGAACTCTAAGAGCTGGTCTTTGGTTCTTGCTTTACTCTCTAATGCTGCAAGTGCCATTCCCATCCCTGCCGCTGCTCCTATGGCTGGAGCCCCTCGAATCTCCATGATTTTGATTGATTTGGCAATTCGTTCGTGACTAGAAGTCACGATGTGTTCCGTGGCTAATGGAATTTTAGTCTGGTCTACAAGCCGAACCGTGTTATCATCAAGCCATTCTATAGTCCTGAACATGTTATAGTCCTCCCAAGTGCTCTTCTAGAATAATGTCAATGGTACTAATAATCTTCTCAGCCACTTCCTGAATCTCAGGAGTTAGGCCTTCTCCGAACATGATACTGATAGGTTGAACGCCCAACAGAATCGCTTGTCCCCCAGTCTGCTGCTCGAGATACTGCATGAGAATTGAAAGGGGCATGCTATGAGTGCTCAAGGCAATTCCCCCGATTCTGTCCTTTGTGACAAATTCGATGTGCCCGGCTGGCTTTCGCATGTCAGCCGCATCAATCATGATAATTCTCTCGGCACCAAATTCTGCAAGCGGGCGGGCAAAAGCTTCTGGCACTGAGCCAACATTCTCAATCAAGACACTCGGGTGTTTTGTCTTCATTCCGTTAATTATGTAGGGGCCTAAGCCATCGTCAGTTCTGAGGTCGTTTCCAATTCCAAGGATTGCTATCTTTTGAGCGCCCACGATGAATTTTCGTAGTTCATCCTCGAATCGCTGTTCGGTCACAATTCGCCAGTACTTCTAAGGGCTATTATTCTTACCATTGGACATGTCGAAGGGTTTTTCTCCTTAGCGCTGGGCCTAATCAAAACAGGCGAGAATTATTGTCAGACGAAAATAATGACGGTCTTGAACCTGCAGATATGGAAGATTATGAGGATGACATCATAGAAGATGTTGTCGAGCCGGACGAAGAGCCTGCGGCTACCATATTTGAAAATGGGAAAGGGTTTGTCGTCAAGGAAGAGGCTGACAGGATATCTCAACAGGGATTCTATGGTAAACGTCTTGGTGATGGACGACTGGAATTGGAACCTGTCGAGTTACTGCACCTGATTGAACGAAAGAGATTGGCAGTCGCAACAGCGAAAGGGAAGCAAGTACAAGCACAAGATATTGTCAATCAGCTTCAGGATTCTGAACCGAATCTATGGGTGAGCTATCTAGTATTTCGTGACTTGAGAAGCAGGGGATATGCGGTACGCCAAGGGTTTGGAAGTGGGATAGGCTTCCGAGTTTATGCCCGAGGCGATCGTCCAGGAGCTGCCAGTGCCAATCAGCTGATATACGTTCTCAGAGAAGGTGAGGCGATATCCCTTAGTGACCTTGACATGGTCACCGAGGCAGCTTCTACATCAAGAAAGAAACTGGTCTTTGCCTTGGTAGATCAGAATGGAGAAGTAAACTACTACAGAGTGTCGCAAGCAACTCTACGCAAGATTGGGGATGAGTAAGATGAAAGATAATGATGAGAGCCTTTACAATGATTATGGGGAATATATATCCCGACTAGAGGACTTCTTCGATGACCAGACTATGAGTGTCCACCTCATCGAGAAAAATCCCCCGCGTGCCAAGAGAGGGCAGCCAGGCAACTGGGACCTAGTGAAACTCTCAGACCGATTGCTTACACGTGATGAGCTTGATGCAATTGCAGAGGCAATACTTGAAACAGCAAGATATGACCCTGAATCCTTTATTGAGATAGAGGAAGAGGGTGCTGCAGTTGTGCAGCTGCGAAATCTTAGGATTGCCATTGCCACTCGTCCATTTGCAGATAAGATGGAAATCTCAGCTATACGACCAATCGTCAAACTGAATCTTGATGATTATAGCTTGAGTGACAAGCTGATGAAAAGACTGGAATCACGTGCAGAAGGCATACTGATTTCTGGTTCACCAGGCTCTGGAAAAAGTACCTTTGCAGCGGCTTTGGCAGAGTTTTACAGTGGAAAGGGTAACGTTGTCAAGACTCTGGAACAACCGAGAGATCTTCAGGTTGAGGAGGCTATAGTTCAATACTCACCCCTCGACGGGAGTATGGAAAAAGCAGCGGATATTCTCCTACTTGTGAGACCGGATTATGTTGTATATGATGAATTAAGAAAGAATGCGGACTTTCAAGCTTACTCGGATTTGAGGTCAGCTGGCGTTGGAATGATTGGAGTTGTTCATGCGGGTTCCGCTATTGATGCACTCCAACGCCTCATTCTTGGAGGCCGAGTGGAGCTTGGACAAATACCAAGCACGGTTGATACAGTGGTCCAGATTGAAGATGGAAGAGTGTCAAAGGTGTCTTCTCTTTCATTGAAAGTGAAACTGCCTACAGGTTTTGGGGGTACCCAGAGAGACCTAGCAAGACCAGTAGTCGAAGTCCGTGATTTCGAACGAGGCGTCCTAGAGTTCGAGATGTTCTCATTTGGAGGAGAGAAAGTAGTGGTGCCGGTCAGAGGTGCTGTGGCAACACCATATGCTGCTGGAAGAAGAGACCGCGGAACTCCAGGGGAATCCGTTCCTATTTCAGTGAGTTATAGCAAGAAGAAGGTCACGCTTTATGCTGGACGTAAGTATGCCAAGCAGCGTATAGAGGTCTTTGCTGATGACCAATATTTGCTTACAACTGTAATAGGACGGAATGGTGAGAGCTCTATTCGAATAAAGACAAGACAAGGAAGCACGCTTGTTGATGCAGTAGAAGAGGGTGCCAAGATAACAGCTAAAGTGGCCGAGTGACAAAAGCTTTAACAGCGAACCATTAGCTCGGTCTGCGTCAAGGGCCCGTGGCCTAGCATGGACCTACAGTGATTCTTCTCTGCAGGATGAAAATAGGGCACTAGCCTCCTAAGTTAGTAATCCCCGGTTCAAATCCGGGCGGGCCCGCCACTTATCTGGGGAGTC
>Ga0209536_100015623_pt1 | contig 10831 bp, 15 predicted proteins | sample DeeMarSeWOR28_12_FD_187461 | JGI IMG/M metagenome (GOLD analysis project Ga0209536, IMG submission 187461) | Marine sediment microbial communities from White Oak River estuary, North Carolina - WOR-2-8_12 (SPAdes) (version 2) | ecosystem: Environmental > Aquatic > Marine > Intertidal zone >...
CAAGGGGGCAAAAGATTGAGTTGGAAATGCTCAAGACCTGCAGCCAGGATATTGTCGAAGAGATTCAGCGGGGTTTTACCACCATCAAGCAAATGAATACGTTTTCCCATAGCGTGGATGCCCCCATCAAAAGTGTCAATCTCATCGAAGTCCTCGACTTGATGATTAATCTTGCTGGATTTTTAAGTTTTGCCAGCAAGGTTCGATTTGATCCGCCGCAGGAAGAGGCATCGATAGTATCGACCTGCCCCTTCCGACTTCAAAACCTGGTATATCAGACACTGGTGTTCGCCTTTAAATCGGCTGGGACGGATGGAGAAATTCAGGTTGCGGTTCATCGGGAAAAGAACGGCAGTGCACGAATCGCTTTTTCAGGTCTGGGAACCAAGGGCGGCCTGCCATTCCCAACGGAAGAAACAAAAAATATTGCAAAGTCAATTGGTGCGGAGATCCGCATGGCAGACGATTCCCAGGCGATCGATATTCTGGTGACCCAATTAGGCGAAAACTCAGGTTAGACTTATTTTTAGCTTTCAGGTACCGACTCCGCCGGAGAACAGAAAGGTTATTTAAAGGAAACCAGTTCTCAGGCAAGAGCCACCAAACTTTAATTAACGGAGGTTATCATGAGCAATGAATATAAAATTAAGCTGCTTATGGTTGATGACGAAGTTAAATTCTTAGAGTCGATTTCCAAACGGCTTGTATTAAAAAACTTTGATGTCACCACGGCTGTCAACGGCAAAGAAGCAATTGAGTCCGCTGAGAAAGGTTTTTTCGATGTCGCCGTAGTAGACTTTCAAATGCCTGGAATGGATGGAGCCCAGGTGCTGAGGACGCTGAAAGAAAAGCACAAATACCTTGAAATCATCATGCTGACCGGTCATGCCACGGTCGATTCGGCTGTGGAATGCACGAAACTGGGAGCATTTAAGTACCTGGAAAAACCGTATGATTTTGAGAATCTCGTTGAGACTATTCAGGAGGCATACGAGGCAAGACTAAAAAAGAAATTTGAGCATAACCAGAAGCGCATGGAAGAGATCCAGAAGCTGTCGATAAGTGCATCACCCCTGGGGTTGTTAAGGGCCCTGGCCCGGCTGGATGACGAGGAGAAATAGATAACGCAACGTGTTGGGCCTAGATAAAATATTGGTCATGGATGACTACCCGACAAATATACTATTTTAAAATTGCTTTTTATTTCCTGAATTACACGATCAAATGAGAGGAAGATAAAATGGGCGTCATTACGATTTCAAGAGGATCATACAGCAAGGGGAAGCAGATCGCTGAAAAGCTTGCTCAGCATTTGGGGTATGAGTGTATCTCCAGAGAAATTCTTTTGGAGACTTCAGCCCATTTCAATATTCATGAACTAAAGCTTGTCCGCGCAATTCATGATGCCCCCTCCATTTTTGAACGCTTCAAACATGGTAAAGAAAGATATATCATCTTTATCCGCGATGCCTTTTTAGAGCATATGCGAAAAGACAATGTCATCTATCACGGGCTGGCAGGTCACTTTTTTTGCCAAGGGATTCCAAATATCTTAAAGGTAAGAATCAACGCCAATTTGGAAGATAGAATCAAAGAAGAAATGCGACGTGAGCATATTTCTGAAAAAGAGGCCCGGCATATCCTGAAAAAAGATGATGAGGAGCGGAGGAAGTGGAGTATGTATCTCTATGGCATTGATACCAAGGATGCAGCTCTTTATGATATCGTTCTGCATATCGACAACTTGGGGGTAGATGACGCAGTTGAAATTCTGGCCGATATTGCCAAGCGACCTTGCTTTCAAACAACACGAGAATCTCAAATGATTATAGACGATTATCATGTAGCTGCCAAAGCACAGGAAACGCTTTTCGACCGGTTTCCTTCGGCCCAAGTTAAATGTAAAAATGGCGTTGTTTTGGTAACAATTGAGACGACGCTATCTCAGGAGGAAGAGTTAATAAACAAGATCATCTATATCCTTAAGGAAAAAAATATTGATGGAATCAAAGATGTTAAAGTTAAAGCAGTTCTTTTCGAGTCAGGAGATTAAGAGTCTAAAAATAAACCGGTTGATTATCTAATCGGACTGACAGGACGAGAGAATTTTGATATAGCCGTCGTAGAATTCAAGGCGGATTATTTTAAAAACACAAAATCTAAAGAGGAAAAGGATTCGCATATGCCGGAAAACTCGAATTCACATGAGTCCGCAAATATCATTATCAACGAAGCGCAACTTATTCTGGCTGAAAAAAGGACTTCTCTTGCCGTCCTGCGAACAGGAATTGCCGTCCTCGTTTTGCCGCTTTCGGTGGTGAGTTTTCTGATTGTCACCTCAAAATATTATGACATCATCCATGTCATGCATCTATTTCTTCCGCTGATGATCCTTTGCAGCATTTTAGTTGTTTTGGGAGGTTATCTGATCATTCGGTCGACCCTTCGGATTCATCACTACGACCGGCTTATCGAAGATCTCAAGCGTAAACATAGCCTGATTGCCGAATTGGTCGACTGATTTTTTCAACAAAAAATTTCCGATGAAAATTATCGAGGTTCAATATCTTCATAAACGATTCAACGGGTTTGTCGCCGTGGATTCGATTTCCTTTTCAGTAGAAAAGGGAGAGTTTTTCGGGCTGCTGGGACCCAATGGCGCCGGCAAGACGACGACCATCCGGATGCTTTATGGGTTTTTACCTCCAAGCCAGGGAAGTATTCGCATATTCGGGATGGATATCACCCGGGACTGGCGCAAGATTAAAGCCAGAATCGGAGTTTGCCAGCAGGACAACACGCTGGATCCGGACTTGACGGTGGCACAAAATCTTTACGTATTTGCAGGATATTTTTCCGTTCCCAAAAAAGAAGCCTCGAGCCGTGGCAAGGAGCTCCTTGATTTTTTTGCTCTGTCACATAAGAAAAACGCAAAAGTCATGGATCTGTCCGGCGGTATGGCTCGCCGGCTGATTTTAGCCCGGGCTTTAATCAATCAACCGGACCTGCTTATTTTGGACGAGCCCACCACCGGTCTCGATCCTCAATCAAAACATCAGGTATGGGAAAAGCTCGAAACCCTTAAAGAACAAGGGTTGACAGTCCTTATCACCACCCATAACATGGACGAGGCCTCAAGACTCTGCGATCGCTTGATTATCATTGATCACGGCAATATTCTTGTCGAGGGCAGCCCTCAAGAATTGATTATTCGCTATGCCGGCAAAAATGTGGTTGAGGTTGAAGGTCCGGATCAGGCGTTACGCAGTTATGTTAGCGCCAATCATATCGAACACGATGATCTTGGCCGGCGTATGGTTTTATATAGTCCGGAAGGCTCTGACCTCAACCATACCGTCAGGGATCGGTTCTGTACTGAAAAATGCATCTATCGCAACAGCACCCTGGAGGATGTATTTCTTCGTCTGACCGGAAGGGAGCTGAGAGAATGACGCATTCCGCTTTTTTGTCTTGGCGCTTTCTGAAGGTCTGGAAAAGAAATCTGGTTGTTTACCGCAGAATCTGGAAGGTAAATTTTATCACGCCATTGTTAGAGCCCCTGTTTTACATCCTGGCATTCGGTCTCGGTTTCAGCGGACTGATCGGACAGGTCCAATACGGGGGCACCGAATTGTCCTATACGGAGTTTATTGCACCGGCGCTGATTGCTACGGCGGTCATGTGGAACTCATTCTTTGAAACGACGTATGGGTCTTTTGTGCGCATGTATTATCAAAAAACGTTCGATGCAATCCTGGCAACGCCGCTGTCGCTGGAGGAAATAATCATTGCTGAAATCGTCTGGAGCGCCACTAAAGCGGTCGGAGCAGCTGCGATTATGCTCACTGTCCTGGCATTGCTGGGATTCATCCATCTTCCACAGGGAATTTTGTTAATCCCCATGGCTTTCCTGGGAGGTTTGGCCTTCGGCGCCATCGGCATGTTTTTCACGGGGATCATTCCAACCATAGACATGTTTAATCTGCCGATTTTTCTCTTTATAACACCTATGTTTTTGTTGAGCGGGACCTTTTTTCCGGTGTCTAACCTTCCGCAGTGGGTCCGGCCGATGGCATTGGTGTTTCCCCTCTATCATCTTACTGAAATGGCCCGCTGGTTCAGCCTTGGCACCAAGGAGACAGGCGCCGTTACGAGTATCGGATACTTAACTCTGTTTTTCCTCTTTTTTGCATTTCTGGCGCTAAAGGCCATGCGCAAGAGAATTATCAGATAATACCCGATTGTATAGATTAAGAAGAATTCGACGCCTCGATTTTTAGCATTAACGATTTTTGGCGGGATCGTTTTTGCGAAAGCGGTGAATCGTTTCCAAATACGCATGGATTGACCGCGAGACCTCAAAAACGCCATCATTGTTGCTAATTGACTTCACTTCCCGGATTTGTTAAAAAATTCAAATATCATTATGAATAGTCGGAATTAAGAAGATGCAACTGATTCCGCTTAAAAGACCTGCACAATCTGATTACTCAAGCTACGGAGACCATTGATGCTCGCCGGGTAAAAGAAAAGGGTGGTTATCAGAAGTACGATTTCATAGTTTTTCTATATTTACCAAAAGGAGGTTATTATGAAGATTCCTCAATATGTAAGCGTTGAAGAAGTAAAGAAGATTTGCAAAAATTTAAAAATCAGTGACTGGACCAAAAAGAAAAAACCGAAAGTATCGCTCAAAGAAGCCAAGGTGGTCCTTGCCGAATTGAATCCAAAAGGTATGAAAATTGATCCCGGGGAGTTTTGCCGCGGGCTGGAAGTTGAACTCGAACACGGGATGCAATTCAAAGATGCCAATGTGACCAACAATCATCCCTTGCTGACCGGTCTGATTGTTCTGGCGCATTTTAAAGAATCACTGGACTACTACAAGTTGCTCGAGGTGGCCGAGCTGGAAGGAGACTTAATCAAGGCCGTGGCTAAGGGCAGTACGGCCAAAATTAAAGATTACTACAAAAGGCTATCCAAAGCAAAAATCGCCCTGAATAAGGCCGTGTTGGATCGCCTGGCATGAGAAATTCCAAACATTTCCCACATTCTGTTAGTCATCAGTGTACTGCTAACAGAATGTTCTGCATTTGGGGCAGTGGGAGCGGCATCTTGCCGCGATAAATAAGCATTTTAAACCGAATCGCAACTCGCCCTACGGCGGACCATTGGGCGTTAGATGCATTTTCATGATGGCTTGCAGTCTATTTTTGATAATATCGCATTGCCTCTGGAATATACTTTTTTATATCTGCGATCCGCGTCTCTGGAGCCGGATGGGTAGACAAAAACGCTGGCGGTCGCGATTTGCCTTCCTGCTTATTCATACGCTCCCAGAAGGGGATCGCTTCCCGGGGATCATATCCCGCCCGTGCCATTAATATCAAACCGATGCGATCGGCTTCGCTTTCGTGCAAACGGCTGTAGGGCAGCAAAAAGCCGATGGTGGCTCCGGCGCCAAATACGGTCATGAAAAGTTATCTGGTTTGCGGCGGTTGGTTTGAAAGCGCTGCCGCGAGCGCCATCCCTCCCATTTGAGCTACCAGCGCATCGCTCATTCGTTCGTTACCGTGATCCGCAAGGGCATGGCCGACTTCATGTCCCAGAACCACGGCCAGCCCGGTTTCATTCTGCGTATACGGCAAAATTCCGGTGTAAACGGCTGCCTTTCCCCCGGGCATCCCCCAGGCGTTGACCATTTTGTTATCCACTATGACGTTGAACTCCCACTTGTAGTTTTTAATAATGCGCCTTGGCTGGCTTCTGCCAAAAATGCTTCCGCCGCTTTCGCAATTTTAAACCCCACGCTGCGAACCATTTGCACCGTCTGTTGATCGGTTGAGAGTTTGCTTTTTTTGAGCACCTCATTGTACTGTTGCAAACTCATCTTCAAAAGTTCCGACTCAGGCACCAGGTGCAAACTCTGGCGGTGGGTGATCGGGACCTCCGCACAACCGATGATATAAAAGAGGAGCAAAACGAGAAAAAGATATCCTGTATGAAATAAGCTTCGATACGTTCTTGGGATTATCATCGTCTTACCTCCTGATCGCTGTGAGATTGCGGTGCCAAACCTCATTGCTGTTTGAGCAGATTGAAAAACAGAGACTGGGCCTCTCCGCTGGACGGGTTGATTTTCGTGGCTTTTTGCACGGCCTGCAACGCTTCCATAATGTTTCCCTGTTTGAAAAAGGCTTTTGCCAGCCCGAGATAGGCTTCAAAATGATTGGGTGAAAGATCAATGACTTCTTTGTAAGTAGATATCGATTCACTGAATTTACCCTTGGAAAGCAGTTGTCCACCATATCCAATTAATGTTTCAACCAGCTGATGTTGAAACGGCGTCGATTGCGGGGACAGTGCGAGTCCTTCTCTCAGATTGGAAAGCGCCCCCTGAAAGTTTCCTCTTTTGAAGGCATCCGTGCCTGCCGCCAGCAAAGCGTCGAGTAATATATCCAGGGCTTCTTTCTTTGTTTCGGCTGGAGACAGGCGATAGGCGGTTCTGAGCGGCGGAATGGCATCAAGCCATCGTCTTAAATTCAGATAGGAGCGGCCAAGGTACAGGTAGGCCCGGCCATATTCGGGTTCCAATTCGGTGGCTTTCACAAAGTGGGGGACGGCCTGCTCATAATTACCGGCATTGAATAAAGCGAGTCCTTTTTCGAACTCCCGTTGAGCGTCTGAGCCAATGAGTAGTCCCGCACACGAACAAAGAACAAACATAGAAATGAGAACTAATATTTTTTTGTGCATAGCATCTCTCTCCTATAGGAAATCATTATTATTTTTTATTTGATTGGCCGAGTCAATCGCTGCCAATTATTTTTTCCGATCGATCCGAAGCCATCAATTTGTACTGGAAAAGCAATCCAAAAACCACCAAAGCAACAAGCACGATTTTTTCCAACTGGGGATTAAAATGGATGCTTTGAACGACGAGAGCGGCCCCGGAAAACGAAGAAAGTAAAATCAGGGCCCAATCAAACAGGAAAAACAGCAAGACTGCACCGATAATACCTCCGATGATATACGGCAGCCAGATGAATTGACCCGGAATAAGACCCATGAGATCCATCAGATTAACCGCGATAAAGCTGCCGGCGGCAAAACCTGCCAACACAATCGCAACTTTTTGGAACAAAATCGCTAAAATGGCACCCACAATGCCGCCGGCAACGGCAATAATCAGCAAAATGAGATCGGATTGTATGGTCCATATTTGCGGTGTATAATAAAACCCGACCGCAAAACCCATGCAGCCGACAAAGAGCCAAAACAATTTGCGTCCAAGAGTAAGCATGGATATTCCGATGATGAAATTTGCTATTCCCATGAGCCTATCTCCCGGTCATTTAGAGCAAACCCGGTGTTTTCGAGTTTTTTTGAGAGCGCAAAGACCTGGTAGAATCTAGATCTCTTTTCCAGGAGCTTTAATACGCGTCATCTCGGACATCAGCTCGATTTGGATCTGCTGAATTTCCACTAGGCGTTCCCATTGGCGCGATAGCAGATGATCGATCTTTTCATGAAGATGTCTAATCTCAAGTTCCGCTTTCAGGTTGATCCGATAGTCATGCTCCGATCGAAGACGATCTTTTGCTTCCTGCCTATTTTGGCTCATCATAATTACCGGGGCCTGAATGGCGGCGAGGCACGACAAGATCAAATTTAATAGAATAAAAGGGTAAGGGTCAAATGGCTTCCACAAAAGAACAGCGGTATTCATAAAAATCCAGACTAAGAGGACGCTTCCAAAAACCGTTATAAACCTCCAGCTTCCACCGAAAGTGGCGATCTTGTCGGCCAGAATTTCTCCCAACGTCAAGTCCTTTTCAAACTCGGCGTCTATATTGCTCGCCAGCGTCTCGTGCTGCTTGAGGCTTTCGATGACCTCATGATCCAAAGAAGTTAGCTCTCCCTTTTCAGATTCAAGCAGATTTTGGATGTATTGCATGCGAAAATGGTTCAGATCAGCAATGCAAATATAACCTTCCGCTGACCAGTCCGGATACTCTTTCCGAATCTGTTCTGCAATTGCATTTCGGATAAGCGCTGCCGGCATCATCATTGATTGGGCTTTGGTCTTGCCGCAAATCTTACAGGCCGTATTCTGGATTTGAGAGTGCTTCATCTTTTTTCCTTAATTTAAAGTTGCGCTTCTGAAATCGGTAACAACCCCCGGCATTAACGTCAATAAGTTTCGGGAAACCCGAATATCGGCATTCCATCTCACCATAAAAGGCTTACATTACCACCCACGAAACTACTCCGTGTAGTTTGTGCGAGGGAAGTTTATGGGACTGGATGAATGAGGGGGCCAGCCTTTTAATCGCAGAAAATATTTTCCATAGGATGTTTGTTGTAAAGATGTCTTCAAGGCCATAGAAAACGGTTTTTTCATCTATGTTAAACTTTCTTAACAGCCGTTCCACCTCCACAACCTCCATGTATCCCATTTGAATTTCAAATGTTTTCAGTCCCGGGGCTAACTCGTCTTTGAAAACTCCCTTAACACCGAAAGGCTCTTCGCTCCTGGCTATGGAGACCATGATATTGTCTTTATAAATAATGTCGTTGGTGAACATCGTATGGAGGATGTAAGGCGGAATATGATTTACATCCCTGACAAAAAATAGGGCGGAGCCATTAATTTTCATTACAGTGCCATAGGCCGCATGATAGCGCTCGATAAATTTTTCAAGCGTCAAAGGCCTCAAAGAGCGGTAAAGCTTTCTTTGGACGGACGTGTAAATCATAATGACGCAAAAAGGGATAGCCGCCAAAATGAGTGACCAATATCACCAGCGTCCAGACGATAAGGGAGAGAACACCGATCACATGGTCTTGTGTCGATCTGGTAAGAAGAAAAATAACCGTAAGCGTATAAATCGGGCTTGTTCCGATATCGCCGAAGACCAATCCCAAGGATTTTATGGTTCCATTGGAAGCGAATTCATCCTCGTGTGCGGCAATTTCCTCTGATTTTTCACTTTTACCCATCGTTGAGGTCATATTAAATAGGTTTCAACCGCAAGTAAACGATTGGTTTGTCTTCTAATCTTTTTTATAGTGAACCCAAAACACGTTATTTGAATAATTTCAGTTTTTATGGATCAGAATAAAGTCGGCCAAAGCTTTGCGATCCGTATCGGAAAGGCTTTTAGTCTTTTCAATTTGGCGCTTCATCAGATTGGATTTTTCCGGCCGTGCGATGGCTTCCGATTCCCCCTTTAAATATTTGATCAACTGCTCTTCTTTGCCCTGATATGCCATTGAAATCTCAGTCAGAGACGGATTCACTTTCGAGGTACTTTCTTTTTTATGACATGACATACATCCTTGAGATTTAAAAATGGTTTCCCCATCATCCGCCCAGGCCGTATTGATGGCGACGATGCAAACAGCGCTGATCATCCATATCAAGATTCCTTTCATAACAGCTGCCTCCTTTCACCGAAATATGTTTATCTGGTTATCCGCAAAGCCAGCGTTGTCGTTAAACTAATTTATCCGTGGGAGCGGTTTCCAGCCGCGAGATCAAATGTCGCGGCTGGAAGCCGCTCCAAGATTCAACATTTATTGTTTGTTCTGGACAACTCGTTGTTCCTGTAAAAGTTCAGCAATGATATCGGCGAAAACGAGAAAAAGAGAACCCCGGATAGAAATGGACATTTTTTTTAGGTTATGCGTCATCTCGTCTGACTTGGGGGAATTTCTGAAAGCGTCAGGCGGATGCGAATGGCGCGAGGTCCCCTGACTTCCAAGACCTCGGCGGTTGCGCCGGGCAGTTCAACCCGATCACCCGGGGCGAGCAGTTTGTCGGTGCGTGCCATCATGAGTCCGGCAATCGTATCCACGTCATGCGCTTCCAACTTCAGCCCGAAACGCTGGTTGATCTCATCAATGGATGTGTTGCCCGAAATATGATATTGCTGCGGCCCTTCGCTGACAATTTCCGGCTGCTCATCGTCGAATTCATCTTCCACCGGGCCAATGATGGACTCCAAAATATTTTCAAGGGTGACGATTCCTGAAACAGTTCCATACTCGTCTACCAGAAACGCCAGGTGCTGGTGGGTTGCCTGAAACTGGCGCAGCAGACGACGCACCGGCATCGTTTCGGGGACATACTGCGGGGCGCGAATTACAGAATTTAGATCAAAATCGGTATCAGCGGCTATTCCGATGAGATCCTTGATATGCACCACACCCACAATATTATCCAGAGAGCCGTCGCATACCGGATAGCGGGTATGTTTCGTATGCTGAAAAAGATCAATTGCTTCCGAAAGAGAGCGTTTGATATCCAGGTAAATGATATCCGCCCGCGCTAGCATGACGCGCCGGCAGATCAGCTCATCAAATTCGAATACGGCATTGATCAGGCGGTGTTCCGATCGACTTAGCTCTCCGGCAATGTGAGCCTGCATCAGCAAGGCGCGAATCTCCTCTTCACTGTGTGGGATTTCGTGTTCCGAGGCTCCTTCGATGCCGGCTTTGCGAAGCAAAAATGCGGTTGATGAATTCAGCGCGGCCATAAATGGATAGGTTAGATAGTAAAATATTTTCAACGGCATCGCACTTAACAGGACCGCCGGTTCCGGTCGGCGGAGCGCCGCTATTTTTGGTGCCTGCTCTCCTAAAACCAGATGAAAGGCCGTAATGGCTGTAAAGGCAATGGCAAAAGCAACCCCGTGAATCACTATTTCAGATCTAATCCCAATGGATAATATTAAAGGTCTAAGCAAATGGGCCACTGCCGGCTCCCCGATCCAGCCTAATCCCAGCGATGCCATGGTGATTCCGAGCTGACAGGCCGACAGCGACG
>Ga0209536_100015624_pt1 | contig 10831 bp, 11 predicted proteins | sample DeeMarSeWOR28_12_FD_187461 | JGI IMG/M metagenome (GOLD analysis project Ga0209536, IMG submission 187461) | Marine sediment microbial communities from White Oak River estuary, North Carolina - WOR-2-8_12 (SPAdes) (version 2) | ecosystem: Environmental > Aquatic > Marine > Intertidal zone >...
ATTTAGCCCGTTCAAAAAAGAATGCTATCAGATTATAATGTGTTACCGGCAAACGGGCCAACGGGCAAAACCCAATAACACGAGAGCATTTCAATTTGCGGGACAACACAGCCATCGGACACTATATGGGGTTTTGAAACCACTTCTAATAATTTTTCTGATATTGATGGTAAAGTGAGAGGTTTTCTTTAAGAAGATCGATAATCGCCAGATCATAGGGACACTTTTCCTCACATTCTCCGCACGCGATGCATTCTTCCACACTCTGCATGGCCTTTTCCACCCATCCGGTGGCCACCTTGGGTGAAAAGCGTTTGGCAAATCCTTTAAAGATTAGTACGGGAGGAATTTGCACACCTTGCTCGCAAGGCATACAGTATTGACATCGGTGGCAAAATTTATCTCCAAGTGCGGCCCGGATGGCGTCCATTTCCTCGAAATCGTTTTGCGCCGGGGCTTTAGGGGCATGGTAAAATCCGACAATCTCATCTGCCTCCTTTTTCGCACACATACCGGGGATGGGAACCACATAAGGATGCTGCCGCAGAAAGCCAAAACAAAGATCCGCACGCTCCAGGAGGCCGCCGCCAAGAGGCTTCATCCCGATAAGGCCGACATCCATTTTTCGTGCCAGGGGAAAGAGCTCATCTGCGGGATCTTTTTCGATAAAATTGAACGGAAACTGTAGAGTTTGGAAAAGACCCGTATTCAATGTTTTCATCGCTATCGGGATACTGTGGGACGAGAATCCGATGAAGCGAATTTTACCTTCGGTGCGGGCTTTGTCAAGCGCCTCGTAGGCGCCGCCCGGCGCCAGAACCTGCTCGAGGGTCTCGTCGTTGGAAATGTTGTGAAGCTGGTAAATATCAATACGGTCGGTTTTGAGGCGCTGAAGAGAGAGATCGATATGCGCTGATGCGTCTTTGGCATTTCGGGTTGCCGTTTTGGTCGCAATGATCACGTCATCTCTCAAATTCTCAAGTGCAGCCCCCATTTTTTCTTCGCTGTCACGATAATTGTTGGCGCTATCAAAAAAGCGAATCCCGAGCTCGTAACAGTGCTGTATCACGGATACGGCCTCAGCTTTGGCTAGAGGTATAATGGGGATGCCCCCAAGGCCCACTTCGGTGACCATCAATTCCGTCTTGCCGAGTCGCACAGTCTTCACGATATCCTCCTTTTAGAAGGGTATGTCCCAAAAATGTATTCATCATATTCGGTTGGAAACTCCAGGAACTGCTCTAATCTGGCTTCATTCGCCCTGCGTTCTTTATTATCTTTCCAGGCCAGCCAATTCTCTATGCTCTGCCATGTTGAGATGACCAGCAGACGGCGAGGGTCGTTATAACACATCAGCGTCTCACCGGTGATATATCCCTTCTGGTTCATCGCATCGCCACGGATTTTGTTAAGTAAAGTAAAAACCTCCTTTGTCTTACCCTCCTTTATCTGCCTTTTAATCATAACCTTAACTGCCATTTTGACCTCCTTTCTTTGAGTTGTTTCAAAGAAGGAAACAGTTCTGCACTTTTGATGGGTTCTATTTTATTATGCGCGTAAAAACAAAGTCACCACCATCATGTCCGGAGTTTCTGATGGTGTTGTACTCGGGTACCTGTTCGGCTTTGCCGGCGACGCGTTCTTTAATGTATTTGAAAAAAAGCTCCTCGGCCGTAAACTGTTTCATATGAATATTGTTGAGCCCCTGGATAAAGGCTGCAGCAAAAACAGAATGACCGGCGGCGCCGGTATCGGATACGGGTTCGTTGCCGCCGCTGGCCAGCAGGGTACGCGAGCTTTTCTTGAGCATCTTCTTCAGATATTGATCTCTTTCTGTACCGGTGTCGAGGTGCGTGATGGCACTTCTGGTTAATGTTCCCGAGTAACAACTGTCAGCAACCACCAGAATATGTCTGGCAGCGATTCGCTTTAAATTTGAAGTAATCGTGTCCACAATTATCCAGTTGGTATCATCGTGGCTTTGGGCATCCACGGGCAGCCAGTAGGCTTTGCCGGCAACCGTGTCGAATTCGCCATGTCCGGCATAATAAAGTAAGAGATGATCATCGTGCTTCAGGTTTTTCCTGGATATATTGACAGCTCTTAGAATCTGATTCCTGGTGCCGTCCAGCAAAAGTGTCGTCTTAAACCCATAGTCTTTTTGCAAAACCGATGCGATTTCTTCGGCATCTTTTTGGGCAGTTTTCAATTTTGGAAGGTATTTATAATTATTGTTACCGATGATCAGCGCGTAATAGATTCCCGATAAAGGCAACATGTCGTTTTGCGTTGCTGCCGGTACTGCTGACACGGCAGATAATGCTTCGCGTTTGATCGTCAGTGTTTGCGTGGCTTTGTTTTCATGGATATCCATGGCGGTGATCGTTAGTACATTGGTGCCAACCTTCAAATACACTTCCGCCGCAAAATTACCCTCTGCATCTAAAAATGCTTCTTTATCATTGACATAAACCACAGCCGTACCGGAGTCATCGATGGCTGTTCCTTTGACGGTGACTTTATTTTTCTGATCGACGACATTCAATCCTCTGAGGTTGTGAGAAGTTATCACAATATCCGGCGGTATCGTGTCCCGTTGGTGAATGGCTGGGGGCGCCGGACCGGGGCTGGCAACTGAAGATTGATACGCTCTGTGATCCGCATAAATCCGTTGGAAATCCTTATTACTTGTGGATATGCTTGTGGACACCTTCTGCCAGGCTCGTTTTGCTGCATATATAATATTGGAGGGTAATTCACTGACCCGAACCCCCCGGCTGCGAATATCATTGAGAGCCAGATCGGCCAACCGCTGATCCTCAGCAATGCCGAAAAGAACGTTTTCATGGCAGATTTGCTTGATGAGTCTTTGCTGGGCCGGGGCCATTTGACGCCAGACATCGTTGTTGATAATCAGGTCAATCATCGTAAAAGGTTGATGCCAGGCGGGGTAGTAATAGTATTTGACGGCTTTGTCGAAATTCATCGATTTATCGATGTAGGGAGTACTGAATTCGGTCGCATCGATGATATTCGCTTTAAAAGCCTTTAAAATTTGATTGGGCGGCAATGTAACCACTGATGCGCCAAGTTTTTTCATGACCTTGCCGCCTATCCCATGAAAACGAATTCTTAAGCCTTGCAAGTCGCCGGGGTCATTGATCGGGTGTCGAAACCAGCCTGCACCCTCCGGTCCCAGCATGCCAACGGGTATGGGCTTGATATTGTAGCGGCCATAAAGCTCTTCATACAGTGCGCCGCCTCCTCCTTTGATAATCCAGTCATAATGGTCTCCGGCCGAAGTTGAAAACGGAGGTCCCCAGAAGATATGAAATGCCACGTTTTTTTGACTCCACATCCCTGCTGCAGCCCAGGCCGCGTCAATTTTTCTCTGGGCGACGGCATCAAAAATAGCAGATCTATAAACAACTGTATCCGGTTCATAAAGCTTGACTTTGATTTGCCCATGAGATTGTTGATTGATCTCTTTGGCAAATCGGGTGGCCAGAGATCCCATTAGCGGTATTCTGGTTGGATAGCCCATAGCCACCTTTAGTTCTATAGGACCTGCAGCGTGAGTTTTATGGCAGGCAAGGGTTACAAAAAGCAAAATTGTCACGGCCGCAAAAATAAAACATGTTTTGTTGAATCCCCTGGTGTTCAAAACGATCCTCCCTGAATGATACGCACGCTCATTAAAAGCACAAAACCCCGGATCTCGAATTGAGAAATGGGGTTTCTAATTTAAGCCATAGGCACCTCTGGCTTTGTAGTGAATAATATTATCTGTTTAACCCTAAACCTGTGAACCCAGAACCCTAGACCTGTTTTTTAATATGGCTGCCTCTGTTTCTGCAGAAACCTATATTATTTGTTTAACCCTGATCGCTGAACCAGGTTTTTAAATCCGCAATCCACAATCCAAAATCCGAAATCGAAAGACCCTGAACCATGTACCTATCTTTTGTTATGGCTTTCTCTGAGTTTGGCCGAGCGCACTGCAGTAATACAGTATTATTTAGCATAGATCCTTTCTTTAAATCAACAATGGTTTCTATTTGGGGCACAAGTCCGCCCATGGCATGGTTTTGAAACCACTTCTGCACATTCTTTGTTGCAATGCACTTTCGACCAATTTATGATGGCTATAATTTCATGCAAGATTCAGGTTATACATTAGATATAAAGTGGGTGGTGACATTATGAAAAGTTATATTATTGGTGCACATGTATCTCCTCGCTTTGTGATTATATTTATGGTAATAGCAGCATTTGCTGGCAATTGTTATGCCCAACAACTTAAATTCGGTGATTGGGAGTGCATTGAAGAAACTGACCCTACGAAAGACGAAAAAAGCAAAAAAATAGGAACGTTTGCAAAAGATGACCTGAGTTCATTGTGGGTGTCGAAATCCGATTTGGGTGGGAGCACGTTACAACTGACTTTAAAATCAAAAAATATTATTGATTCCGAACATATGACTTATTGGGTTGACAGGAATAGAGCATTAACCCTCAGTACAGCCATACGAACCTGTGAATCATATTGTTTGACAGAGTATGTGACGAGAAACGGTGAGATAATTAAAGCCATGGTAAAAGGTTATCGTATGATGTTTGAATACTCTATTTATCCTGATATAACGAATAAACCCATATTTTCACTGTTAGGTTTTACCAGAGCATATAACTGGTTAATGAATGAGCCAAAAGTAAAACCATGACCTCTGGTCCTTATTAGCAAAAAATACGTTCAGGGAGGAATAAATTCATGATCGATTTCAGTTTAACCGATGAGCAGAAAGATTTACAGCAACGGGCACGGGATTTTGCTCAGAACGAGATTGCTCCCGTTGCGCTTCAGTACGATAAAGAACCGGCTTTCCCGACGGATATCATGCACAAGGCCCATAAAGCCGGATTCATGAATCTGACCTGCCCCGAGGAATACGGCGGTCAGGGCCTGGGACTGCTCGATGCAGCCCTTGTAACCGAAGAGTTGAACGCCGGCTGTTCCGGCATCGCCGGAATGATCGGCATCAACTCCCTGGCCTGCGGTCCCATCCTCGTTGGGGGGACCGATGAACAAAAGCGCCGATTCCTGATTCCGCTCTGTGAATCCGGAAAATCGGCTTCTTTTTGCCTCACCGAAAGGCAGGCCGGCTCCGATGCCGGGGGGCTGCAAACAAATGCCCGCCGCGAAGGGGATCACTATATCATCAACGGGCAGAAATGCTTTATTACCAATGGCAGCTATGCATCGTTTTATACCATTTTCGCTACCCTCGATCCCGAAAAAGGAACCCGGGGCATCAGCGCATTTGTCGTGCCACGAGAAACTGAAGGTCTTTCAAACGGCAAAGTCGAAGATAAAATGGGGCAGCGCGCTCTGAATGTGGCCGAGGTTAATCTGGAAGATGTTGCCGTTCCTGTGGAAAACCGTCTGGGCGCGGAAGGCGAGGGTTTCAAGATCGCCATGAAGACGCTCGACGAAGGCCGCATCAACATAGGCATTACCGCTGTAGGCATCGCCCGTGCCGCCCTTGAAGCCTCAGTGCAGTATGCAAAGGAAAGGCGGCAGTTCGGCAAACCCATTGGAACCTTTCAGGCCCTGAATTTTATGCTTACCGATATGGCCACGGCAGTTGATGCGGCACGCCTGCTGACCTGGTATGCAGCCTCCAGAGCCGATCTCGAGCAACCCGTTACCCGCGAAGCCGCCCAGGCCAAATATTTTGCCTCCGATGTGGCCATGCGTGTGACGACCGATGCGGTTCAGATCCATGGTGGCTATGGTTATATCAAGGAATATCCCGTTGAGAAGTACATGCGCGATGCAAAACTGACCCAGATATACGAGGGAACCAACCAGATCAATCGAATGGTGGCCGGTGGTGCACTGATGCGTTAATGATGAGGAGAAAAGAAAAAAAGTGGGATACGCTGGACGGGGTATTAAATGAAATCTGGGAAATGCTCAGACGAGGCGCTAGCCGTTTCAATGATCCCTTTCACTGGCCTGCCCTGGGAACCACCGCAGAGGATGGCGTCAGTCTGCGTACCGTTATCCTGAGACAGTTCATATTGGCCGACCGGATTCTGGTATGCCACACCGACGCACGCGCAGAAAAGATTCGGGAAATATCCAATTCTGCACGGGTCAGCTGGCTGTTTTATCATCCCCCAAAGAAAGTTCAATTGAGAATATCAGGTCCTGCAACCTTGCATGCGGACGATGAATTTGCCGACCGGCAATGGGCTGCCGCCAAAATAACCAGCCGTCTCAATTACTGCGCCATCGATCCCCCCGGCAACGCCATTGAAAGGCCGTCGTCCGGACTGCCGGATTTTCTGCTCAATAAGGTTCCAACCCTTTTAGAAACTGAAAGGGGTCGTAAGAATTTTATGGCCATTGCCTGTCGAATTGATTCTATGGATTGGCTGGTGTTGAACCTGTTGGGAAACCGAAGGGCCCGATTCGATTGGGATGAAAATGGTTTGAATGCGAAATGGTTGATTCCGTGAAGATGCTGAAAATTATAATGATGGGATTCCGCGAATTCATTTCATGATTACCTCTTTTCACACTGTTTACTATTTTTCATAGGAATTATTACCATTATTTCTCAATGATGGTTTGTTATTCAGGGCCGAGTTTTTAAAAAAGGCATTTTAACAAAGCCCTGTATTCATATCTATCCGGTATTCTTAGGTTATTTGAATTAATTCATATCTCTTCTTTCTTCTGTCGACATCCGGATGCACTGGCATAAAATATGCAGTTCTATGCGCCTCAAATTTGTTGCAACAAAATTATCGGGATGCCCCCAAGCAAATGTGCTGATTTTTGTGTTTCGTTGTAAAGGAATCTTTCATACAGGTTCGAAAAAAAGGACGAAAGATCAATATGGATCGAAGGAAATATCCAAGAGTAGAAACATGCAACCTTATTTCTTATGTGTCTATCGATGAGAATGACAAAGTTTTAAATCAAAGTATGGGCAGAGCCCTCAATATAAGTCAAAATGGAATCTTTCTTGAAACATCTCGAATAATCCTATCACAATATATTTCGTTAATGTCCTTCGATGAGCATAATAATTTGATAGAAATAAAGGGGCTGGTAGCTTATTCAAGGGACATCGGGTTTGGAAAATTTGGAGCCGGAATCAGTTTTCGAGGGACCAGCGCTGGAAATATTCAATTCGCAATCAAGCTGATTAAAGTTTATAATTATCGAAAAAATAGGTCGGTTATTGAGATGAATATCTAAATATTTTGATACAACCAAACTTCGGCCAAGGGGGAAAGCCATGAACCCATCTAAAGCGGATGGCCTGATTGCCCGGATATCGGCACATCCGGTTTTTTGTAAAATCAGATGAAATTTTAATGCATGTGCAGAGGCAGGTTGCGCGGGATCTACAGGATCGGTAATCTGAGATGTGAAAAAAGGAGCGCTGATTAATGGAAATGAAAATATCTGAATTTGAAGTTAAGCATTTTGACAGGCAGAGTTGGGAAGAAGTATCGGAGAGGATCGTAATGCAAAGGTTGCAGGAGACGTATACCTTGGTGACACCAGCAATAACACAAATGATTCAGGGCAAATATGCCCACACCCCCCATGGTATTTTCCGAATGAAAAGAGAAAGTGTATGAAAATGGGATTTTGACTCTAGAAAAAGAGCGAACATCAAATCTTTTTTCATATTGAGCAATCTGCGATCTAGGTTATTTACGCTCATTTTCTAACATTTTGCGCATTTGCGAAAACATCGCTTTTTCTTTAGCTCCGACAGTCGGATACTTCAACGCGAGCATTTTAAGACTGTTCGCGATGATTTCGGCGACCGTCAGACGCATAAAGGGCTTGTCGTCTGCGGGGATGGCGTACCATGGTGCCCATGATCGCGAAGTGGCATTGATGGCCTCCTGGTAAGCCCCCATATAATCCTTCCAAAACCTGCGTTCGTATACGTCGGCCTTGGAGAATTTCCAGTTTTTGCGAGGTTCGTCGATGCGAGAAAGAAAGCGTTCTCGTTGTTCTTCCTTTGAGACGTTAAGCCAGAATTTTAATATGATTGTCCCGTTTTGGGCTAGATGCTTTTCATGATCGTAGATCGAGGCGAGGCGCTGCTGCCAAATTTTTTTCAAGTTGACCAGATCGGGGAGTTTTTGTGCCTTGAGATATTCAGGATGAACTCTTACCACAAGCACTTCTTCGTAGTAACTGCGGTTAAAGACCCCAATACGACCGCGTTCGGGCAGGCATTTCGTGGTTCGCCACAAAAAATCATGATCCAGTTCCTCTGCTGCAGGCTGTTTGAACGCAAACACCTGACACCCGGCTGGATTGATTCCGCTCATGACCGCCCGTATCGTGCTATCCTTTCCGGCCGCGTCCATCGCCTGAAAAATTAGAAGTACGGCGTAATTATCGTGTGCATAAAGGATGCGCTGTAAATCGGAAATTTCATCGATTCGTTTCGCAAGTCTTTGTTTACATAACTTTTTACCCGGTGATCCTTTGGGTGGTTTAGTGGCAGCGTGTTCAATTCGAAATGTCCCATCAAAGTTTGCGAGATATGGACTTTCAACAGCTTCAAACATTTGTCTATCCTTTTATTTTCGCTTTACATCAAGTTCGATCACGGCGATTTCCTTTGCCCAGGGTGGCCCAGAGGCCGCCTCCCAGGATCAATCCGCCAAAGAAAATATGGATCATGCCCACAGACTCATTCAGGAAAACCGCTCCCAGGATAACGCCGTAAAGGGGCAAGGTATTGTAAAAAACCATCGATCCGCCGGCCCCCAGGATCCTGACCGAACGGTTCCAGGACCAGTAACCGATGATGGTCGGCACCACACAGATGTGCAAGATGGCTGCGATGGTCTCCATTCGCAGATTCAGGGAAATGTGTTGAAGCTCGAAGGCGGCTGCCGCCGCAATCAGGGGCAGGCCTAAGAAGTTTGACAGCGCTGTGGCCGCCACGGGGGACCGATTGTGCATGACCCGGCGGCCGAAAACAGAGTAAAAAGCCCAGACCACAGCCGAGACTACAAGAATCAGGTCTCCTGCATTGAATTGGAGTCCCAGCAGAAAGCTAAGCGAACCGCGCGACAGCAATCCCGCCACGCCGATGAGACCCAGAACCGCGCCCGCCAGTTGCCGCCTGCTGACCGGCTCCTGAATGATTACGCCGGCGATCAGGGCTGTGATCAGCGGCGAAAATCCTTGAATCAAAGAACAGTTGACCGCGGTGGAATACCGGAGTCCCAGATACAGCAGCGGGCTGAAACCCACGACACCGGCCAGGCCCATGGCCAGAATCCACCATTTGTCTTTTCCATAGTGACGCTCCTGGTGAGGTCTGCTCCTGAGCAGGATGCCGAAAAAGGCAGTGGCCACGGTGAAACGCAGGGCAGTAAGCGTCAGGGGCCCGATATCGGCACGCAACCACCGGCCCAGAACCGCGTTGGTGGCCCAGGACAAGGTTGCGAGGTTTACGAAGATCACCCCCCAGGCCCGCTTCTGCCAGGATACGGAATCACTCAAGATCCCGTCTCCTGTCTACACGTATCTTTACGGCTGAATCGAGGTTTCATATTAAGAGATATGGATTAATATAGATTTTCCATTTGTTTTTTTCAGGGTTGTCGCTAAAACATCAAATTTCATCCGAATGAGGAAATTCATTATCAGAAAATTCTTTTTATGGTCAAGGGATTGATGGAAAGGATCCTTATTATCTTTTATTGGAAGGGGTTTCGATCGAAAACTGCAGGCACACCGAGCCGATTTCAATGATATCGAGATCTTTGAGGATGGTGGATTTTTTGACCGTCTTATGGTTGACTCTGGGTTTGGGCGTCCCACCGAGATAATCCAGATAGAATCCATCGGGCTTTTTGCGGATCGTAACCGCCGTTGGATCCATCAGCAGGCCTTTGACGACGATATCGGATGTGGGGTGTTTTCCGATGGTTGTAATTTCTCGGGTGAGTTTAAATTGACCGGTCCCGCCGGATAAATAGATGAGGATACCGGCGGGTTCTCCTTTTTGGACCTCAGCAAGGGGCTCGGGGACATCCGGTACAATGTCTTTGACCGTGCCTCGATGCTGACTTTTATCCCAGAATCTTACGATGTTAATGCTTTTGGTGGGGTTGCTCTTTATCATCATTCGGCGATGCGCGGTCGTATTCATAACCGCTGTTTCATCAAATTGATCCGAGCCGTCGTCCTGCATCCGTTCGTTTTTCTGATAATTAAAGAGGAGACAATGCCCGCCGATGCTGATAACGTCCCCATGTTTCAACCAGTGCGAGTTGATCAGCTGCTCGTTGACAAAAGAACCATTTTTGCTCTGCAGATCGGTCAACACAAACCGGTCTCCCAGGCTATCTATCTTGGCGTGATGCCCTGAAACAGCCGGATCGTCGATGACGATGTCATTGGTTTGCCGCCGGCCGATTGTCAACGAAATTCCCTTTTGAAGTGGATATTCACCAAGGGATTTGGTTTTTAATTTCAGTGTTAAATTTGGCATCTGTTTACGGTGGAAAATTGTTTTTTCCTTCGGTAATCAAAACTGAAAAACCGGATTTAAAGCCCACAGTCCTGGGACTAAAAAACTGCGACAGTCGATTTAATCTATTTATCTTATAAAAATATTCGATTCTCGTCAAGATTCCAGAATATCTTATACCATTCTAGAATATTGTAATTATTATAAATATACGCTTATACCAAAAGCCAGCATTCCAAGGCCTCCGCAAAATGCTTAAAGCGACGCAACTTGCATTTAACTGATGCTCAAGCCTTTCG
>Ga0209536_100015626_pt1 | contig 10830 bp, 2 predicted proteins | sample DeeMarSeWOR28_12_FD_187461 | JGI IMG/M metagenome (GOLD analysis project Ga0209536, IMG submission 187461) | Marine sediment microbial communities from White Oak River estuary, North Carolina - WOR-2-8_12 (SPAdes) (version 2) | ecosystem: Environmental > Aquatic > Marine > Intertidal zone >...
AAAAAGAAAAAGGCCCCAGACAATACAGACCGGTAGCCCCTTTCAAATCGAGATTCTTTCGCTTTTTGACTTAATATGTGATTGAAACTAATTCAGACCCATATCATTCGCTAAGTTTTCCCGAGTTGACTCACTCTAATACAAATTTTGCCCCGATGTCAAGCTTTATCGTGCATAACTTAAGATAAGGTAAGCATCCTCCAGATCATCCGGGGGTAATGATGAAAAATCGCTGCCACCCGCTGTGTCCCGCCGTACCATTATTGTAAATGCTCCGGTGCCCGGCGCGTTTCCTTCGAATACGTCCGGTTTGTGGTGCACATTGTTCAGGCCGGGGTCTTTGGTTAACGTGCAATCCGCAGCCGGCTGGTCGGGAATGCCGACGCGTGCCATATAGTTGCCGCTGTGGTGGCCAGAAACGACCAATCCCACTCCGGTGAGCTCGATCTCTCCGGATCGGGCTAAAAACGGGTAGTGTTCTTTCGTTAAGACAAATGCGCATACCTGGTCGGAGCCCGGCGGTGTCGGCGTGAGAAAGTTTTCCCACGCGGTTGGAAAACACTGCTTCAGGCCCACCAGGAGCATGCCGCTGCCGGCCAGGATGTCATCCAGGTGGATTTTGGCGGCTGTGCCGAGCGGTTCGCCGCCTTCCTGGGCCGTATAGCTGACATGCAGTACAACATCGGTGACGGTTGAAAAATCGAACATATTGTGTTCCGGGGGCATGGTGATGTCCCATGAGCTGATGGCACCGGCCCCTTCAAAGGGCAGGAAGCGGTCATCATCGAACTTTAAAGCGAACAACCCGTTGTCGTATTCGCCATGGCTGGTGGCGATGGTTTCACCGCTGCCGGGCTGCACAATAAAGCGCGGATCCTCGTCACCGTCCTTGACATATCCCGGGCCAGCAAGATTGCTTATGCGCACCTCGTTTGAATGCAGCGCCAAACCGCAGTTAAGGTTGGTATACGGGTCAGCCTCACAGAGGACACTCACGGAGACGGATTTGATCCTGCGGCGGTAATGGCTTGGATAATCGAGATTATACATCCACTCCTCAATATCCAGAGAGCAGCGTCCGGTCATCAACAGCTCCAGCAGTTTATCCGGTGCCAGGCGCCCCAGGGAAACGTGTTTGGTGAGCTCCAGTTCGCGCTTATGCTGGTCGAGATAGGCGGCTTCCATCCGGCGAATATCATAGACCAACCGGTCGGCGGACAGCAGCCCTTTTTTTAAACTGTCCCAGTACCCGAATTGAATAAAGCTTGAGTCACTCAGACCGAGTTCCCGCCGATAACTTTTTTCCGCCCGTTTGGCCATATCGTAAGCCAGCTGGTAAGCCTGGAAATAGACCGTCGAGATCTGGGTGATCATCCACTGGTACAGCTGGCTGTTGGTGTACTTATCTCGCAAATACTCATATTCGCCCTGCTGGATCTCCAGTTCCTTCTCAAAATTTTCCAGCTCTTTTTCCGCAATCTGCTGCATGATTTCCTGCCCCAGTCGCTGTTGCTCCAGGGCGGCCATATTTTTTTCTTCTTCGGCAATTTTGGCAGCGCGCTCGGCCTTGGTGCGTTCGCTGGCGGCCTCTGACTTGAGGGAATCCTGTTTCCATTTGCATATTTCAGCCGCCGCGTCCAGACCCTTGCCGGCATACTCAAACCCTTTTCTGACATTGGAACCGCCCCCCTTCACCGTGGTCTTCGGGGTACCGCCGGCACCGGCGGCACCGGCATCGGCGTCCGGAATGACCGATGCAATCATCGCGCCCACACTGGAGATCTTACTCAATACCTTGAAGACAGTGGCTGCGGTACCCCAATCCCCTGCTTTTTCCTCAGCATCGAGCGGTTCACTTAAGCTGTTGATGTGATCGATCCGTATCTGGCCAGCCTCCTTGCGGCGCTCAAAAGAGACGATGGCATGCTTGATCTCATCGATCTTAAGCTTTTTTATACTTCGCATCGTCTCAAGCAGGGTAACCTCATTGGAGGCCCTCAGCACGGCGAGATCTTCGGCGTCTTTTTTCTCCAGGGCCTTCAGCAGCTGCTCACCCAGGCTCTTGACGTCACGGCAAAATGCAAGCGCCTTGCCGGACAGGACCTTGAACCGGTATGCCTGGGCCGGTGCGTTCAGGTCATTGAGAACTGATGCCAGGTCAAGACCTGCGGCAGCGGCTTTTACCAGCAGCGCCGGATCGATCGGCGGTTCAAAAAGCGGCAGTTGTCGTTTAAGGCCTTCGATATTAAGGCCGTGACGGATTTTAAACAGCCGGTCATTGACCGTATCCCAGTAGCCCAGCAGTTTATCGTTATGCGGCAGTCCGTAATAGGAGATCTCAAGGGATGGCATTTCTTCCAGCAAAGTAAGTTCCGGCGGAACATACTCGATCGGCAGGCCAAGGGTGTTTTCCAGGCTTACTTCGACCTTGGTATTGCCGAAGGTGTCAAGCTCGCCGTCACTGACCAGCTCATTGAAGGTCTTTTCGGCGCGATCGATGGCGGGAACAATGGTGGGCTTGGGTCCCAGCAGGGCGTAGGCCAGTATGTACAGTAGTGTCGCCTCATTGATGGACTCCATCGTATCGCGGCGAAACAACTGATCGCCCCAGGCGATGAGGTTATCCAGGTACTTCATGACGACCGTCCGCTGGTAGGCAACCGTCCGGTGCTCGGCAATCAGGTGGGGTTTGAAGGGGTGGTTCTTCCATTCGATCAATTGCTCTTTGAAATCATCGATGTTTTCGATAATATTCTTAATACGCTGCTGGCGATACTCGGCATCGTTGGTATCATAAAAGGGTTTGGTTACCCAGAACCGTTGCGGGGTGGGAAGCATCTGGGTGTTGGTCGGGTCAAAGATGTAGTGAAACCACTGCATCGCCTCTTCAAACCGTTGATTCTGGCTGAGACGGCAGGCCACCATCAGCGGCGCATGGAAAAACAGCTCCCAGTTGTATATGGCATACGCGCCGCTGCGCGAAAAATCGAGCGCCTCTTTATCTGCCGCTTGGTGGTCAAGTGCATTAATCGGGATATACTGACTGTTAAAATTGAAACTGGACCGGTTGGAAAAACTTTGGGGGTAAAGCTGTAACTTGCGGCGGTAGAGTCCTTCCACACCGCCGCGGTTGATCTCCTGCTGAAACACTTCCGCAAAGGGATGATAAAAGGGTAAGGCCTTATAGATCTTCCTTTTAATGCCAAAGAAATAGTTCCATATGTTCTCCGTTTTGTGCTGCAGGAAGAAAAATGAGCGCAGTTTGTCCTGATACAGCAGCGGCCTGATTCTGCCGTTTACCGGCGAAAGCCCCTGCTGGCATAAAACCGCTTCAAAAGGGCTTTTGGCATTGTTGAGCAGGGTTTTGGTTCCCTTGTTGGATCCGAATACATTGAATTTATTGTTATTTATATCATGGACGCGGTTGTTGGACAGGCGGGTGTAATTGTAATGCATACCGGAGGGCAGCGCCAGTTGCTCGGAGATGACATGCAGCGGGGAGATATTCACGCCTTCTTCGCCGAAATTCTCCTTGATATACTGGTACGAGGAGATATTGCGCATATCACCGCTATCCGGACTGAAATAATAACCGGGAATGCCGCGCAACAGCACATCCTTGACGGCGCCGTCAAAAACGAAGCTGGACGAGTGCCAGGGCCGCAAGGTCTGGTCATAGTGCACCTTGGTAAGGCGGACCTGATCGTGCCTGAATTGATCGTAAAAGGTGCCCTCGTTAAACTCTTTAGATGTCGAGATATAAATATCAATATACAGCTGATTGAAGGTAGCTTTGTAGCGGGGCTTAATATTGTACGAAAATGTGGGCCGCTCCCAGGGATGAAGGAGTTTCTTTTGGGAGATTTTTTTGGTGTCCCAGCCCTCCGGCATGCGAACACACCATGCCAGTTCGATTTCCAGCAGCTTGGCCGGTTCCGAGCTCTGGGTCGGCTCTGAGGTTTCCTTTACCGGCGGTAATCTCTTTAGCTTGATCGGCTTGTCATGGAAAATAAGCCAAAACAGATGCAGTTTACGATTATAAACCCAGGGGACCACATGATCGGACTGGATATCGTTGTCAATCTTTTCCCAGGGGGACCAGCGGGTATAATTCAGATCATAGTGGCGGTAGTAAAATATCGCCGGCATACTCCGGGTCCGGGCCACCACATGCAATAAGTTTGTCGGTCCGTCTATTTCATGAAAAATACTGCATACCTCAAGCCGTGATACCTCTTCCAGTTTAAGAATATAGCGCTGCAACGCTGCTTCTACATTGTGATTGGTTGCTTCGCCCGAAAGGATATCGCTTTCAAGTTCCTCGAAAAAGGGAGATTTTGTATCACGCAACTCGGGCTCGATCCAATTTTCCGGGAAGAGGAATACTTTCCGGTTGGCTTCCCAGATGCGGTAATTTTTCATCCACTTCCATTGATCCCAGCTGTTTTCCAGATCCGGATCGGGCAGGGCCACTTCCACATGACGGTTTTCAAGATTCAGAAAGCACCGCTGTACAAACAACTGGGTGGAAAGAATGGCCTGCTTGATCCGGGACGTCAGCTGGTCCGCAGTCATTTCAACATCGATCAGAAACCAGCCGTACAGATCATTGGGTATGAGCCAGTATTCAGGATTTCTGACTTTTTTGCCGGCAACCATTATTTCGGGAGCCTTTTGGCGTTGTGACCGTTCGACCAGATAGGCCACCAGGGCTTCGCGCTTGCTTTCGCGCAGCGTATCCATAATCGGCTTGAGTATTTTCAACCACTGCTGCCGGCTGTATTTGGCCTGGGCCATATCGCGTGCCATACGTGCCTTTTCCTGCTCCTGACTGTCAGGGTCGCGGCTGGCCAGTTTATGCAGCGATTGGAAATCGGCGCCGGTGATCTTCTGCTGGCGGTGACACTCCTGGAACCATTCATAGGTCTGCGGTGATAAGTAATCAAGCTGGGCATGGTGCAAAGACATATGGGCGGTTAGGTCCCAGCCGGTCAGATCACACAATTCTTCATTGATGGCCAGGGCCGATGCAGAGGGGATCGCCGCTATTTCGAGAACCTTAAAGAAGGAGGTATTTTCAGGCTCCGGAAAGAGGCGCTTGAACCTGAGGAACCGCCAGAGTCGCAACCATTTATCCATTGCCACCGCAGCCTGGGCCTGTTCTATGGGCAGAAGGTTAAAATCGACCGTATCGCACGCAGTCGGGTGGGTGACAAACCAGGTCAGCTCCTCGAGGCTGAGTTTAAGGCAGCGTGACGCCAGAGACGATTTATGCAGCAAGCGCATGGCCGCAAAAACCTCCGGCAGGCTTATGGGCGACACGTCATACAGGTACTCATTTTCTTCATTGCGCGCATGGAGTCTGGCATCCTGTAGTACGGTCAGCAGGGTATCGGTTTGGGCAGGCAGGTGCAGGCTGTTCAGCAGGACGGCCGCCTGGCTGCTTGCCAGGCCAAAGCTGACAGCCACAAATTCCTTGACGGTTGTCTGGTTGAGATAATTGAGTAATTCACCCATCACATAACTGCGCCGTTGGACCAGCTCGGCCGGTGTTACCGGTGCCGTATATTTAAGGGTGTTAATCGCGGCGGTGGTATCGGAGACAAAAATCCCGAAATGATCGGTGATAAAGTCCGTAATTTCGGCCTGGGTGGCGGCCCAGGTACCGGCGATGAGTTCCATGGCCGTCTGGAGTTTGGTGATGTCTTCAAAAGGGTTTAGCATCCCCAGCAGCATTTCAAGACTGTCGTCTCCGGCCTCATCGCTGGCGGTTATTTTATCACGCAAGCCGGCCAGCGCCTGCCGGAGGCCCTGGACCTTTTGGACATAGACCTCATCCCGCCACCCGGCGGACGAGTCTTGCGCATCGGTAAGCAGGTATTCAAGCTGAACGAGTGTGGCACCGGACTCTTTTAAAAGCTGCTTGTTGGCGATAATTTCTAAAATCGTATCCAGTGAGACAAAGGGATCTATAATACCGGCGAGATCAAAGAAAAGAAACAAGTCGGCAAGTTTCATTCGCAGCTTGCGGGCAAGGGTTATATATCTGAAAAGGGTACTGAGGGTCGCACGGGTTAATTTTTTGTCTGTCAGGGGCAGCACCAGATCCATCTCGTCATTGCGGCAGGACAATGACGACAGTACATGGGCACGATAGGCTTCAATATTTTTAGTCGTTGATACCGCGCTCAACAGCAGGCTAAAATCACCATATACCTGCGGATCTATGGAGCCGCTCAAAAACAGTTTTTCAAAAAGATTTTTGGGCTGATCATCGGCTGCTGACGGCGCAACAAGCTGGCGGGTATTAATCGGCCCCAAAAAAGCGGCACACTCTTCAACATTCAGCTTAAACGCCTCTCGTACAAGTTCAAACTGCTTCAGCCGGATAAGAAAATCGCTGTTCAGTAATCCGTTCCCGACAGCCGGATCCATAATGAGAAGGTCCAGTTCCCAGAGCTCGAGGTCTGTTTTTTTCCACAGGCGGACAAAGCGATTGATTCGATCCAGGCGGTCCAGCGAAAGGTTCTGCACCTTCTGTAAATCCAGGTCACAGTTGTCAATAGGGCATAAAATGGTGCTCTGGGGCATCTGCCCATTGACGAATTCACCCTGCAGCAGTTCGAGCAGCTGGTGGTAATTGAGGCCGGATTTGCTCAGAAACACAGACACCGCCACATCGCTGCCAAACGCCTGATTGCTCCAATACCGTTTCTGCCAGTAGCTTGACGCACGCGGGGTGGTAATGACCGCTTGCTCCTGATCTGAGATACCGAAGTATTCGGCCGAGATGTTAAATTTGTTGGTGGTTGTCACCGCGGGGCTTGCGTTGATTAAAAACGTTTCCATGAGTTGATGGCGTGGTATGCCTAAATGGGTGAGAAACGCACGGGTTTCCGCCTGCCACAGATTAAAATGGGCAAACAGGGGATAATTGGCAACTTTCAATTTTTCATAAGCACCGGCCTCAACATTTTCAGGCTCGGCCAGCAGGTCCTGCGACGGCCAGGTCGATTGGAACGTAAGCGCGCCATCCCCGTCGATTACACGGTTTTCCAGTATTTCACACACCAGATCGATATAGGGAAGCGCTGTATTCGTATTGGTGCAGTTAAGTTTGATATTGCCAAGATCCGGCCGTCGCTGAAACAAAATATCCTTTACCGTTTTATTGGCTATTTTTGATGCCTTTTGGTCAAGGAATCGGAACAGGTCGGTCAGGTAGGCAGATGGGCCGAGTACGGATTCACAATGGCGCACCTCGCGTATATCAAGGGGGCCGAACAGGGTCTCGAGATCCGGTATCTCCTTGGCTAATTCGTCAATTTCTTCAGGCGTGTAGCCCCGTGACAAAATACTTTCAGGATTGATCCGCTGCAGATCTAGACGTAATTTCCCCAGTACCGCCATCACCGCAGCATATTGGAGCTCACAGACCATATACATCTGGGTGGCGACTTTTTTGCCAACGCCCTTTTGGCTCATTGCGGCGAAAAAAGCAGCTTTGCCCTGGCGGTAAACCTGGGCGGCACTGTAGTAACCGGATTCCAGCAAGGCCACACCGATTTCCGCCGAAGGTGCGATTCGGTGTATGCGCTGCAGAACCCTGGTTGCAGCGACCTCTTCTACGGTGAAACCGGCACCGCTGGTTTTAAAAATTATGGCACAGGAATCTTTTTTAAGGTCAAAATCCGGCTCCACTTCTATTGCTGCCAGAATGTTATTCACCGGACCCAGCGCGTGGCCGGGACTGCGATCAACATCGGCAATAAATGCCACCGCCGGAAACAGCTGTTCAGCTCTTTCTTTTAAGGAGGCGGCATAGGCCTGCTTTCTCATGGCGAGGTTTTGTCCTGACACCCATGACGGGATCTGGTTGCCGTTTTGGGTAATGAGGGCCACCCAGTCGTTTTGCGAAAGCTTGGCGAAGTCACTGACGGATATATACGGGGCGGTCCCCAGAGCATTTTTTAAAGCCGTGATCATGCTGGTGAAGCTTGAAGTGATATAGCCGAAGTCAACCGTCGTTCGGAGGTCTTTGACGGCGGTGCTGCTCATCCCTGAAATGCCACCAAGCGCTTGCCAGAACTCGGTGTTGAAGCTCTTGGATTCGGCTAAACATGCTGCGACCGCTATATGTTTACCGGGGGGAACCGTTGATGCATCGAGCAATAATTGGAGTGACCCATAGCCATCGAACATCTGTTTCTCAAGTACACAGGTCGTTTTAAGCTCTTCCAGGGCATGAAGTATCTGCGGCAGATCTTTGGCGACATAGCGTGAAACGTAATTTTGCTTCAGGGCGCTTTGCAGTGCGTCTTCCTGCAGCTCTTTTTCCAGAAAGGCGATGCCATCGGCCGCACGGTCCACGAGCATCGCAATCCAGGTGTCCCATTCTTCCGGGTGATCCGGCAATAAATCCCCGGGAATGTTATGCGGCAGGTTTTGACGGATAAAGGCATAGAATACTTCAGGACCCAGGTAGGGTTGATTGACCTTCGCCGCGGTCCTCACGGCAAGGGTCATTTTCATGATATCTTCGGCGGCCAGGGTTGTTTCTTTACGCAGATAAACAAGATCCTGGTGGGTGTCGCTCTCTTCTATTTCTCCTATCGAGGCGTTGGGACCAAGGGCCTTCTGCAGCAGCTTTTCCAGGATCTGAAAGTCGGATTGGCCCCGGTAGGCTAAATTCCCTTCCGTGAAATTCGCCCACAATACCTTGCCGGTGACGTGGAAAGATTTTTCTTTTACGGCCTCCCCGTTGGGGTTCAGCATTCGTATCAGCAGTTGGAAATTCTTTTTGGGCTTTCCGGTGAACGGATCGAGCGGCGGTAAATATTGCACATCATAGAAACCATTTTTCAGCGTCCTGCGCTCTGCCAACAGCACCCTCTCGCGCATTTTTTCTTCATATACCTGGATGGTTGCCAGTTTGATCCCTTGCCATAGTTCGTTTCTTACGGACCCCCGGACCCGGTATTTATCTTTGCACGTGACCATAAGGCTGTTGCCCTGAATCTGGTGATTGATTCTTTGGGCAGTTTTCCAGCCGACGTTCCCGCTGACCGGCAGTCCGTTCGCGGATTGGAAGGCAATCACCGCTTTACGGGTTGTTTTACCATAGGTCCGGGTGTTGGCCTCTTTCCTGTCGATCTCGTAACCCATCCATGCCAGGGCGCGCTGCAAATCAGCGACCTTGGACTTTTGCATGTTGAGACGCAAGGGGTTGCGAACCTTCATGAGCCGTTCCGTTTTCGGCACTTTGAGCTTTTTAAAGGGTTTGGCCCTACTTGCCGCTACCGATTGTATCCTATCAAGGGTTTCTTTATTTAAGCGCCCGGTTTGCCGCAAACCATATTTTTTCTGAAATATTCGCAATGCGTCCCTGGTTTGGCGCCCCTGTTTCCGCGCTTTGACATCCTCGGCCAGATCGTATTCCAGCCGCCCGATGCGGGCGACCTTTATCAGGGTCCGATGCAGTTTTGCGGTCTGGGTTTTGGTCGAGTAATGATTTTCAATGGCTTTCTGGTTTAGCGCATTAATGGTGGTTTTGTTTACTCTGGCCGTCTGACCGAGGGCCATCTTCTTTTTTACCGCCAGTAATGCTCTGGCAGTGTGGGGTCCAAAACGGCGTGTTTTTAGATCTTCAGAATTGTCAGCGATTTTTCCGCCTAAGGAAATAAGGATGTCTTGCAATCGCTTAACATCTTTGCGCTTGCTTTTATCAAAATCTTCGGGCAGCAATTTCATTCGGGACCTCCTTTGAGGGGTGGAAATAATGCTAACTTTTGGGTTGGTGATGAAGGGACCTCTGTCTTCTTCATCAGGCAAAATCGGAGAGTGAGATCGGGTGCAGCTAGGCTAGAAAACAAACGCTGTCGACTGAACTGAGCAAGAGATGGCGTGCGAACACGATACAGCTAGGCTTTCAGTAATTTATTAGCGTTGCTCTGTCAAGAAAAAACATATCGAACGAAGTGCCATAACTGGGGGGAAATAGGGGACGTCCAAAAATTATAATTTTCAATGAAACTCGAACAGGGCCGGTGAGATTTCAATGTTTAAGAGATTTGACTATCAACGATCAAATACAATATGTAAAAGGGCGGATGAATATATATGGCGGATGAGATAGAAAGGAGAAAAAAATATGGGTTTTTGGCAAAATGTTAACGAGATAACTTTAGAGGATTTCAGACCGGGAATCCGGAGCCGGGCCGAAATGGGAAACGACCTGATAATGGCCTGCATGGAAATAGACCCTGGCAATGAGGACGCCGGTCATCAACACCCCTTTGACCAATGCGGCATCGTAACGGATGGCAAGATAGAAATGTTTATTGAAGATGAGCGCCGCGTTCTAAAGGCCATGGAGATCTATTTCATTCCTGCCGGTGTTTTCCATGGGTGGAAAACCCTCGATACGCCTGTCAAGATCCTGGATATTTCCGTTAAGCAAGGATAAGTTTAATATTGATCTTCAAGCCCGACCCGGTAAGATGTCGGCGTCAAACCCAAAACGATAAATGGTCAGCAAAGGAGGTGTAAAATGGATCAACACCAGGTGGATTGGAACGCGAAAGCGGCACGCAACATCATAACCAGTCTTGAGAAGCGCCGCATGGCGGGCAGCTACTGCGTCAGCGCCGATCAGGCGAAGGACGAGGTCGTCGCCATGATCCCGGAAGGGGCAACGGTCTTTCGCTGCGGCTCGATGACCTCTGTGGGCATGGGGTTGTGGGAGGCCATTGCGGCCCTGCCCGGTGTCACCCTGCTGGACCCGTATCCGCCTGAATTGCCACCCGCGGAAGCCATGGCAATCCGGCGGCA
>Ga0209536_100015627_pt1 | contig 10829 bp, 10 predicted proteins | sample DeeMarSeWOR28_12_FD_187461 | JGI IMG/M metagenome (GOLD analysis project Ga0209536, IMG submission 187461) | Marine sediment microbial communities from White Oak River estuary, North Carolina - WOR-2-8_12 (SPAdes) (version 2) | ecosystem: Environmental > Aquatic > Marine > Intertidal zone >...
TGTCGTAATATATAAATAGTTTGTAATGATTGTATTTCGATCTACAACGGCTGTGAAACATTGCCTCAAAAGGTAATTTGTGAAAAATGTGGTTTTATTCTCTACGAAGGCTCAGAATTGAAACCTCCAGATGAGATCATTCAAAACCATGATGGAAAATGCTCAAAATGTGGGAAAAAAATATCATTTATCCCAAAAAAGGTTGAAGTTAAATCTGCAAACAAAACTAGCAGAAAACGCTGAAAAGTTAAAATCCATTAGTTTTTCGAAATATAATGTTCTTTATAGAAAAAATTAAGTGCTTTAATGAAGATATTAAAGTTTGAGGACAGTGAAAAAAGTGACAGATTGGTTATGTATGAAGTGTGGACATAAATGGGTAGTTGAAAGCAAAAAAGAGCCCAGACAATGCCCTATGTGCACCTGCTGCAATATATACGTTCCAAAAGTCATCAAACGAAAATAGTTACGAATTAACCGGGTCAGACTTTAGAAGAATCCAAATCAAGTTATTGTTACTAATTTTTTTATCTTTTCGGAAACTATTTGTAGATAAATAAAAAGTTAAAATATTTATCATTCCAAAGAAGGATGGCAATAACGGTGAAATACCACAAGAAAGATAAAGGGTTCATTGCTTTGATTGACGAGATAAACGTTCGTGGTGGATAAAGGAAAGATGTTTAGTAAAGATAACGCAGTTAACACCCTAACAAAGATTGGAGCACTACGTTTCCGAATATCCCACTCCTCTCTAATTCACATATCCCTGCTAATACTCATTCTTGTTATAGCAGCCACTATAAGATTGCTTCCTCTCCGTTGGGGTTTCCAACTCTCAGAATTTGATCCTCATACCCATTACCGATTAACTAGTCACATGGTTAATAATGGACTCTTTGAATGGAGATCTTGGACTGACACAATGAGTTGGTATCCCTACGGACTAGATGTTTCGTCAAGACTTTTGCCTGGTCTAGCAACCACAGCAGCAGTGTTATACCAGATAATTAACGCATTAAATCTTGCTCCAGCACCAATACTAAGTTCAGAAGTTTACCATCCGCTTACTGCAGACCCTGTTTTTAATTTCGTTGTAATATTTCCGGTTATTATGGCTACTTTAACCGTTTTGGTTATGTACTTTGTAGGAAAAGACATTGGCGGTAAAGGAGTTGGTCTGTTTTCAGCCTTCTTTCTAGCCCTAAGTTCACCATATATAAGTCGAACCTCCCTTGGATTTTTTGATGACGAAACGGTCGGAATCTTGGGGCTTCTCCTATTCATGTTCTTCTTTCTAAGATCGATTGATCCAGAAAAATCCACAAAAAATAGCGCTATCTATTCGGTTGCTGGGGGATTATCTTTAGGTTATCTTTTTTCTTGTTGGGGAGCAGCACGATATCCCCTTGGAATAACATTAGTTTTCGTACTTGTTCTGTTATTGTTGAAGCGATATTCATCTCGCCTCTTTGTATCATATTCCACAACTTTTGCAGTTGCTTTGTTAATAGCAGTCACTGTACCAAAGCTGGGTACAGGTTTTCTGACAGAACCCACAGTTTTGGCAGTGTTGGGAATGTTCCTTATTTTGTGTATCTATGAATTTTCTCGCCGAATCAAAACTGATAAAAATAAAATGCTGTTTGTGTTTGGTTTCTTAGCCTTAATAGTTGTTTTTTTCGTTGCACTTTCAAGTTTTGGTTTAATTGGCTCATTGGCAGATAAGTACCTAGCTGTTCTAAATCCTGGATCCCGTGTAGGTGAAACATCGATGCAACAACTTATACAATCTGTACAGGAACACAGACCAGCTACTTGGGGATCACTATATTATGATCTAGGTATTGGTGTACTCTTTGTGCCTGTAGGCATATATTTCGCTCTGCAGAATCCAACCAATCGCAACATTTTTCTTGTAATTTTCGGAATAACATCGATTTACTTCGCTGGTTCGGTTGTTCGATTAACTTTGCTTATGGCTCCAGTAGTAAGTATCCTTTGGGCATTAGCTTTGGTTCAAGTGGTAAAGCCATTTAGCACTATTTTACGGGAAGGCCCAATGATTCAAAAACGAAAAGTCCGTTTCAGACCTCGAGTAGGTAAGGAATTTAGCGCAGCATTCATCATAATGCTGTTCCTATTGTTGACAATTACATTCGTATTACCAAGTACAGGTTCTTCGTTCCCAAGAGTTGTAGATCGTGCGTATTCACCAACAACAATTGCAGCCTCAAGTCTGCCTCTAAAGCCAGGTGAACCGGTTCGTGATTGGTTAGATGCCTTGAACTGGATGCGTGTTAATTTAGAACCTAGTGATGTTGTCGCAGCGTGGTGGGATTATGGGTATTGGATCACAGCTATTGCTAATAAAACGACTCTTGCAGATAACGGAACATTCAATACCACACAAATAGCTTTGATTGGAAAGATGTTTATGTCAAACGAAACTGAAGCTATCAAATTCCTGAAAGAGTATAATGTTGATTATGTTGTAGTTTACCAGACATTCAGGGATGATGGCAGTGATGCAGTCTACGGAGATGAAGGAAAATGGAGATGGATGGCACGAATTCCTGGACTCAACGATACACAATTTGGGAATTATAGCTTAGGAATTGATTGGACAGATTCAAATGAGGACGGTCAAATAGGTAGCGATGAACTGATGGTGAATGAAATGGGAAACAGCACAGTCTTGTATAAGCTTATGAATTACGCAAGGCAACAAGTTCTCGGCGGTGGCTCCAACATCCAGCTAGAGCACTTTGAGAAAGCCTACTTCTCCCAGGAACTGGGTAACCCCACCCAGTTTAGAGATTCACAGGGTGTCTTTATACCAATGGTGTGCGTCTACAAAGTCATTTACGACTAAAAAGGAGAATAATAGGTTAAGAGATGTAGGTAATTCTCTCCTCTTCTACCCTACGCATCTTCTGGACATAGTTTTGACGTCGTCTTTCAATATCCCGCATTCTACCAAGTATCTTTTTAGACCGCTCAATCTCTGAATCCAATTCCTTCAAATCAACCGTAACATCAAGAATTCCCTTAAGAACTTTAATAATACTCTTCGCAGTTTTAGGATCAGGCAAATATCCACGAGTCTCCCCCAATAAACAAACAGCGTCTACAGATCTAAACTTAGATAAGCCTAAAAGCAAACCGGCTGTACCAACAATTGGAGTTCCTGCCTCACTAGCTATGGCTTTGTTTTTGAGTGCTTTTTCTAAGAGTTTAGGGTTCGTAGATACTGCAACAACATGGGGAGTTCCCTCGAATTCGTTTCTATAACCCCCAAGGGTAATGAGCGTTTTCACTTCTTTTTTCTCAGCAAAATCGAGAATTGTGTTAGCTACTTCAAACTGTCCTTCGATTGTCTGGGCTTGACTATCCCCAGTTAAGAAGATCAAATCGTTTTCGCCATTTTTGTTTTTCCAAAAAGAGAATTCACCCTGTAGAAGTCTGGCTCCTCCCTTTTCATCGACGATAACATGGTAAGGAAAATGGGGAGAATGCAAAAGCGCCATTTTTTTCGTTTTTAATTGTTGTGTAAGATAATGGGTAGCTATACTTCCAACCATTCCTAGTCCTGGAAATCCTTCCACTAAAATCGGATTTTTCAAATCAACATTAAATAATTCCTTAATCACTGTTTTTTTCATTGTTACCCAACCCTCTCATCGCTCGTCGATATTTTGCATACTTGTCGTCTGGTGAGAACTTAGCTGGATGTGGAATACTAACCCTTCCCCCACAATTAGAACAACTTTCTTGGCTAAGCGTATAGTTTTCACACTTAACACATTTTCTAAGTAGCCAAACCATTACTTCTCACCGGTTTAAACGATTTTTGCCTATTTTTTCGAACGGTTACTCCTATTTGTGTGATCACACCTATTTACGTTTCCAATAAAAATCATCAATAGGTGTTGACTGCTTCAAAAAATTTCTATTAGAAGCTTACTTTTCGAGAAGATATGAATTTACATCAGGTTATTTCGTTACTTCGAGAGGGTTGCGTCAATGCATTCGTAGATATAAAAAGCCTTTAAAAAAATATCAATTTAATTTAAAGGTCACCAATCAAAAGAATCGCCACCTAATTTTTCAATTATTTTTTTAGGTGAAAAGGGAACAAGAACAGCAGTTTTAAGGGAACGTCCAATCTTCGGAATAAGTCCGACAGCGTCGGTTCCCAACTTGCAGAGAATAACCTGTTCAAGAGTCCCCAAAGACTCTATTCTGATTATGTCCCGATAGTGTCTCGACAGTTTGACAGCTCGTTGAACATCGGAAATAAGCGAGCCAAGAATTATTAGTCGATCAAATCTAGATCTAATGCATTTCTTAAAAAATGAAAGTTGACTTTCAGAAAGTCTTGCATTAACACTTTCATTGCCAGTCGTAATATCTTCAAAAAGCTTTACTTGAATAGGAAAATAATCATAGAAACAAAAAAGCCTAACCAATTCTTTATGTGAAATTTCTTTTCCATCCGTCAGTTGAGCATATAACGACTTATCCGACAAAACAGCATCGCAAATATTTGGAGAACTAGCACCCAAATCTACGTAAAGTCTGTTCGTGCTTGTATTTGAAAAAATGATCTTGCCTTGTATAACCGAAAACTTTTGTAAATAAACTAAAGATTCGGGTGCTAATCCAATTTCCCGGTCAAGTAAATATAGGGCTGCGATTTCATCAGCTCCCGATACATCTAGTTGAATCCATCCACGGTCTGTTGTGCCTCTAAAACCCAACTGCACCTTAAGACCGATCATCAAATTGGAGTAGATTTTTTCTAAGGTTGTAGGGGAATATGAACCATAAAGCTTGTCAAGAATTGTTACTATTGGCATTTACATCGCCTACCAATGGAGAAAGTTCTTCGTGAAGTTTTATGATGCGATCTATCGCAGGATGATCTGCTCCAAGTTCTCTAGAAAATTTTGCTAATGTGTTTGCGATGGGAACAACTTTTGCCTTTTCAATCAGTTTGTCAGCGTAGGTTACAATTTTTTCTTCTAAAGTCACTGGAAAATAATCTCTTATCGGCAAACCAAGTCTTTTTGCTTCATCAGAGGATATTCCTCCACCAATGTGACATTCAATAATTGACACGATAGATTTTGGTAGGTTTAAGGATTTAGCGATTTGACCACCGATAATTGCATGTTTTACATTATGGCTTTTTGAGCGGCCAATATCATGAAGAAGTGCACCTATTTCGACAAGATTGATCTCAACGTTTAATCCCTTTTTTTCACATGCTTTAGCAAAATTCACAGAAAGAGCTGAAACCGCTATACAATGAGCAATAACTTTTTTTGAACATCCGCTTTCATAAAGAATATTCAACGCGGTTTTAGATGAAGGAAGTTTGTCATTCACCTAATTCCGTCCTGAGAGTCTCAACCCGTTGCATTAAAGCATTTTTTATTTCAGTGTTATCAAAATGCATTAAAAGTTTGTTACATGTAGGACAACGAAAAACTAATTCCATTGCGTCCTCAAAAGGAATCCGATTACACCCTTGAGTAAAACAAGAATAAAAATCATGAGCTTGTTCATAAGTTAACCGTGTTTCAAGTTTTTCTAGAACACGATGTTTTTGGTTCAAAATGAAACCTGCAAGTTGATCTAGCTGAAGTCTCCAATGAAATATAAACCAGCCCGTGCTTTTGTCTCGAGACCTTCTTAAGCCTACCAGTGAATGATCATAAAGTTTGTAGAGAATCCTGCGTACTGTGTTAAGTCTTATCTCTGTTTTTAATGCAATTTCATCATCTGTGGTTTCGCCAACTTCTTTAAGTACATTAATAATTTGAACTGCTTCTTCGCCTCCAAAAGCTTCGGCTACTCTTTGTAAAGTTTTATCGTCGACAATAGATAACATGAAACTTTTACTCCACTTATTTAGTATAATGGGTAAAGCAAGGCTTAAATCTCTTCCCAAAAATAGCTTTCGAATTAAACTTCGATGACTCTTTTGCCTCTAACCTGAGGAACGATTTTCTTTTTGGCTTTAGTAATAAAATCTTCTGAAAGCTCTTGACCCATATAAAATCGATCAAGAAAAACAGCCAAACTCGAGCATTCTGAATGAGGTTGATTACCCACAGCTACGTTAAAGTCTGATGTTGTTTTATTGAAGAACTCAGGAGGGACTTTTTGGCTACCAACAATAACCAAAACGTCTTTTTTTGTCATCCATATTCTTTTCAATACATCACTTGTTTGAATGTTTTCTCCATAAGCAGTAAGATGAACGGTAATTCTGTTTTTTGCTCTCCATTCCTTAACCACTCTTTTCCAAGGCTTTCCCATCTCAAATTGGAACTCTCCTCCCCAGGATGTCAAAACCTTTTCAATTGTTTCTTTAACCTTAGAATCTGTCATATCTGCAAGTATAAATCCTGAAGCACCTAATGCTCGGGCAGTTAATACCAAATGAGAGGTTAATCTTTGGTCTCTATGTCTGTGACCCCACCTTAAAACGATAACTTTCTGAAACTTCGTTTCTTTACCTTCCATTTTCAAGTTCATAACTGAACATGCCGCCTTGTTTTTCTACACGGCCCTTAACTCTTTCTGTAAGCCAAGGAATAGACTTGAAAACGACGTTTACAATTTCACCATTGTATTCAACGTTCTGAACATGGGAACGATTGAATAATTGCGAAACAAGAGCCATTGTATCGTCATTTATTTTTACAGAAAATGAGGCCTGAACTAAGTCTACAAGGTATCGAGTGATCTCTAGCTTCAATGTCTCAATATTGGTTCCCTGCAAGGTTGAGACTGGAACAGCATTTGGTGCCATATTATTCAAAGATAAGATCTTGTGTTGAAGTTCGTCTTTTTCTAACAGATCGATTTTGTTAAGAGCAGTAACTATTGGGATTCCTGTTACTCCAATTTGTTGTATTGTATCTAAGCTACAGGAGAGTTTTCTTTTAATGTCTTCTTCATGTTCACTTAGATCAACAACAAGAATAATCACATCAGAAAAGATGGTTTCTTCAAGGGTGGAATGAAATGCTTTAATCAACTTTAGGGGCAGTCGATCGATAAAGCCGACCGTGTCTGTTAGTAACACCTTTCTTTTTGAAAACTCCACAGCTCGAGTTGTTGTCGAAAGAGTGGTAAAAAGAGCGTTGTCTACAGGAACAGTTTCTTCTGCAAGTACATTAAATAATGAACTTTTACCCGCGTTTGTGTAACCAGCCAAAGAAATCGAGGAAAACCCCAATTCAGTTCTTCGAACCCGATGTAATTGACGTTCTTCTTGCTTCTTTTTTAGCTTGTCTTTTATAGAAGTAATTTGTTTTTTCACAGTTTCGTAATAAACGTCCACTTCATACTTTCCTAACCCCATGAAACCTGGTTGCTCTTCAATTTTTGCCAGTTTTACACGTTCTTTTGCTCCTGATAACTCGTACCTTAGACTGGCTAATTGAATCTGGAGTTCAGCCTCGTAGGTTGAAGCTCTTATTGAAAATATTTCGAGTATAAGCTGAAAGCGGTCAATAACAGTTAGACCTGTAATCTTAGCCAAATTGTATGACTGACTAGTTGTCAAGTCATTATCGAATATTATCTTCTCTGCGGCCGTGTTTTTTGCTAATTCGGCGAGCTCAGCTGTTTTTCCTCGTCCAATCTGATAGCTAGGATCTCGTTCCCTAACCTGTTCCATGGAACCTACAACTAAATATCCTGCCGCGTTGGCCAGACTTCTGAGTTCAGTTAAACTTGACGATTCAGACTTAAGTCGTCGCTGAACGATTATAGCCTTCGTTACTTTTCCTCCTTTTCCTTAAGCTGAATAATGTCCCCTAATGTTGTTCCTTTGGGTTTAGACGAAGTAACAGCAGGAACCTGAGGTTCTGAAACCGGAACACGAAGCGTGATCTTTAGTGCATGCTCTAATCTTTCTGCAAGTGCAAGATCAGGAACCATTTTACCACTTTCGATCTTACGTAGAACCGAAACTTTCTCCCTGATCTTTCTACCTAAATCTTCATGACTAAGGTTTAACTGATCTCTGGCTTGTCGTACTTGTTGACCGACGTTGGTTATAACTTCAAATTCTTCACGTACAACTATGCTCTTTTTCTTTTTTGCAAAAGGTTGAACTGGTTGAAGATTTATGCTTCGCCTTTTACGGATTTGAGGTTTAGGTTCCCAGTAACCGGATCCAAGTTTCTCACATTTGGCGCACACAGTCATTTTAGCTCCTTCAATTATCGATCTTACAGGTTCACCAAAGATTTGGCGCCCACATACTTCACATTGCATAAGAAAATATCACCTTAATTAATCATCACAAGTCAATTCTTTATACTTGTCGATTGTAAATAACTTGTTCAAAAGATTCGAGCAAAAACTTCCAAAAATCATAGAAAACTTTTTTGTTTGACATACAAGCCGCAAATTATTTAGGGAGATTCTCACTATCATTATGTTGTGGAGAGATATTTTCATGCCAATGGCCTTCGTATTAATAAACACTGAGATTGGATCTGAAAGCGAAGTTTTGGAAGAGTTGAAGAAGATCGCAGCAGTTAAGGAATCGTACATGGTCTATGGAGTTTATGATGTCGTAGCCAAGGTCGGCGCGGACACAATGGAGAAACTTAAAGAGATTGTCACCTGGAATGTAAGACGGCTGGATAAAGTTCGTTCAACCCTAACTATGATAGTAATTGAGGGACAAAAGTAACCCTCCACTTCCCCTATTTTCTATGTATTTTTGTCTAATTCTAAAATAAATAAGGAATATCTGAATATTCTTATCCGCATTTAAAATAATTACAGGAATGAGCGGAAGCTAAATGGTTAATTTGCACATAGGATTCGACGACACTGATTCACCAAAAGGGGGCTGCACCACATACATAGCTGCTCTTATTGTAGAAAAAATTTGCAGCATGGATATCTCCTTCATGGATTACCCGAACTTGATTAGACTTAACCCCAATGTTCCATGGAAAACGCGAGGCAACGGATCCCTATGTCTTCGTGTTAAATGTTTAGAAAAAGACGTTAACAGAATCAAAAAGACTGTTATAGAAACTGTTGAGGCTAACTCTGAACTGGATTACATTGGAACTGATCCAGGAATAGTGTTCGTGTATGGAGATGTTCCCCAAGAAATCAAGAAGTTCACAAAAAAGGCTGAACAGGAGCTAGTAACTATCGAGGAAGCCTTAAAGCTCACTGAAAGGGTCAAAGCCGAGATAGTGAGATTCAAGAAGGGAAGAGGAATAATTGGAGGCTTAGCTGCAATCGGAGAGGATCTATTCGAAGACCACACTTTTGAGATCATATCCTATCGAACAGTAGAAAACCGTGACAAACCTCGTCGCGTACAAGCTTCGTCGGTGAAAATTATGGACAAAAAGTTTCCACTTACATTCAATAATGTAGACCTTGAAACAGGGAGAGTTCTTATCACTCCTAGGGGACCAGATCCTATCCTTTGCGGAATTAGAGGGGAAAATCCTGAAGTGGTTAGGCGTGCCTTCGAGATGGTTTGTATTAATGAACCGATTGAAAGATGGATGATTTTTCGCACAAACCAGGGAACTGATGCTCACCTTCGAAGGATTAGCGCTGTTGAGGAAATACAACCGTATAGTCCAGTGGTTGTGAAGGGAGAAGTATCCAAAAACCCATTAACAATTCAAGGTGGTCATGTGATTTTTTCTATTACGGATGACACGGGAGAAGTGGATTGTGCCGCTTATGAACCAACGGTGTCTCTTTGCAAAGCTGCAAGAAAGCTCAATGTTGGGGATACCCTGAAGGTTTACGGAGGTGTTCGTCCGACATCCTCGGAGTGTCCTTTGACTATCAATCTGGAGAAAATCAAGATTCTAGATTTGAATCCAAAAATTTCGTTTGTTAATCCAAGCTGCCCAAAATGCGATAAAAGAATGAAGTCTATGGGAAGGAATCAGGGATTCCGATGTGATAGGTGTGGTTTTCGTTCTTCTGAGCTTAAAAAACAAGAAATAAATGAAGAGCGTGGGCTTGAGAGAGAGTTATATATCACCTCGCCTCGCTCGCAGAGGCATCTGACAAAACCTCATTGCCGGTATGGAAGAGAAAAAACTGGTACATCAGAACAGTTGATTGAAAAATGGCATTATCCATGAAAAAGCGGTTAGACAGTTAAAGACACTTTTGACAGTAAACTTAAATGCGTCTGTAGAAAAGTTACGGACTAGAACAAGGGTACAGCATGAAATTCTCGTTTATTAATCCTGGTCCAAATCCTGAATTACCTATCGAAGATGTCAAGAAGATGGTAGGTGCTGCTCCTCCGCTTGGTATGCTTTATATTGCAACGTACCTTAGAGAAAATGGAATAGACATCTCGATTATTGACGAGGCAGCACAGGGTTACTCACTCAAGGATACAGTTGATTGGGTGAAAAAAGAAAATCCTGACATCCTAGGGTTTTCCACATGTAGCAGTTCAGGACGTAAGGCCGCGCTTATCGCAGAGAGAGTGAAACAGTGGAATCCAAATGTTTCTATTGTTTTCGGCAACTTTTATGCCACATTCAATGCAGAACGGATTCTTAAGAAATATTTGTTTGTGGACTATATTGTTCGAGGAGAAGGAGAATATACAAGTCTTGAGTTGGCAAATTGTCTAGAAAAGGGTGGTGATTTGAAACAAGTTCTAGGGATTAACTTTAGAAATAAAGGACAAATCATTTCTACGCCAGATAGGCCTCTAATTAAGAATGTTGACTCTCTGCCTTTTCCGGACAGGCAACTGCTGGATGGTGAATACCACAATACCACTGCGGGGG
>Ga0209536_100015628_pt1 | contig 10829 bp, 11 predicted proteins | sample DeeMarSeWOR28_12_FD_187461 | JGI IMG/M metagenome (GOLD analysis project Ga0209536, IMG submission 187461) | Marine sediment microbial communities from White Oak River estuary, North Carolina - WOR-2-8_12 (SPAdes) (version 2) | ecosystem: Environmental > Aquatic > Marine > Intertidal zone >...
TCCAAACGCCAGAAACTAGACAGTATGCTGCCAAACGTTCTAGTGAACCCACATGCACAATAGAGGGGAGAATGTGGGGCTATATTGATAAGACGGGCAGTTTCGTGATTGAGCCCATATTCCTACATGCACACGATTTCGTCGATGGCCTTGCACCTGCGTCCGGCCTTGACTCAGTGAGGGGGACTATTGCCACAGGCTTCATTGACAAGACGGGATCCTTTGTGACGTATTCGCCTGACTGGAAAGCGATAAAGAGGTTTGGAGAGGGTCTGGCGCCTGTTGGCGTTGAAACAAGGAAGACGCTGAGACTGGACACTTATGTCTGGGGCTACGTTGACGCAGAAGGAACCATGCAAATCGAGCCACAGTACGAGGATGCCGCGCCGTTTTCGGAAGGATTGGCCGCTGTTCAATTGCGGGGGAAGTGGGGATTCATTGACCGGACGGGCAAGGTTGTCATAAAGCCGCAGTTCCTATGGCCTGCAACCTTCGAGGGGGGTGTTGCACAGGTAGTAGTTGACGCCGGATACCTCTGGTAGAGTGAAGCATCCTGCGTCGTTGACTCGTTCCCACGGTCCTCCGTGGGAACGCGTATCTCCCATTCCCCTAATCGTCAATCTACAATCGTCAATCGTGAATCACCAATCCCCCTTTGAAGGGGGCCGGCGCCGCAGGCGGCATCGCAGCCGCTTTCAACGCCCCCATCGCCGGAGCCCTCTTTGCCCTGGAGATCGTCCTGGGGGACTGGCACATAACGACGTTCACACCTGTGATCATGTCCTCGGTCATCGCCACGACCACATCACGGTACCTCCACGGCGGCAAGGCCATCTTTGATGTTCCCTACCATCAGCTGGTCCATCCGGGTGAGATCATCTTCTATATCATTCTCGGTCTCCTGTCGGGACTGGTGGCACTGCTTTTTATCCACTCCCTGGACAAGTTCGAGCATTTCTTCGAAGAGAGAGTCCGGGTACACCCATGGCTGAAGCCGGCCATTGGAGGCTTCCTGGTGGGGATCATCGGACTTGCCTTCCCCCAGATATTCAGCAACGGATACGAACCCATGGGGCTGGCGCTCATGGGCAACATGGCTTTCTGGCTTATGCTCAGCCTGGTATTCCTGAAGATCCTGGCTACGTCCCTGACACTCGGTTCAGGGGGATCGGGGGGCATCTTCGCCCCGGCTCTGTACATTGGAGCCATGCTCGGAGGTGCCTTCGGAACGATCATCAACGTGCTTTTCCCGTTTGTTACAGCCAGGCCCGGGGCCTATGCTCTCGTGGGAATGGGCTCCGTTCTGGCCGCAGCTGCCCACGCTCCCCTGACCAATATTCTTCTTCTTTTCGAACTGACCGGCGATTACCACATCATCCTTCCCATCATGGTCGCATGCATCATGAGCACCCTTACCATCAGGGCGCTCTCGCCTCACAGCATCTTTTCCATCGGGCTCCACAGGAAAGGGATCACCATTGAGGCAGGGGCCGAGGTTAACGTACTCCAGAGCCTCAGGGTAAAAGACGCCATGACCCTGGATCCGGAGGTCATCCCCGAGGACATGCCTTTCGGAGAGATCCTCCGCCATATTACATTGAGCAAATACTCCAACTTCCCCATGGTCAACAAGGACGGACACTTGACCGGTGTTCTTTCCTTCCAGGATGTCAGGCAGCACGTTTTCGACCCGGACCTGGAACACCTGGTCATCGCAAAAGACCTGGCCACTCTTTCCATGGCCACCGTCACCCCTTCCGACAACCTCAAGGACGCTCTTTCCAGGCTCGCTTACGGCAACGTCGAACAGCTCGGGGTCGTTGATACGAAGGATCCCAGCAAGCTCGTCGGCATCCTCACTCGCAGCGACATCCTGACAGCTTACAACAGGGCGATCTCCCGATATGAAGACAAAGGGTAGGACCCTCTTTCCCCTGGAAGATCTCAACCGGAACCAGCAGGAAGCCGTAACCAGGACAGAAGGCCCCCTGCTTGTTCTCGCGGGGGCCGGAAGCGGTAAAACCCGGGTCATCACCTACCGCATCGCCTATCTCCTCCAGGAGCGTAAGATCCCTCCGTACGCCATCCTCGCCGTCACCTTCACCAACAAGGCCGCGGGGGAGATGCGGGAGAGGGTCATTGGCCTCGTCGGCAGGGAAGGCCGGGCTGTCTGGATCTCGACATTCCATTCAGCCTGCGTGAGGATCCTGCGTCAGCATGTAGAAAAGTTGGGTGTCAGCCCTCACTTTTCCATTTTCGACGACAACGACTCGACGAGGGTCATCAAGGAGGTCCTGGGCGAGATGAACATCGACGCCAGGATCCTGCCGCCCAGGAGGGTCTCCTATCTCATCAGCCGGGCCAAGAGCGCGCTCATTGAACCCGACCACATGGCCGAGCAGGGAGAAGTCCATCGGGACCACCTCATGGACAAGATAATTCTGGCTTACAGGATGTACGAGGAGCGCCTGCGAAACTCCCAGGCTCTGGATTTCGACGATCTGCTCTTTTTCACCTGGCGTCTCTTCGAGGACAAACCGGAGGTCCTCTCCTCCTATGAGAACCTTCTTCATTACATCCTGGTAGACGAGTACCAGGACACAAACCACGCTCAATACCAGATCATCCGTCAGCTTTCGGCCAGGCGCAGGAACCTGTGTGTCGTCGGCGATGACGACCAGAGCATCTATCGCTGGAGGGGTGCGGACATCACCAATATCCTGGATTTTGAAAAGGACTTCCCCGAGGCTGTCGTCGTAACCCTGGGGGAGAACTATCGCTCCACCGGCAATATCCTCAGCGCCGCGTCCTGTCTCATTGCCTACAACACAGGTCGGAAGGAAAAAGAACTCCTGGCCATCCGGCCCGACGGGCAGAAAGTGAGTGTTTATGCTGCCATGGACGAGCGTGATGAGGGCGATTTTATAGCAGCATCCATCCTGGATCTCATGCGGCACGAGAATTTCAGGCACAGGGATTTCGCTGTGTTCTACAGGATCAACGCCCAGTCCAGGGCCATCGAGGACACCTTCCTGAGGATGAATCTCCCTTATACCATTGTAGGGGGAGTCCGCTTTTACGACCGCAAGGAGATAAGGGATATCATCGCCTACCTGCGGCTGATATTGAACCCGGCGGATTGGGGAAGCTTCGAGCGCATCCTCAATGCCCCTGCGCGGGGAGTAGGGAAAACATCACTGGCGAAGATCAGGAAAGCAGCCACCGGAGGACTGGCCCCGGAGGAGGCCACACAGGCTGCTCTAAAGAGCGGGGATGTAAAGGGGAAGGCTGCCCGCGGGGCAGGCGATCTCCTCGAAGCCCTCGTGATCCTGAGAGAAAAACTGACCCTGGGAGCGCCCCTCGACGAGTTTGTCGTGGCTGTTCTGGAGGAGACAGGCTATCTGGGCGCCCTCCAGGCTCAGGCCACCGACGAAGCGCGCAACAGGGTGGAGAACATCCACGAGTTCCTCGTCGTGGTGGACGATTTCCTGTCCGGTGAACTGGACGGCGAGGCGGAGTCCTTTCAGACCCTGGCAGCGTTTCTGGACCAGATATCGCTGGTCTCGGACATCGACGGACTGAAGGAGGAAGGTTCCTCGGTTACCCTGATGACCCTGCACACGGCCAAAGGGCTGGAATTCCCGGTCGTGTTCTTGGCCGGCATGGAAGAAGACCTTCTCCCCCATTACCGTGCCCAGGGGGAACCGGCTGAAATGGAGGAAGAAAGACGCCTGTGCTACGTGGGCATGACCCGGGCCCGGGAAAGACTTTTTCTGACCATGGCACGCAGGAGGAGACTTTTCGGCCAGTACGACAACACATCGCCTTCACGCTTTTTCACCGAACTGCCTCCTGAAAACGTGGAGCTTCACAGCGATGCGGTCTACCCCGTACCCGGAATCAGCAACGCCCTTACATCCATCACAGCGCAGACGGAAGAGAAAATGGCTATCGGCGACTTCACCTACGTCCCTGAACCCCGGGAGGGCGAGGACAGTCTCCTGCCGGGGATGCAGGTGCGTCATCCCATGTTCGGGACAGGCCAGGTCATGATGGTGGAAGGGGCCGGCGCGGAGGCAAGGATAACCGTATATTTCCCCAGGGGCGGGAAGAAAAAGCTCATCGCAAAGTATGCGAACTTGGAACTTATTGCGGATTAAGGATTAAGGATTAAGGATTAAGGATTAAGGATTAAGGATTAAGGATTAAGCGTATGTGATTGGGGTGGCTTGTCAAGGTTCAATCCGCAATTCGCAATCCCCAATTATTCTTTCTAAATTCACAATTGCCTCCTCCCTTGACATGGAAACCGGGAACCTTTAATCAAAGGAAGAATCGTACCTGCCGACCTGAGCGGGGAAATATCTGTGCTCGTAACGAGGAGTGTTCCCTTGAAGAATCTCAGAGCCGCCAGCCTGCTCATCCTCATCGCCTTGCTATGCACGCTTTCCGTCGGCGTCTACGCCCAGGAAGAAGAGCGTCCGGACTTCTCGCTCCTGGAATACCAGAGCGGGGAGCGTTATGCCTTCGAGGACATCCTCACATCCAGACTCAACGTCATGGTCGTTACATCCACGACATGCGGTTCCTGCATCAGAGAGCTCAAGGCTATGGACCGGATCCGGGCAAAGTACGCGGGTGAAATGTCGGTCACGGCGATCTTCGTCGACCGGGGTGGAGAGTCAAGGGTTTCCCGTTATCTCAGGTATTACCGATTCGACCTTGACAGGATCCTTGTGGATCCAGGCCAGACGGTCCCCTCGAGATTTAATGCTCCGACCGTCCCTACCATGATCATGTTCGACAGACAGGGCCGGGAACTTTCCCGCAAGACCGGTTTCGTCGACGAAGACGAGGCACTGATCATGAGCCGTGCCGAGGAGCTCATGTACGGGAGGAAGCAGGAAACTGCACGCAGTACGCAGAACGCAGCAGGAGAAAATGAAACGGCACAGACAGGGTCAGGACAGGGGCAGGCGGCTCCCCGGATGAGGAAGACGACGGGGTGCGCGACAACGGGCTGATCTCAAATCTCAAATTTCAAATCTCAGAAGGTGCTTAAAGGGCACCTTTTTTATAATCTTTTTTAGATATGAGATCTGAGATGTGGGATTAATTTATTCTCGGGTTCCACACCTCCATCCTCCTGTCGGTCGCGCTCCCTCCCGCGACCAGCACCCTTCCGTCGGGGAGCAGGGTCGCCGTGTGTCCGACCCTGGGGACTTTCATCCTCCACGGAAGCAGGGTGGATTCACCGGTGGTCAGATCGAGGATCTCGGCGGTGTGAGAGGTCTCAACAGTCGGGCCGCCGCCAATGATGAGAACTTCATTGTCACTGATTTTAATGGCTGTATGGTTTGCTCTTGCATGAATTAATGCACCTTCATATAAAATTATACTTTGATTGTTTAAATTAAAAATTTGAATATCTGAAATATAACCAGATAGACCAATCCCGCCACTTATTATCATAGACTGATTATCTATGTTCACTAAAACTGCTTTAATCCTTCCTATAGATAAATGAGTTCCTCCTAATGCAGATTTTGATGATAAATCAAATACAATTGCCTCATCTAAATAAAGCGGGTGTGCGTAACCTCCAATACAAGCAAGCATTAAATTATTTACTTCGCACATCACATCCTGTCGCTCACTATTTAAAATTATTAGTGGTATTATGGTTTCAACAAATGGAATTTCGGATAGATTAATTCCATAACTATTCATCTGCCAGTTAGTCAATGCAGCAGTATCATAACCTCCAATTAGAATTATCTCCTGGTCATGGATAATGGGGAAGTAAGCCGTTCGATAGCTTGACAACACCCTTGGAACTACTATTTCATTCTCCAGATCCACGATCTCGTACAGGTTGTCCTCCACTTCGGAAGCGCCTTTGAACACGAACAGTTGATCCCCGACTGCGTCGTGCAGGACCGTTGTCTCCCCCCTGGGATAGGTCAGGCTTGCGGCGTAGGAGCTGGAGACAAAACCACCCGCCGAGGAGGCCACCGCTTCGATGACCCCGGTGCCCGTGTTCCCGCCCAGGATGTAGACGACACCGCTGACAAGGACAGCCGAGTGATTCTGGCGGGGGAACAGCAGGGAATCGGCCTCCGAGAAGCCGTTGATTTTTTCGAGGGATACCGTCACCTGGGCAGGGCCTGATCCCGGTCCTGGCAGATACCCCTCCATGATCACATGGCCGGCCGTGAGAGCCTGGACCCAAATTTCTTCGGCGCCGCCCGTATCTAAAGAAGCGCTGTGCCCCGACCAGGGGAAATCCACATATTGACCCTGCGTGTCGCCCAGGAGGAATCTGATGGTCCCGATATAAGGCGTCAAAGAGGGGGCCCCGAGGGCATCCATGTCGATCACGGATTCCCAATCTTCAGGAAGGACAAGGTTGACGCTAACAACCTTGTTCTCTGCGGTGCCGCAGGCGCAATACATCATCAGCACGCCCGCCAGGAAAAGGGCGGCAGCGCCGGGTCCCTTTACCATGTCGCCTCGATCCTTGTGCCTGAACCCCGGTCAGCTCCTGCAGCGGCGGCGGCCAGGATAAGGATCCCGATAGCCAGGGCGTACCTGCTCCATGGTGTGCCGCCTTCCAGGGTTTCGGGAACTGCCTGCTCCGGAGCAGGCAGGTTGAATGGAGCGTCTGCAGTGGTTTGATCCAGGGCCCACTCCTGACGAAGCGGTTTGATGAGTTCAGCGGCCTTTCGGGCCGCCGAACCCCGGTCGTCGCCCCTTTCCCACAGAGATGCGTGGTCCAGAGTGCGGCCGTCACGGTCGATGAGCCAGGCTCTCAGTGCGCCTCCATCCGTATCCGTGACGAGCATATAGTCCACATCCAGTTTCCCGGCCAGGAGAGCCATGAACGTTCTGTCACCAGCTTTTAATCTCTCGAGGAAGAAGGTGTCCGGGTCCCCGTCGGGCCCGATGGGGACCAGCTCGAAACGGAGGCTGGCCGGTCCAAACCTTTCCGCGTCCAGGCTCAGGCCCCACGGTTCGTATCCCGGCGCCGAGACCTCGATGAAATGGTTCCCCGGCAGGATCAGATGCCCTGTATCGGCAGACTCCGCTGCCAGTTCCTCCCCGTCCACCACAACGACGGCGTCGGTGGGATTCCCCTCGATAAAGAAAGGTACCTGCCCGCCTTTCAGCAGGTCATTTCTGACCCTGCGGTAGATGGTGATGTTCTCAGGGGAATATTTCTCGTTGGACAATTCCCGATGGGGATCGAGAGCGGCTGCTCCTTTGAAATCGTTTATGTAACTTTCGTCACCGCTGGCGCGAGCCACGATACCGCTCAGCAGCAGGAGCTCGAACATGAGCTGTGTTCTGAATCCGCTGTCACCGGGTGTTGAAAGTAGAAGGTTTTTGGATTCACCCAAAACCCCGGTTGCCCTACCATAGTCGAACTGGAAGTAGAAGACCCAGGCCTCTTCGAGGAGAGACTGGGCACGATCCAGGGTGATCCTGTCCGCTGTTCTGATGGCAGACCGTACCGATTCCGCCGTCTGACGCCAGACCTCAAGCTCCTTTTGAACCTCCTCCCTCCCCCTGACCAGCAGCAGGGGATCGAGGTAGATCCCGCTCCGGACCCCGTCCCATGCCGCCCTCACTTCCGGTGCGGACATGGGAGGCTCCAGAACAGCCAGGCTTCCGGGTGCCGGGGAAACAGCTTCGGCCGCGGAAGCCTTCAGCATCATCACCGCAAGGGCGGCGGCCAGTATTCTAGTGAAGGGTGGGCTTTTCCTCATGGGCTCTTTTCTCTTGCAGGGAAGCTGCCAGCCTCTCCTCCTCTTCCTCCCTTTCCCACCGCAGCATGGTCCTCATTCCCTGGACCTTCTTTCGAGTCCAGGTGATGAGCAGCAAAAGGGTGATCAGCCCCCAGATCGTCGCAGTGCTGGTAATAACGGGGATCCATGTTGCCTTGATCCTGGCGTACTGATCAAAACCGGCCAGCAGTTCGGGCAGGGACACATCGAAGGCCGCAGCAGTTCCCTGGTTGATACCCCCTTCCTGCAAAGATGCTGCCACCAGCCGGGCCACCGCATCCTCACCGAACCTTCGCGTAATGTACCGTATGAACAGGTAGCTGCGCGCATAGGCGGCTCCCGCCAGGGATGGCTGACTGGGAAAATCGAAGGCAAGTTCTCTGAAATCCGGGGTTGCCCCTGTAGCCTGGGCCCACCCCAGCTGCAGGAGTCTGGGCAGGCTCATTTCACCGGATACATAGGTGGCGATGCCTTCCTGGAACCACCTTGGCAGTCTGGTCCCGTACCTTGCCTCGGCATCGCCGAGCAGGAGGTGAGTCGTTTCGTGCTGCAGGAGAGACCAGTACCTGGTTCCCCCGGTCTCCATGGCCCCTGGGGTCATGATAAGGACCATGCCCAGGCCCGGATAGGTGAGTGCGCCGGCCCATTCGGGCGCGGGCCGCACTGTGGGCTGCAGCTGAAGGAACTCCTCCCTGCTCGACGCTATAACGATGGAATACCGGCTCACCCAGGGAAGACCCAGGAACCGGGCCGTGTCTGCAAGGAAGACCCCGCCTCGATCCAGAACCTGATTCGCGAGGATGTCCGACGTTCCCCGAAACCGTACCGTCAGGCGGGAATCGGAAACAGACCGCCATCCGGGATCGCTCTGCGAAGCCTCCACAGCATGAGGCCCGTCTAAGGGAAGGCACAGCAGGATCCCGGCCAGGAGGCAACGCCGGATCTTCATCTCAGGCGTTCCCTGAGATCATCAAGATCGATCCCCTCGAACTCGAGTACCTTGGACCGCCCTTTTTCACCGGATACGATAGTGATGCGGCTCCTGGGAACGCCGGTCTTTTTAGCCAGGATCCTGATAAGGGAACTGTTAGCGGCGCCTTCAACGGGCGGAGAAGTGAGACGCACAACCAGGATGTCACCTACCCAGCCTTCCACAATGTCCCTGGACGCCCGGGGTTTTACCTTGACGCTGATCCTGGCCGAAGTCTCATTCACTGCCCGGCCCTTCAGGGTGCCTCGAAAGTGACTACGAGGGTCGGGAAGGGTTGGGATGGGTTTTCCGTGGGAGCCAGTTGGAACCTGTGGCTTCCCTGGCTCAGGGCAAAAGAGGTCACACTTTCGAAGATCTGATCATCCTCCTCGAAGGTAAAGGGAATCTGCACATTGTCAATGGTGGCTGAAATGTCAAGGGGTCTGAGGCCGGCGGCGGCCTCTTCCGGGGTGAACCGGGCCACGATCCGCCACTGGCGCACGTCCTGCCCATTGTTCGTTCTCAATGTCAGAAATTCCGTGTTCAGAACCCTCCACTGGTTGTAACCGCCATCCTCTAGAGGAGGCATGATCCCGGCGCCCCTCATACATGCGCACGAGACAATTAGGAAGAGCACCACCAGGACCTGGATTATGGGATTATTGCTCGAACGGCGGGCAGCCATGGGAGTGAAGCCCGATCTTGTCCCGTTATTCCTTGTCCTTACTGATAAGGTATTTTACGTTCTCTTCTCTGCCGATCTCAGCCTCGAGGGCCTCTGTGGTGACTTCGAGCATTTTCAGGTGGCTCTGCGCGGCCGATTTCACTGCCACCTCAAACTGGGCCCGTATCCTTTTGACTTCAACGATCTGATCGTTTATCAAGGCCAGTTTCCGGTGAGCATCGTCCACCATCTTCTCGGCCTTGATCTCAGCCTCTTTGAGAATGATCTCCGCCTCTTTCCTGGCTGAGATCTTCATATCCTCCGTGATCTTCTGGGCTGTCATCATGGTTTCCTTGAGGGTCTGCTCACGCTGCTTGAGCTCGTCATACTGGTTGGAAAGTCGCGCCAGCTTCTCCTTGAGCTTTCCGTTCTCCCGGATGAGCTCTTCGAATTCTGTGGCCGTCAGTTCCAGGAAGTTCTCCACCTCCCGGGGATCGAGACCCTTGATCTTCGTGCGGAACTGCTGGCTCTGTATGTCGAGAGGTGATAGACGCATGGGCGTTCTCCTTTCAAACGATCGTCACCGCAGCGACATGGCGATCCCGTAAAGGGACTGAACGAGGAAGGTCTGAAGAAAGATGATCGCCAGAAGGGCAACGATGGGGGACAGATCCATCATCCCGGCCCTAACGGGCAGGACCCTTCTTATGTACCCCAGGACCGGCTCTGTTATTCGGATCAGGAACTGGTAGATGGGGTTATAAGGATCCGGTGAAAACCAGGAGGCCAGGGCCCTGATTATGATCAACCACATGTAGATGTTCAGGATGATGCTCAGGATCTTGGCTGTTGCCGTAATGAAGTTGCTCAGGATAAACACTCGGAAAGCCTCCTTTTTTACATCAAGAAACTGCCATAACTATATAATTATATAGGGAAAGAGGCAAGGGGGGAAAATGCTGTGATTCGTAACACGTGATTCGTGATCGGGGAGGGCTGAGATTCGTGACTTGTGATTCGTGATTTGAAAAACCTGGAACATGGATCCTTGGATCCCGGCCATGGGCTGGAGACGCTGTTATCGCGAGACCGTCCAGGTATCGAAGCAATCCCGGCAGACGGCGGTTTCATCAAAAGCGGTATTATTAAGGATGGAGAAAAAGCAAATTCCAAATTCCAAATTCCAAATTTTAACAATACAATCCCTTTGCCCTTTGGGCTATTTCATCCCTCTGCACTCTGCACTCTACACTTTACCTTCTGCACTGATGCTGCTCCTGTGATCCATTGTCCCCGTCTTTATCTAAACGCAGGAAATATCGGATAATAAATGTTACAAATATCCAATACATCTATTGGGTCAGAAAGGATGAGGACAATGGATTACAGGAGCAGCATCGCTTTTATA
>Ga0209536_100015629_pt1 | contig 10828 bp, 8 predicted proteins | sample DeeMarSeWOR28_12_FD_187461 | JGI IMG/M metagenome (GOLD analysis project Ga0209536, IMG submission 187461) | Marine sediment microbial communities from White Oak River estuary, North Carolina - WOR-2-8_12 (SPAdes) (version 2) | ecosystem: Environmental > Aquatic > Marine > Intertidal zone >...
CTCGACAACTCCCCCGGCGAGATCCGCGGGCCCGCGCCGACCCTCGGCCAACACACCGAAGAGATCCGGGCCGAAGCCCGATCCGCCCGCCCCCAGACTTCGACCGATACCGGGCGCACGCTTGCGAAGGGTCCTCTCGATGGCATTCGCGTGCTCGACTTCGGGCTCGCCGTCGCCGGTCCGTACGCGGGCCAGGTGCTATCGGATCTCGGCGCCGATGTGATCAAGGTGAACGCCCTCTACGACTGGTATTGGCACTCGAGCCAGATCGCCATGTGTTGCAATCGCGGCAAGCGCAGTCTCGCCGTCGACCTGAAGCACGAGAAGGCTCGGGAGGTCGTCGAGAAGCTCCTCGAGTCGGCCGACGTCGTCATGCATAACATGCGGTACCGCGCGGCCATCAAGCTCGGAATCGATTACGCGTCCCTCAAGGAGCGCTACCCGCGGCTCGTCTACTGCCACACGCGTGGCTTCGAGCACGGTCCGCGCGAGGAGCTGCCCGGGAACGATCAGACCGGTGCGTGCCTGGCGGGCGTGGAGTACGAGGACGGGGGCTGCGGCCGCGGCGGACGACCGATGTGGTCGCTCACGAACATGGGCGATACCGGCAACGGCTTCCTGGCCGCGATCGCCATCTGCCAGGCGCTCTACGAGCGCGAGAAGACGGGACTCGGCCAATGGTGCGAGACCGCGATCGTGAACGCCCAGCTCTTCAACACGAGCTATGCGATCGCCCGGCCCGACGGGTCCCCGATCGAGCGACCGCGGCTCGATGGCATGCAGACCGGCTTCTCGGCGGGCGTGCGGCTCTACCCGACGGCCGACGAGTGGATCTGTCTCTCGCTCGTCACCGAGGGGCACTGGGCGGCGCTGGCGCAAGCGCTCGACCTGCCCGACCTCCGGCCCGGCGGGCGCTTCGCGAGCAAGCAGGCGCGGGCCGCGAGCGACGACGACGTCGCCAAGCTGCTCGAGCACGCCTTGTCGACGAAGAGTGGACAGGCCGCCTTCGAGGCCCTCGACGCGGCGGGCGTCCCCTGCGAGCTGGCTCCGGGCGATGCGGCGATCCGGCTGTGGGCGGAGGACAAGCTGATCGACGATCAGCTCGTCGCGCAATACGAGCACCGTATGGTCGGACGGCTTGGCCACCCGGGCCTCGCCTGTCGGTTCTCGGATACTCCGTCGACGATCCAGGGTGGCCCCTTGCTGGTCGGCGAGCATACCCGCGAGATCCTCCTCGACCTCGGCTTCGACGAGGCCGCGATCGAGGCCCTCTTCGATGCTGGCGCGGTCGGCGACGAGACCGTCTATCCCGCGCTGGCGAAGGATCCGAGTCGCGTCGCCGCGTCACCCTGGGACCCGAGCTGAATCGTGCGGTGCGCGAGCGACCGCCGGCGTGAGTGACGTCAGTCCGATTTCGCGAGCAGATCGGCGCGATAGGTGCGAGCGCAGAGCAGATAATGCACGCAGGCCCAGATCAGTCCCAGGTTCATCAGTGCCAGCGAGTAGCGAAGAGCCTGGTCGCCGCCGAGGGCATCGCTCAAGCTGCCCGCGATCGGCGGACCCAATCCGTACCCGATCAGGTTCATCGAGAGCAGCATGATCGCCGCCGTCATCGCGCGCATACGCGGCTTTGCCAGGGACTGCGACACCGCGTGGACCGCGCCCGCATACATGTAGCTGCCGATCACGCTGATCGAGAGCGCGACGATCGATAGCCACGCCGCCTCGGCCAGATAGGCGGCCAGCGAGAAGGGGATCGAAGCGGCCGCGCCGATCGCCAGCCACCAGACGTACCAACGCGCGTCGCGCGAGCCGAAGCGATCTCCGAGCCAACCTCCCAGGTAGGTCCCGACGACGCCGAAGACGCCGTTCAACAGCCCGATCACCAGCCCGGCCTGGGTTCCCGTCAAGGCGTGCACGCGCGTCAGGAACATGAAGTTGAAGGTGACCTGGGCCCCTACGACCAGCGTCTGGAGGGTGGCCGCCGCCAGGACATGGCGCATGGCGGGCCGCTCCACGAAGAAGCGAAAGACGACGCCCAGGGGCTCGACCTCGGCTGCGCCCGACCGACCCGGCCCCGCGTCGAAGGTCCCGCGAGCCGGCTCCTTCAGCACGAAGCGAGTCACGATCGCGAGTCCCAGCCCGGGCAGGCCGAAGACGAGAAAGACCGTCCGCCAGGGCAGATGATCGGAGAGCGCGCCGCCGACGATCGAGCCGATCAGGATTCCGATCGGAACGCCCAGCTGATAGGTTGCCAGCGCGCGACCGCGATGATGGGCCGGGAAATAATCGCCGATCAGCGACTGGGCCGCCGGAGCACAGCCCGCCTCCCCGACCCCCACACCGATCCGGGCAACGAAGAGCTGGACGAAATTTCGCGCGAGACCACAGAACGCCGTCATGGCGCTCCATACGCCGAGCGCGATCACGATCAGGTTTCGGCGGCTGCCGCGATCGGCGAAACGCGCGAGCGGAATGCCCGCAATCGAATAACAGACGGCGAACGCGAAGCCGACCAGCCAGCCCGCATCGGCGTCCGAGAGCGAGAGGTCGAGCTGGATCTCGGGGATCAGGACGTTCATGACCTGACGATCGAGCTGGCTCATGACGTTGACCGTGACCAGCATCGCCAGCGCGCCCTTCGCGGCCTGCATTCGCTCGGGCGTGAAGAGGCTTTTCTGGTCGGCCTCGTTGGATTCGCTCATGGCGGGTGGGGTCGACCTCGGCTCAGCTCTTGAGCAGCTCCTGCGCGATGATGATCTTGCGCACCTCGGTCGTGCCGGCGCCGATCTCGAGCAGCTTGATCCCCCGGTAGAGTCGGTTGATCTCGGTCTCCCAAATGTAGGCGACTCCGCCGTGGATTTGCGAGGCGTGATCGAGAACCTCGTTGAGCGAATCCGCGGCGTACATCACCGAGGCGGCCGCGACCTTGTGGACCTCTCCACGGCCGCCCTCACCCGGCGCCAGGTCGTTCATCGAAGCGAGGGCATGATAGTTGTAGATCTTCATCGTCTCGACGAGCACGGCCATGTCCGCCAGTCGCGACTGGATCATCTGGAAGTTCGCGATCGGCTGCCCGAACTGCTTGCGCTCCCTGGCGTGCGCCACCGACAGCTCGAGCGCCCTCTCGGCCATCCCGACGCAGATCGGCGAGATCATCGCGCGCTCGAGGTCGAGCCCGCTCATCACGCATTTCACGCCTTCGTTCGGCTTTCCCACCACGTTCGCCGCCGGCACCCGAAAATCATCGAAGGCCAGCTCGGCCGTCTGGGATCCGCGAAAGCCCATCTTGATCATCTTCTGGGCGACGGTGACACCGGGCGCGTGCATGTCGACGATGAAGGCCGTGATGCCATGCGCCCCGCGATCCGGATCGGTCTTCGCGTAGAGCAGACACAGATCCGCGACGGGACCGTTCGTGATGTAGAGCTTGCGACCATTGATCACGTACTCGTCACCATCGCGCACGGCGGTCGTCGCCATCGAGCCGAGCGCGTCCGATCCCGCCCCCGGCTCGGTCAGGCCGAGACAGCCGATCAGGGAGCCGTCGCAGAGACCCGGCACGTAGCGCTCCACCTGCTCGCGCGATCCGTTGCGCAGGATGTTGTTCATGCAGAGATTCTCGTGCGCGACCCACGAGAGCCCGAGCGCGTAGTTCCAGCGCGAGAACGCCTGCAGGACGAGTCCGCTCGAGAACAGGTCGAGTCCGGCCCCGCCGAGCTCCGTCGGCACGGTGATCCCGAGATAGCCGGCCGCACCGAGCGCGCGGAACTCGGCGTCCGGCCACCACTCTTCGTCGTCCATCCGTTTCGCGAGCGGCAGCAGCTGCTCGCGTCCGTACTGGTCGGCGGCGTCCAGAATGGCCCGTTGATCATCGTTCAAGCTGAACCCGACAGACATGCTCTCGCTCCTCTTGCTTGGTCGCCGTGCGTGGCCGCTCTGCTCGCTGGATCTTTTCAGTCGACGCTCTGTTTGGTCGCGCGCACCGCTCGCCGATCTCTCGTGTCCGTCGGCCGCGCGCACCGGGGATCCGAGCCGCTTCGCGAGTCGTGGCGTCGCGCCGACGCCACCTCGTTCCTCGCTCGGCCCGGCGCCCGCACGACTGAAGCCCTGCGCGTCGCCGTCGAAAAGACCATCGAGAGAAGCTCAATACCTTCCCTCATTCTTTCATATGATCTCCTAAATATCTTGACATCATGACGTTTTTTATTGAGTTTTACTCAATAGATCCGATGCAAGCGAGAGAACGAGGCCAGCTGATCATGAGCGAAGCAGACCGCGACGGACGCCATGCAGACGCCGCGAGACGAAACGAATCGAGCGGCGCTCCGCTCGTCCTGCGCGAGGCGCGTGGCGACGCCCTTTGGATCACGCTCAATCGCCCCGAGAAGCGCAACGCGCTCAACGACGAGGTCGCCGCGCTGATCGCCGACGCGTTGCGCGACGCCCAGGCCGATCCGAGCATTCGCGCGATCGTGCTCACGGGCGCCGGGGACAAGGCCTTCTGCGCGGGCGGTGACCTGAAGGCCGGCAGCGATGACTCGCCCTTCGAGGTCGATCCGGCGCATCCCGAGAATCCGATCATCGAGCTCTTCAAGACCTTCGAAAAGACCACCAAGCCCACGGTCGCCCGGGTCAACGGCCACGCGCTCGCGGGCGGGCTCGGCCTGATGTGCGCCTGCGACATCGCGATCGCCGTCGATCGCGCGACCTTCGGCGTGCCCGAGACCGCGGTCGGTCTGTTCCCGATGATGATCCTGCCCTACCTGCTGCGCGCCATGCCGCGACGGCGGCTGCTCGAATGGTGCATCACGGGAGCCCGCTGGTCCGCCGCCGAGGCAGAGCGAGCCGAGCTCCTCAACCGGGTCGTGCCGGCCGAAGAGCTCGATGCCGCCGTCAACGAGCTCGTGGCGTTGATCGCCGAGCGGTCGCCCAGCGCAATCCGACTCGGGAAGACGGGACTCCACGCGATCGAGGACATGACCCTCGCCCAGGCCTTCGAGTACGCGCAGCTGATGCTCCCGAACATGGCGCGCACGCAGGACGCGATCGAGGGCTTTCGGGCCTTTCGCGAGAAGCGAGCACCCCGCTTCGAGGGCAACTGAAGCGTGTCGGCGCCTGCACCCGCGAAGCCGCGAGGTCGGCGAACGCGTCGGCCCCGCGCCGAACGCGAGGCCGAGATCCTCGAGGCCGCCCGGGCGGTCTTCGCCGAGCGCGGCTACGGAGCCGCGGCCGTAGCCGAGATCGCCGGACGCGCGGGCGTCGTCGAGGGGACGGTCTACAGCTACTTCGAGACCAAGCGCGCGCTGCTGATCGCCGTCATGAAGGGCTTCTACGAGCAGCTGATCGCCGACACGGAATCGGGCCTGAGCGCCATTCGAGGCACCGAGAACCAGCTGCGATTCGTGATCCGACGCCACCTCGATACCTTCACCTCCGACCTCGGCCTGTGTCGGGTGATCATCCGCGAGGCCCGACCCGACGTCGCGCTCTACGACGAGGCCATCCTCGAGCTGAATCGCCGGTATACGGGCCTCGCGCTGCGCGTGCTCGAAGAGGGTGTCGCGAATGGCAGTCTGCGCCCGGAGCTCGTTCCGAGCGTGATCCGTGACCTGCTCTACGGCGGCATCGAGCACGCCGTCTGGCGTTTTCTCTTCAGCGACGGCGAGCTCGACACGGGGCTGCTCGCGGACCAGCTGGCCGATGCGCTGCTCGGCGGGATCCTCGCGCCGCCGAGCGAGGCGGTCGACGCCACGGTCGTGCGGCTGGAGCGGGCCGTCGATCGCCTCGAGTCGAGCCTCGAAGCCGATCAGGGCGCGCGCGCGAACCCGGAGGACGCTCGGATCGAGGGCCGTGGAGGAGAGGAGCGATGAGCCAGGTGCGCGGAATCGAGAAGGTGCTGGTCGCCAATCGCGGCGAGATCGCGCTGCGAGTGGCCCGAACGCTTCGCCGCCTGGGGATCCAGAGCGCGGCCGTCGTGCACGCCGACGAAGCCGGCAGTCCGGCGGCCCTGTCGGTCGACGAGGCCTGCCCGATCGACGGCGACACGCCCGTGGCCGCGCATCTCGATTCGGAGCAGATCATCGCCATCGCACGCCGGATCGGCGCCGATGCCCTCCACCCCGGCTACGGCTTCCTGGCCGAGAACGCCGACTTCGCCGAGGCCGTCGAGGCCGCCGGAATCCGCTGGATCGGGCCCTCCCCCGAATCGATTCGCCTGATGGGCGACAAGATCGAGTCCCGTCGCTTCGTGGGTGCCGCGGGGCATCCCCTCACGCCCTCTGCGAGCGAGGAAGACGACCCTTCGACCTTCGCTGAACGCGCGGCGGCGATCGGCTTCCCGCTCCTCATCAAGGCGTCGGCGGGAGGGGGCGGCAAGGGCATGCAGATCGTCGCAGCGGCCGACGAGCTCGCGCGAGCCATCGACCTCGCGCGCTCCGAGGCCGAGCGTTATTTCGGCGACGGGCGCATCTACGCCGAGCGCTACGTCGAAGCACCCCGCCACGTCGAGGTCCAGATCCTCGCCGACGCCCACGGCCACGTGCTGCACCTCGGCGAACGGGATTGCTCGATCCAGCGGCGCTTCCAGAAGCTCATCGAAGAGACCCCCGCGCCGGCGATGAGCGACGCGCTGCGCGCTCGGATCTGCGAGCAGGCGGTCGGGATCGCACGTGCCGCCCGCTACCGGAACGCCGGCACGGTCGAGTTCGTCCTCGCACCCGACGGCGAGTTCTACTTCCTCGAGATGAACACGCGACTCCAGGTCGAACACCCCGTCACCGAGATGGTCACGGGGCTCGATCTCGTCGAGCAGCAGATTCGCATCGCGGCCGGGCAGCCCCTCGCGTTCGCACAGGAGGACGTGCGCTTCGAAGGTGCTTCGATCGAATGCCGCCTGTGCGCGGAGGACGCCGACCAGGATTTTCGACCGGCGGTGGGCCGTCTGCTGCGGGTCCACCCTCCCGAGGGCGCGGGCGTTCGCTTCGACGGCGGGATCGCGGAGGGCGGGTCCGTCACGACCGCCTTCGACCCGATGCTCGCGAAGATCATCGTTCACGGTGCCAATCGGCAAGAGGCGATCGAACGCGCCCGCCGAGCGCTCTCGGAGACCGTGATTCTCGGCTGCACCACCAACGCCGCCTACCTCGAGCGGATCCTGGGACACGCGGATTTCGCGGCCGGACGGGTCGAGACGGGCTTCATCCCGGCGCATGCGAAGGAGCTCGCAGCCGAGCCGCTCCGGCCGAACGAGCGAGCGACGATCCTGGCAGCCGCCGCCCTCGCCAATCGGGACTTCAACGAGCGGGTCGAAGCCGTTCCCCAGCCCCACGCGTCGATGGGCGCGTGGCGGAACTGATCGGACGAGGATACGCCATGGGATACGACTTCGTATTAGGCGGCGAGAGCCACACCGTCCATCCGATCCACGAGCCCGAGGGACCGAATCTCCGAATCGACGGACAGCCGCTGCGCGCCGAGCTCGTGCCCGGTCTCGCTCGCGGCGAGTTCTTCCTCGAGGTCGACGGGCGTCGCGAGCGGCTCTTCCTGGCCAGCGAAGGCGACGTGCATTTCGTGCACTGGCGGGGCCGGACGCATCGTGTGGAAGCGATCAACGCCCTCGAGCGCGCCCGTCGGGCCGCCAGCGCAGCCGGGGGGACGGAGGTGCTCCGCGCGCCGATGCCCGGGACCGTCGTCGAGGTCGCCACCCGGGCCGGCGAGGATGTGGTCGCGGGTGCCCTGCTGATGACGATCGAGAGCATGAAGCTGCAGACCGCGATCACGTCGCCACGGGATGCACGCGTCGCGGAGGTCTTCGTCTCTCCGGGTGCGACCTTCGATCAGGGCGCGGAGCTCGTACGGCTCGAGTCCGCCGAGGACGAAGGAGAGGCCGATCCGGGAGATCCGGGGAAGGGAGGACAGCCAGGATGATGAGACGCATGGAGAGCCGAATCGACCCGCACAGTGCCGCCTTCGAGCGCTTCCGCGAAGCCAACCTGGCGCGCGTCGGCGAGTTCCGTCGCCGGCAGCAGGAAGCGCGCTTCGAGCGACCCCAACGCGACCTCGACCGCCTGGCGCATCACGGCAAGAATTTCGTCCGCGATCGCATCGAGCAGATTCTCGACCCGGGCACGCCCTTCCTCGAGCTCTCCTCCCTCGCCGCCAACAGCGAGTACGAGGGTCAGTCCAGAAGCGCCAGCGTCGTCACGGGCATCGGCATCGTGAGCGGCCGCGAAGTCATGATCCGCGCCGACGATCCGAGCATCAAAGCGGGCGCCTGGTACCCGCTCACGGTCAAGAAGAACGTGCGCTGCCTCGACATCGCCATCGAGAACCGGCTGCCCGTCGTGCACATGTGCGATAGCGCCGGCGGCTTCCTGCCGCTGCAGGCGGAGATGTTCGCCGACCGTACCTCCGCCGGTCGAATCTTCCGGAACCAGTCGATCCTCTCGAAGATGGGCGTTCCCCAGCTCTCGCTGGTCTTCGGGCATTGCACCGCGGGCGGCGCCTATATCCCCTCGCTCTCCGACTACGCCGTCATCCTGCGCGGCAACGGCGGAATCTTCCTGGGCGGTCCGCCGCTCGTGAAAGCAGCGACCGGCGAGATCGTCGACGCCGACACGCTGGGCGGCGCCGACGTACATACCCAGGTGAGCGGTGTCGCTGACTATGCCGCCAACTCCGAAGAGGAGGCGATCCTGCTCGGACGCGAGATCGTGGCGCAGTGGAGTCGTCCCGAGAAGACGACGATCGAGATGCGGGAGCCGGAGCCGCCGCTCCACGATCCCGCGGAGCTATACGGAATCATCCCCGACGACATCAAGATCCAGTTCGACATGCGCGAGGTGATCGCGCGCATCGTCGATGGCAGCTACTTCCACGAGTACCAGCCGGACTACGGCAAGACGCTGGTTTGCGGCTATGCCTACGTCTGGGGACACAAGGTCGGCATCCTCGGCAACAATGGCGTGCTCTTCAACGACTCGTCGCTGAAGGGCGCTCACTTCATCGAGCTCTGCGACAAGAATCGAACGCCGCTCGTCTTCCTCCAGAACATCACCGGCTTCATGGTCGGCCGGGAGTACGAAGCGCAGGGCATCTGCAAGGACGGTGCGAAATTCATCATGACGCAGTCCGGAGCGTCCGTTCCCAAGTTCACGATCATGATCAACGGATCGTTCGGCGCGGGCAACTACGGCATGTGCGGCCGCGCATACGACGGGCGCTTCATCTTCTCCTGGCCGAATCATCAGATCGGGATCATGGGCGCCGAGCAGGCCGCGAATACGCTCGCGGACGTGAAGATCAGACAGCTCGAACGCGCCGGCCAGAAGCTCTCGGAGGAGGACGTGCGTGCGATCCGCGAGCCCGTGATCGAATCCTACGCGATCGAATCGAGCGCCTACTACGCGACCTCCCATCTCTGGGACGACGGCATCATCGATCCGGTCGATACGCGCAACGCCCTCGGCGTGGCCATCAGCGCGTCCCTGGGCGCGCCGATCGAGGAGCCTGGCTACGGGGTCCTGCGGCTATGAGCCCGACGGACGAGTCGGAGTCCGCTCGCTTCGGGCTTCGCGACGAAGAGCTCCTCTCGCTCGAGACCGTCTATCGCGAGGATCTGATGCGCGGGCGCGGCGTGCTCGTCACCGGTGCCGGCAGCGGCATCGGGAAGGCGATCGCCTGTCTCTTCGCGCGTCTCGGAGCGCGAATCGTGATCGCGAGTCGCAACGAAGAAAAGCTCGCAACGACCGCCGCGCTCCTCGAAAGCCTCGATGCACCGCATCTCGTAGTGCCGACCAATATCCGCGAGCCCGAACAGGTCGACGCGCTCTTCGACGCGATCGGCGCGGCAGGCGACGGAATCGACGCCGTGATCAACAACGCGGGCGGTCAGTTCCCCCAGCCCTCGATCGACATCTCGGACAAGGGCTGGCGCGCGGTCATCGACACGAACCTGAACGGCACATGGACGATGATGCAGCGAGCGGCCCGATTCTGGCAGCGCGAGCAGCGTGCGGGGTCGATCGTCAACATCATCGCCCCCTATCGCCGCGGCATGTACGGGATTTCGCATACCGTCGCGGCACGCGCCGCCATCGCATCGCTGTCTCGCAACCTCGCCGTCGAGTGGGCGCCGCTCTCGATCCGGGTCAATTGCGTGCTGCCGGGACCGATCGACACGGAAGGTCTGAACGTCTACTCGCCCGAGGCCCAGCGGGCGCTCGCGAACAGCAACCCGATGAAGCGACTCGGCGACGTGCAGGACGTGGCCGAGGCCTGCGTCTATCTCGCCTCCCCGGCCGGCAAATTCATCACGGGTGAGACGCTGACGGTCGACGGCGGACATCAGCTCTGGGGCGAGCTCTGGATGGCAGGCCGCCCCGACTACTATTCGGACTGAGGCGATCGCTCCTCTGACCCGAACGAGATGTCAGCGCGAGGCGGTCTGCGCTGCCTGCGGCTCGAACCAGATCGGAGAGGTCCAGGCCCGCTCCTGGATGACCGGCGTGTAGAAGGGCTCCCGCTCCGGGTCGAGGCAGCATTTTCCGTACACATCGCCCTCCGCTCCCCTTGCCTGCGCCGCCGCGGTCGCCGCGTCCGCCTGCTCGCTGCAGTTCTCGGCGAAGGGGTTCACCGCAGCCGCCTGACATTGCAGCGTGCTCCAGCGACAGGTCGGGTTCTCCAGCACGCGGACGTAGTAGAAGCTCGGCTCGCTCGCATCGAATTCGGGATCCTCCCAGACCGCGCACAGAGAGCCGAATCCCTCGCCGACCGGCTCACAGGAATTCGGATCGACCGAGGCATCCCCTGCCGCATTCCCTGCCAC
>Ga0209536_100015630_pt1 | contig 10828 bp, 9 predicted proteins | sample DeeMarSeWOR28_12_FD_187461 | JGI IMG/M metagenome (GOLD analysis project Ga0209536, IMG submission 187461) | Marine sediment microbial communities from White Oak River estuary, North Carolina - WOR-2-8_12 (SPAdes) (version 2) | ecosystem: Environmental > Aquatic > Marine > Intertidal zone >...
ATATTCAGCTCGGACAACTTCAGCGAATATGAGCAATGCAGGTATTTCAGGAGGCCTTTGTTCCCCAACAGTGTATTTAACCGCTTTGTTTACATTTCAGTGTATTTCCCGCAGGAGAAGCAACTTCTGCGCAAGTCCATTAAGATCATGAGCGGGTCATCTCTGATGATTACCCTGTTCATTATTGTTATGTTCAGCCTGACACTCTATATCATGTTCAAGCAGAAACGCCTCTCTGAGATGAAGAATGATTTTGTGAACAACATGACCCATGAGCTTAAAACACCCATTTCGACCATCAGTCTGGCTTCCCAGATGCTCAGTGACCAGTCCATTCCCGATGAGCAGAAAAATCTTGGACAGATTTCCCGGATCATCAAGACAGAGAGCCAGCAGCTTGGTTACCAGGTGGAACGGGTACTTCAGATGGCCATATTTGATCACGGTGAACTGAAACTGAAGCGGGAACAGGTTGACCTGCATGACATCATTGAAACAGTTGCACAGAATTTCCTGTTGCAGATGGATAAACGGGGAGGTAAACTGGAATTCCTGCCCGAAGCCTATCAATCAGTGATAATGGGCGATCCCATGCACCTGACCAATGTGGTCTCCAACCTCATGGAAAATGCCATGAAGTATACCAGCCGAAACCCGGAGATCACCATATCCACCATGAATGAAAACAACTCGCTGGTGATCTCTGTGGCTGACAACGGTATTGGGATCAGCAAGGAAGACCAGAAACGTATTTTCGACAAGTTCTACCGTGTACCCACCGGGAATGTACACAATGTGAAGGGCTTTGGCCTGGGGCTAAGCTATGTGAAACTGATTGTGGATGAACATGGAGGAAGCATCAAAATAAAAAGTGAGTTTAACAAAGGTTCCCGATTCGATATTCACTTACCTTTGGAAGAGCAATCATAACTGAATGATATGAATGAGATAAAAAGCCGCATATTATTGGCAGAAGACGATGAGAACCTGGGATCCCTGCTCCAGGAATACCTTCAGGCCAAGAACTATGAAACAGACTGGGTTACCAACGGTGAAAAGGCTTTCCGTCATTTTGAACAGTTTCACTACGACCTCTGCCTGCTGGATGTGATGATGCCCATAAAAGATGGTTTTACCCTGGCTTCCGAAATAAGAATGATGAACAGCAGCATTCCCATTATTTTCCTGACTGCAAAATCCATGAAAGAGGATGTGCTGGAGGGATTTTCCCTTGGGGCCGATGACTATATAACCAAACCCTTCAGCATGGAAGAGCTCCTGTTCAGAATCGAAGCGATTTTCAGGCGGACCAGGGGAACACGGGGCACGGACAAAGATACCTGGGAAATAGGCTCCTTCAGCTTTGATGTGAATAAACAGATGCTCATCGGAAACGGTGTGGAACAAAAACTCACCACCAAGGAATCTGAACTCCTGAAGCTTCTCTGCAATAACATGAACCAGGTCCTTGAACGGAATTTTGCTCTGAAGGCCATCTGGATTGATGATAACTACTTTAATGCCAGGAGTATGGATGTTTACATTACCAAGCTTCGCAAATACCTTAAGGCGGATCCCGGCGTACAGATCATAAATGTGCACGGGAAAGGATACAAGCTTGTTGTGGACGAAGGCTAGTCAAGCTTTAACACCGCCAGGAAAGCGGATTGGGGTACTTCAATATTCCCCACCTGGCGCATACGTTTCTTACCTTTCTTTTGCTTTTCAAGCAGTTTTCTTTTCCGGGTAATGTCACCGCCATAACACTTGGCCGTAACATCCTTTCGTACTGCTTTAACGGTTTCCCTGGCGATTACTTTAGCGCCAATGGCTGCCTGGATGGCCACCTCGAATTGCTGTCGGGGGATCAGTTCCTTCAGCTTAACACAGATCCTTCTGCCAAAATCGTAGGCATTGTCCCGGTGAATAAGGGTAGAAAGTGCATCCACCATCTCCCCGTTCAGGAGGATGTCCAGCTTGACCAGATCGGCCTTTTGGTAGCCGTGGGGGTGGTAATCAAAAGAAGCATATCCCTTGGAAATGCTTTTGAGGCGGTCATAAAAATCAAACACAATCTCTGCCAGGGGCATCTCAAAGGTGAGCTCAACCCTGTTGCTGGTAAGGTAGACCTGGTTTTTCAGGGTTCCGCGTTTGTCGAGACAGAGCTTCATAATGGATCCCACGTATTCGGCCTGGGAGATCACCTGAGCATATATGTAGGGTTCCTCAATGTGATCGATGCTGGTTTGCGCAGGCAGGCCCGATGGATTGTGCACTTCCACCAGTTCACCCTTGGTGGTGATCACATTAAAGCTTACGTTGGGAACAGTGGTAATGACATCCATGTTGAACTCACGGTCCAGACGCTCCTGGATAATCTCCATATGCAGCAGTCCGAGGAAGCCACAGCGAAACCCGAAACCCAGTGCCGCGGAGGATTCAGGAACAAAGGTGAGCGAGGCATCATTGAGCTGGAGTTTCTCTATGGAGCTGCGCAGATCCTCATAATCATCGGCATCCACGGGGTAGATCCCGGCAAACACCATGGGTTTCACATCCTCAAATCCGCTGATGGCCTTGTCACAGGGCCGTCCCACATGGGTAATGGTATCCCCCACCTTTACTTCCCTGGAGGTCTTGATCCCCGAAATGATATAGCCCACATCCCCGGCCGACATAACCTGCCTGGGTTCGGTACCCAGTTTCAATACCCCGATCTCGTCGGCATCATATTCTCTTCCCGTGGCCACGAACTTTACCATCTCACCTTTACGGATGGTCCCGTTCATGATCCGGAAATAAGCAAAGATCCCCCGGTAGGAATTGAATACAGAATCAAATATCAGGGCCTGCAGGGGTGCTTCAGGATCGCCTTTGGGGGCCGGAATCCGGTCAATTATAGCTTCCAGGATCTCCTCCACACCCAGCCCGGTTTTCCCGCTGGCCTCGATGATCTCATCCCGCCCACAGCCGATCAGGTCTTCTATCTGGTCCTTCACCTCATCGGGCATGGCACTGTCCATGTCCATCTTGTTCATTACCGGGATGATTTCCAGGTCATGATCGATGGCCTGGTACAGATTGGAGATGGTCTGTGCCTGAATGCCCTGCGTGGCATCCACCACCAGCAGGGCCCCTTCACAGGCAGCAATGGAACGGCTCACCTCGTAGGAGAAATCCACGTGACCGGGCGTATCGATCAGGTTCAATGTATATTTCTTCCCCTGGTGCTCATGTACCATCTGGATGGCGTGGCTCTTGATGGTGATCCCCCTTTCTCGCTCCAGTTCCATGTTGTCCAGGACCTGGTCCTGAAAATCACGTTCATCCAGGGTGCCCGTATGCATCAACAGGCGGTCGGCCAGGGTACTTTTACCATGATCGATATGTGCGATAATGCAGAAGTTACGTATGTGATCCATAAGGAATCAATCGATTTTTCGGCGCTCACAAAGATATATATTCTGAGGATAAAAAAGAGCCTGCTCCCGGAGGAACAAGCTCTTGCTAATATATGGATGTAAATCAGACTACATCATTCCCATTCCGGGGCCTCCGCCACCAGCAGGCATTGGGGGCTCGGGTTCGGGGATATCAACCAGGGCACATTCGGTGGTCAGGAACATTCCGGCAATGGAAGCTGCATTCTCCAGGGCAATACGAGCCACTTTGGTGGGATCGATCACGCCTGCCTCCAGGAGGTTCTCGAACTTCTCCGTATGTGCATTGTACCCGTAATCATCTTTCCCGTCCTTGATCTCTTTTACAACCACTGAACCTTCCAGACCGGCATTTTCCACGATCTGGCGAAGTGGCTCCTCAAGGGCTCTTCTGACAATAGCGATCCCTGTGTTCTCATCCTCATTGGCTCCTTTGAATTTCTCCAGTTTGTCAAGTGCACGAATGTAGGCCACACCACCACCAGGGATAATTCCTTCTTCAACAGCAGCGCGGGTGGCGCTGAGGGCATCGTCAAAGAGGTCCTTTTTAGACTTCATTTCCACTTCGGAGGCAGCTCCGACATAGATAACGGCCACACCGCCTGCCAGCTTGGCCAGGCGTTCCTGTAATTTTTCGCGGTCATAATCAGAAGTGGTCGTCTCGATCTGCTTCTTGATCTGCCCGACCCTGGCATCAATCATGGCCTTTTCACCGGCACCGTTAACGATTGTGGTGTTCTCCTTGTCAATGGAGATCTTCTCGGCCTGTCCCAGCATATCCAGTTCAGTGCTTTCCAGCTTCAGACCCTTTTCCTCTGAAATAACAGTACCTCCGGTGAGGATGGCAATGTCTTCAAGCATTTCTTTCCTCCGGTCTCCAAAGCCGGGAGCTTTAACAGCCGCGATCTTCAGGGATCCGCGAAGCTTGTTTACCACGAGGGTAGCCAGTGCTTCACCATCCACGTCTTCGGCAATGATCATCAGCGGCCGGCCATTCTGTGCGGTGGCCTCAAGTACGGGGAGCAGATCTTTCATGGTAGAGATCTTCTTGTCGTGGATCAGGACAAAGGGATTCTCCAGAACAGCTTCCATCTTTTCGGTATCGGTTACAAAATAGGGAGAAATATAACCGCGATCGAACTGCATACCTTCCACAACATCCACATAGGTGTCTGAAGACTTGGATTCTTCAATGGTAATAACACCTTCTTTCTTCACCTTTGACATGGCCTCTGCAATAAGGGCGCCGATGGAGGCTTCGTTATTGGCAGAGATAGAAGCCACCTGCTGAATTTTCTGATTGTCATCACCCACTTCCTGGGACTGACTCTGAAGGCTCTTCACAACCTCAGCTACAGCTTTATCGATCCCCCTTTTCAAATCCATCGGATTGGCACCTGCAGTCACGTTTTTCAGTCCCACATGTACAATGGCCTGGGCCAGTACAGTGGCTGTGGTAGTTCCGTCACCGGCATCATCATTGGTCTTGGATGCTACCTCCTTCACCATCTGCGCACCCACATTCTCAATGGGATCGGCCAGATCCACCTCTTTTGCCACAGTTACACCATCCTTGGTGACCTGGGGTGCACCAAATTTCTTTTCAATAATTACATTACGACCCTTGGGTCCCAGCGTTACTTTGACCGCATTGGCCAGCTGATCAATACCGCTTTTCAGCTGATCGCGGGCTTCCATGTCAAATTTGATCTCTTTTGCCATTTTGATTATTTTTTATTGGTTACTTACTTGGTAATAAATAGAACATCACTCTGCGAAATGAGAAGATAATCTTCTTCATTAATGCTTAATTCCTGACCGGCAAATTTACCATAAAGAACCTGGTCCCCCACCTTTACTTCCATGGGTTCATCCTTTTTGTCTGCTCCTACCATTACCACCTTTCCATGCTGTGGTTTCTCCTTTGCTGTTTCAGGAATAATGATGCCACTGGCGGTTTTTTCCTCGGCCTCGGAAGGCTTAACAAGAATTTTACCTGCAAGGATCTTACCTTTAAGTTCTGCCATTTCTTTTTTGAATTTTATAAGTTCGACATTATCAAAATCGCTTTCTCTTTATCATATTTTGTGCCAAAGGAGAATAACAAAAAAAAAGTGTCAGTAACATGACATACTGACACTTTTCAGGCAGAAATATTATCTTTTTACTTACTCTGTGTCACCTTCCGCCGGTTCCGTGCCAAAAGATTCCGGAAGGTCAATAGTCTGTGCAGGCTGATCCATGATGGATTCATCAAACTGACCCTGAAGACGCGAATTATCAGCTTCTCCTGCCTTGGGTACTGTAATTCCGGCCAGAAGACTGAAAAGAATAAGGGCGGAGCCCAGTATCCAGGTACCCTTTTCCAGGAAATCGGCAGTCTTGCGAACACCCATATACTGGTTGGATGAGGAAAAATTTGATGCAAGTCCGCCACCCTTAGAATTCTGAACCAGTACGATCAAAATGGTAAAGATGCAGATCACAACAATCAATACCGTAAATACAACAAACATTTTATCGCCTCTTTATGAATGGTTTATATTCCTGATTTTTTCAATTTGCGCTGCAAAGTAAGCACTTTTTTCCGGATATTTCAAACTTAATTTCTCGTAGGCATATATGGCTTTGGCAAAGAGTCCCTGCTTCACATAAATCTGTGCCAGTGTATCGGTAATAAGGCCATCATGTTCCCTGATGGAGGCCAGTGAAACATCCCCCTTAAGTCTGGTTTCCTTATCGGCGCGGATGGGGCCCGGTTCATCCTTGATGAATTGGCTGATCAGCTGACTGTTGCTTTTCTCCTCCACATGGTCCACCTGGTCCATGGCAGGTACCTCCTCAACAGCGCTCTCCGGTTCTTCCATTTCCGTCTCACTCTTCTCCACAGGTGAAAGCAGCACATCGGGGCTCAGGTCCTCTTCCTGTTCTTCCGCAGCTTGTTCGTCTTTTTCTTCATCCAGGATCTCCAGAAGTTCCTCCCCGGATTCCTCATCCAGTTCAAGCAGGTCGGTTTCCGGATCGGGACCTGCATAAGGGGCATGTTGCTCTATGATCACATCTGCTTGCTCGCTGCTTTCTTCGGAGAACTGTATAAGCTCCTTTTCCTCGGTAGCGGTTTCAGTTTCCGGTTCGGGCACTTGTTTTGCCTCATTTACCAGCTGAAGGAGCTTTGCACGGTTCATGGAGTATATGGCAGCCACTTTAAGCTCCTGTTGTTTCTCATGACCCAGTGCCTCCAGAATACGGACCTTAAGGAGGTGTGCGGTACTGAACTCGGGAAATTCCCTGCAGAGCTTGGTCACCTCTTCCAGGTCGGCTGGTGAATAATGATTGCTGTTAAGCAGGCGTACGATATCTGAAGCGTTCATGTTCTAACTCGGCTTACCAGGAAATAAATGCTCTATTAAAAATATCCTCCACCAGGTTCTCCACGATAATCTCAATCAATGCATCTTCCACATCAGTCAGGCTTTGCGATGCATCATAATCCTCGTAGCGGCTGAAACTCTGATCAAAGTCCATTTCAGGCTCCACCGCATTGGTAAATTTCACCCGTACCGATATGGTAAGTCTGTTACGGGCTGCCACCTCATCCCTTGTGATAGCCGTGGGCCTGGTTTCATATCCTGTGATCTCACCCGTAAAATGCACATCTCCCCCATCAGGGGCAAGATCAAGGCTGGTATTGCCCTGGACCTTGTCCATGAGTGCATCGGTAAAGAGCTGGCTCAGCTGTGCCTGTACAAGTGCAGCCCGGTTCGGAAAATAATCCACCGAATAGGTCAGCACTTCCGGTGAGATATTCACACCGCTGAACGAATAGCTTATCTTGCAGGAAGGCAGTACAAGCAGAAGGCTCACAAGGACAGCGGGGGCGGACCCGAAATATGCTAGAATCTTCTTCATCTACTGCTCAATATTATATTCCTTAATTTTCCTGTAGAGGGTCCGTTCAGAAATCCCCAGGTCCTGGGCTGCATATTTCCTTTTACCATTATGCTTATCCAGTGCCTTGATAATCAATTCAATCTCTTTTTCCTCCAGGGAAAGGGACTCTTCCACGATTTCTTCCGTATCCAATATACCTTCATCATCACGCTCCTTATGTACAGTTGACCGCTTGGTGATCAGATCTTCAGCATCTGCCTGATGGTCATTAACCGTGGCATAAAGTTTCTTGATAATTCCCTCATGTTCCTGTTCAATGTCCGAACCAACCGATCCCTTTTCAATGATCTGGGCCACCAGCTTTTTCAGATCATTCATATCACTCTTCATGTCGAACAGGACCTTATAGAGGATTTCCCTTTCTGAATTGAAGGTTTCTTCAGTGACCGCATCCCTATTTATCAACGCAGGAAGGCGGGTTTTATGATAATCCGGGAGGTAGTGCATCAAGGCTGCCGCCGAGACCTCCCTGTCCTGTTCAATGATGGATAGTTGCTCGGTGACATTCTTGAGCTGGCGTATATTTCCGGGCCACTCGTAATTCAGCAATATCTGGCGCGCCTCCTCATCCAGTCGAATGGCGGGCATGCGGTAACGTTCTGAAAAATCTGCTGCAAATTTTCTGAAAAGCAGCAGGATATCATTGCCACGCTCCTTCAGGGAGGGCATCTGGATCGGTACTGTATTTAAACGGTAAAACAGATCTTCCCGGAATTTACCCTTCTTTATGGCCTGTGTAATATCCAGGTTGGTGGCCGCCACCACTCTAACGTCTGTTTTAAGGACTTTGGATGAGCCAACCCTGATAAATTCTCCCGTTTCCAGCACCCGTAGAAGCCGCACCTGTGTTGAAAGGGGGAGCTCCGCAACCTCATCCAGGAATATGGTACCTCCGTTTGAAACCTCAAAATAACCCTTTCTTGTATCGTGCGCACCGGTGAAGGCCCCTTTCTCGTGCCCGAACAATTCCGAATCAATGGTGCCATCGGGAATAGCCCCGCAGTTCACCGCAATGTAAGGTCCATGTTTCCGTCCACCAAGGGAATGAATAATCTGGGGAAACACTTCCTTCCCGGTTCCGCTCTCCCCCGAAATTAATACGCTCAGGTCAGTAGGTGCCACCTGACGGGCAATGTCAATGGCCCGATCAAGGCCCGGATAGGTCCCAATAATCCCAAACCGCTGCTTTATCTGTTGAATTTCCATGTGCTTTCTGACAAAATAACCTGAAAGTATGACAAAATTACAATTTTCACCGGATTCAAAAAGATTTATCTTTATTGTTTCCTATTTTTAGAAATAAAAAGGTGACCGAATTCCTGGGGATTATTCCCGCCAGATATGCTTCAACCCGTTTCCCGGGTAAACCCCTGGCCATGCTGGGAGATAAACCCATGATCCAGCGGGTATATGAAGGGGTTGCTTCCCTCTTTGGCCAGTTGCTGGTGGCCACCGACGATAAGCGTATTTACGATGTGGTCCAGGGATTCGGAGGCCTGGTTCAAATGACCTCCCCCGAGCACAAAAGCGGTACCGAGCGCTGTGCTGAAGCAGCAGCCCTTTATGAACAAGAAACGGACCGGAATTTCAAATATGTGGTCAATATCCAGGGAGATGAACCGCTGATACAACCGGAGCAACTTGAAACATTGATGGACTGTATCAGGATACCGGGGACTGAAATTGCAACTCTGATCAGACCCCTGGGGGACATGGAGGAGTTAAGTAATCCCAACGTGGTAAAGGTGGTGGTGGACAAGTCCCTCCGGGCACTTTATTTTTCCAGAGCATCCATCCCCTTTGTCCGGGAACCCGCGGAAGGATCGTGGGATAAAAAGGTGCAATTTTATACCCATATAGGACTTTATGCCTTTCGGAGGGAAATCCTGGATAAGGTGGTGAAATTCCCATCCACTGCACTTGAAAGGGCCGAATCACTCGAACAGCTGCGATGGATGGAAAACGGGATCCCCATCCGGACTGCACTTACACATCTCCCGTCCATCGGGGTAGATACCCCGGAAGACCTGGAACGTATCCTGCAAAAGGGGAAATTCTGATCTTTCCCGGACTACTCGTAATGGAGAATGGTGGCCGGATTACGCCTTGCGGCACGATAGGCCAGCAGGATCACGGAGACAATAGCAATAAACATGGCCGAAAGAGCCGAAACAAGGTAGATCCATGGTCTGAATCCGATATGGAAGGGGAAGCCCTGCAACCAGTTATGCATAAACACATAAGAGGCAATCCAGGCTATGAGGATGGATATGCCCATCAGCTGCACCACCTCACGAGAAACCACTTTGACCACATCCCCAATGGAGGCTCCCATGGCCTTCCGGATCCCTATTTCCCTGGTCCTTCGTTGGGTATGATGAAGGGTCAGTCCAAAGAGGCCCAGACAGGCTATAAAGGTGGATAGCACGGCAAAGAGTAAGGAAAGCCTGCCGGTACGGCGTTCCTCATTGTAATAATTATCCAGCTCATCCTCCAGGAAGAAGAACTGGAAAGGAGCTTCACCTGTCATCTTAAGCCAGACACTCTTAATTTTACTGATGGTTACGGGTATCCCTTTCCCTGCCACACCCAGGCGGATGTTAATAATGCCGGGCCAACCCAGGTCCTCTTCCTTGTAGCGCAGCATATAGGGACCAATGGGATCCCGCAAGGAGCTGTGATGAAAATCCTTAAGCACCCCGATGATACGTAAATGACTGGTATCTCCATCCATGGTAGATCCCAGTAGGATGGTATGCAGTGGATCCGTGATCCCGAATTCATTAACTGCAGTTTCATTGATCAGAACGGCCGAGCTGTTGGACGAATTGCCGGGATCAAAGAACCTGCTGTCTTCGCCCACCAGACTAAAATTATAGGTTCTCATAAATTCCTCGTCCACGTAGTTGGTGGCAAACAGATAATTCTCAGCAGCCGTTCTTCCCTCGATCTGGTAGGATTCTGTGCTGTTATTATATCCCAGGTAGGTGGTTGAATTGCTGGCGGAGATGACCCCCGGGATCTTTTCAATCTCCCGGCAAAAGGCCTGGTGGGCCGATTCCAGGGGACGGGTTCGTTGTATGACCACCAGTTGCTCCTTTTCATAACCCAGGTCCTTGTTCAGTAAAAATCGCAGCTGGTTCGATACTATCAGGGTTCCCACGATAATAGCCACCGATATGGTAAACTGAACTACAACCATCATGCTTCTGAAGCGTCCGGCCCGCTTGTTACCCACAAAGCCTCCCCGGATCCCGTCAACCGGACTGAAGCGGGAAAGGAACATGGCGGGATAGATCCCGCTGAGCAATCCAACCACCACTGCCAGCAGAAGTCCCGCCGGCAACAGGTATCCGTAATGTACTTGTTCCATCCGCAGATCCAGGTTCATGGTACGGTTGAACCAGGGCAGTGAAAGCTCCACAAGGATCAGTGCG
>Ga0209536_100015631_pt1 | contig 10828 bp, 5 predicted proteins | sample DeeMarSeWOR28_12_FD_187461 | JGI IMG/M metagenome (GOLD analysis project Ga0209536, IMG submission 187461) | Marine sediment microbial communities from White Oak River estuary, North Carolina - WOR-2-8_12 (SPAdes) (version 2) | ecosystem: Environmental > Aquatic > Marine > Intertidal zone >...
CCTGTTGGGATTTGCACAGGCTCAAGGCTGCCGTTCGCTTTACGCCAAACCCATCGAATTAGGAAGAAATCAAGCACACCGGCGATTATCACCGTCAGAATGATAGCTTCAGCCGCACCCATACCACACCACAAAAAACCTCCAAGAATGGCAACGTTTGACAAAAGCACCGGGAAAAACAACGCATCAAAGAGTGCAAGGCCCATCCCATAAAGTCGCCCGGACGAGTGGCGGATTTGCGTAATCGATACCATACCGAGGATAGTTGTGCCGAACACCGGCGTGCATCCAATCATTATACAGACCCACATGATAAATTCTTGCAGATCGGATTTGTGGATTTCACCAAAATAGATCAGGGCCGCAGGAATCCAGAACAGAGCCAACACCGACAGGCAGGCCCCGACAATTGCCGGCCGTGAAAACCTCCGTTGGATAGGTTCACCTTCCGGCTTGCTGGTTTTACTTTCAGCCACCATCTTCTTACGGGCAAACGCCTCTTTCACTTCCCGGCTGGTGAGAATCACCAGTGTCCATACTCCGATGGGTAGGCCGATAATGTTACCCGGCGTCGTAATTATGGCTAAAATACTGCCTGTAATGGCCCACGGATACGCTTCAAGACGCATCATTTTCAGCGCTGCGAAGAAGATCAAACCGCTAAAGACAATCGCGACCAATCCGACTGCCCATAGCGTTGCTTCGGGATCGGGATGAGCCTGTTGCTTGCTGGCCATGATTGGCGTTAGGATGATGAGACCTGCAATGATACCAATCCAGTTGATTATCCCGGTAACCAACAATCCGATGGCCGGCCGCTTGACCTGTTGGCGAATCTCTTCTTCGTCGGGATGCACGATTGGCCTGGCTATCACTCGCTCTTGCCCGGCGATTGTCTCGACTTCGGTCTTGACTTCACTGGCGTACTGATAGCGGCGCTCGGGTTCATGCGCCAGGCTCTTGAGAACTACCTTATCGAGACGAACGTCAACCTGCACCTTTTGCGACGGCGGTGCGAATTGGCCTATCGGTAACTGCCCCGTTAGCATCTCGTAAAATACAACGCCGAGCGAATAGATATCTGCACGATGGTCGACCTCGTGTGCGCCCTCGATTTGTTCCGGCGCCATATAGTGCGGCGTGCCCATTCTCTGCCCTGCTTGCGTAAGTGTAAACCCAGTTCCCGGCCTGTCCAGAAGTCTGGCAAGCCCAAAGTCGGCGATCTTTATATTGCCTTCTTTGTCCAGCAGTATGTTCTCCGGCTTGATGTCGCGATGCACGATCCCCTTATTGTGAGCATAGTGCAGCGCCTCGCAAATCTTCGGGACAATAACCAGCGCCTCGTCCGGCCTAAGCTCCCCACTCTGGATTACATGCCGCAGGTCTGTTCCGTCGACGAATTCCATGATGAAGTAATAAAGACCTTCTTCTGTCTGGCCGAATTCGTGAAGGGTGACAACATGCTGGTGGCTTAGCTTGGCCATTGAGCGGGCCTCACGCGTGAAACGCTCGGCAAAGGCAGGATCCCGGCCGACCTCCGGCGGAAGGATTTTCAGTGCAACCAGCCGGTCGAGCCGCTTCTGTCGGGCCTTATACACCGCCCCCATGCCACCTTGGCCTAATAGTGTCAGGATTTCAAGTTGAGGAAACTGCTTGCCCAATTCCGCCGGCTCAGGAGGCACAAATCGGCCCGGCGGCGTTGCGCTGGTTGGAACATCACTCTTTTCTTCAGGTATAGCAGTTTTTTCTACATCTACGCCGCTCGGCAGCCCTAACTTTATCAGGCATTTAGGGCAGACACCGCGAGGAGCATTTGCCGCAAGCTTTTCACCGCATTGTGGACAACGATTTTCCTCGGCCATAATAACATTTCCTTTCTATGTATTGCCTTTGTTCTCTCTTTACCGAAGCAAAAAGGCCGAGTTGTTACAGAAAAATCACATCTTTTTACTTTTATATACGTCCGGCAGGACATCCGGTGCTAAAACCATCGTAAGAGTCTATCCGCTTGGTTGCTGCTTGTCCACTTGAAACAAAAGTGCCCCCCGGCCCTGAAGCATCAGGATGTCTGCGGCGGACTCCGCTCGGGATGACAGTGGGGATTGGGATATCTACCAGTTTAGCTCATCAAGGTTTTGTTTCTTAATGAATTCTACGTGGCCATCGACAAAGAGGACATTACAGCCATTGCCCCGATGGTTGTCGGTCGTCAGCAATTCCGGTCCGCCGGATTGGTTCCAGCCGGGGATACTTTCAAAAACAAGGACCATATCACCCGAAGCACTCTCCCTATCAACGTTTTCCAGGTTTTTGTTCATAGCGTAATTACATCGGTCCTGCTGGGGCGCACCTTTGCAGCGGAATCTTTTGGGGGGTACTTCTGCATACTTTATCAGTAAATCGCACCATTTTGTTTGCGTCGGGAACTTATCATCGTAGTCGTTGGCATAAGAATGCATAGCCTTTCCGAGGCCCTGCATGTTTTGAATGCAGACCGTTTGGAGGGCGTTTACTTTGGCCTTGGAAATAGCGGGCAACACCATTCCCCAGAATATCCCGGCAACCGGCACGAGGACTACGGGCAGGGCGATTGATGTGATTGCAAAACCGTTGCCTTTGAGTTTACCACGGCTTTGAGAAATTATTACTAAAGCCACAATACCCATAATTATTGCCAGTATCCCCGAGATAAAAAAGGTAAAAGGACTAAGAATCGCCAGTACAAGCGAGGCAATGGCCAGCCTGCTTGTTGTGGGCGCTGGCAGTTCGGCATCAGCGGGCGGCGATTTTGGAGGCGCTGCAACGTGAGTGATTGTCTCGACATCGGTTTTTACTTCGCTGGCGTGCTGGTAGCGGCGTTCGGGCTCATGTGCCAGGCTCTTGAGCACGACTTTGTCAAGGCGGACGTCAACATGCACTTTTTGTGATGGCCGGGCAAATTGGCCGATGGGCAACTGACCTGTGAGCATCTCATAAAATACTACGCCCAATGAGTAGATATCTGCACGGTGGTCGACCTCGTGTGCGCCCTGGATTTGTTCGGGGGCCATGTAGTGTGGTGTACCCATTCTCTGGCCCGCTTGCGTTAGTGTAAGCGCTGTCGCCGGCCTGTCCAGGAGTCTTGCCAGGCCGAAGTCGGCAATTTTTACCCGGCCCCTTTTGTCCAGCAGTATGTTCTCCGGCTTGATGTCGCGATGCACGATGCCCTCTTCGTGGGCGTACTGCAGGGCCTCGCAGACTTGAGGGACGATAGCCAGCGCTTCATCTGTGCCGAGTTCGCCGGTCTGGATTACGTGTCGAAGATCGGTTCCATCAACAAATTCCATGAGGAAGTAGTATAGTCCGTCTTCAGTATGGCCAAATTCGTACAGAGTAACAACATGCTGGTGGCTAAGCTTGGCCATTGAGCGTGCCTCACGTGTGAATCGTTCAGCAAAGGCCGGGTCCCGGCCCACTTCCGGGGGAAGGATTTTCAACGCAACCAGCCGGTCAAGCTGCTTCTGGCGGGCCTTATAGACAGCTCCCATACCGCCCTGGCCCAGTAGCTCAATGATTTCGAGTTGTGGGAATTTCTCGGCCAGTTCCGCCGGTTCGGGAGGCACAAATCCGCCCGGCGGCGTTACGCTGGTTGCAACACCCCTTTTATCGTCAGACGTGGCGGTTTTTTCGACGTCAGCGCCACTCGGCAGACCGACCTTTATCAGGCATTTAGGGCAGACACCACGGGGGGCATTTGCGCCAAGCTTTTCACCACATTGTGGACAACGATTTTCCTCGGCCATGATAACGTTTCCTTTCTTTCTATTGCCTTTGTTCTCTCTTTACCGAAGTAAAAAGGCCGAGATGTTACAGAAAATCCACATTTTTTTTATTTTTTTTATACGTCCGGCACTAAAACCGTTATAAGAGTCTATCCGCTCGAATGCTGCTTGTCCACGTGAAACAGAAGTTCCACCAGCCTGCGATTTAACGGCCTAACCGGCCAGGGCGGCGAAAAGGCCCCGGATTTCATTATCGATCTGCTCTTCGGTGGCAACCGTCTGGGCGATTTCATCCCGCAGCAGTTCCCGGCATCGCCTCCGCAGCCGATGTACGGCGACTCTGACACTTCCTTCGCTCATATCCAGTTCGGCCGCTGCCTTGCTGTAGGGAACCGAGCTTGCCTCTGTGCCTAAATAAACTTTAAGGTAGTCAAAAAGATTCTGCCTGTTCTTATCGGCCAATTCGCTTTCCAGGCGGTCCATTGTCCGCTCCAATACTGTCAGCGCCCAGGATTTCTCAAAGACCTTGTCCGGCGATAAATCGTCGGCCGGTTCAAGGGCGTACTGACTCTCGGCGTTCTCAAAATCAAAAGACAGGACTTTTCTTCCTCCACCTCGTTTTTTGGCACGGGCGCGGGCACGTTCGTTGGCTATGAAATGTTTCAGGGAAGCCAGCAAAAACGAGCGGAATTTGCCCGGCATGGGTTTAACTTTCTTCAGATAATGCTTTGCCAGCATTTGGGCAAAGAATCCCTGCGTATAATCCGCGGCTTCGTCGGTGCTGTAGCCGCCTCGTCTAAGATATGCGTAAAGAGGAAACCAATATGTTTGACAAAGCGTGCTGAGTGCCTGCTCGTGTTGTGCCGATGAGCTTTTCCCCGCCGCCAATACGACACTCCAGTGCGTCGTGGCAAACCGGGATTGGCCCGGCGAATTAGAACTTTGTTGCGTCCTCTTTGACATCTCTATGCCATCCTGTTTCAGCCACGTCCCTCCACTTACGTGTAAACAGGATAACATAGCCGTCAGGAGAACGCAATAAGAGATGGGCGGATATCAAAATTCAGAGGACTCGCCAGAACCGGCGGCCCATCACACCACAAATTCCCCCCTCCATTACCTTCCGAATATTGGTTGCTCCAGCACGTTGCTTAAACAAACCGCCGGAGAGGTTGCCATTGAACCTAACTTTACTTGTCCATTTCAGACTGCTCCCAGTATCGCTGGAGTTCGCCTGGCAGTGTTTTACCACTTCCCATACTTGTGTTACTTCGATCAGGCCATTCGACAATCGTAGTATGGGAAAAGATGTCGTTTTCCTTCGTTATCATGAAAGTGACCTTGGCCTGGCCGAATTGGTTTTTTCCGAAAAGATAGCCAAGCGGGAGGTGCTGGCGTGCACGGACGCGCTGTTCTTCATCGAGTGTGCTGTCCAGCTCGGCCCATAGCTGCTCAAGGAGACTCTTGGCCTCTTCTCTAAATGGTGAGATAGTCACGTTAAGGTTGTTACCGGAGCGAAGTTGCTCGGTGTGCTGTGCTTCGAGTTCCTGGTATCGTTTGTGAGCGGACTGTAGAATCCTGTTTACTTCTGTTGCCTCTGGTGGCTTCAGATGTAGTTTCAGCACAACACACATATTGTTGAGTGTGGGTCCCTCTGGTCCAAAGGTCAAGTCGTCCGGGTCCCCGTATGCAAAATCCAGCTCCCCAATTTTTTGTGTGCCCGGAGTGATTTCTGCGATTTTCTCATCCGGCCTCGATGTTTGACGGGATGCAGTCAGATAAAGAACGGGCAGTAGAATAGGCAGTGTGAACAACACCGTCACAACAATTGCAACCCCGGCCACGACCAATCCTATCAGCACTCCACGTTGGTTTGCTCTGGTTTGTGCGGCCGTTGCCGTTCCGTCCCCTCCTGCAAAGGCCTTCTTCGTTTCAGGCCTGGACAGCACTACAAGGGCCCATATTCCGAAAGGAAAACCAATCAAAAAGTCCAGACCTAAAGGAAGCATTGCAAGGATGCTGCCAGCTATCGCCAGGCCGTAATTGCGGAGCCTGAGCATGTGCCACGCCCCTGCTATAATAAGTGCGGCCGTTGATATCGTGACCAAAAACATGGTAAATTCGGTTGGCCCGGGCGCTTTGTAGGCGCCTAAGAGCCAAAATAAGAGCAATAAACCAAGGCATCTAAGCACGCCACTGGCTATCAGGACGCCTGCCGGGACATGGAGACGCCGCCTGATGCCTTCCGGGCTGTCGTCAACAGGCTTGGTTTGCGTACCTCTTCCGGCACGAGCCTGGGCGAAAAGTTGGGCCGTCTCATCGTTCATCAAAACCCAAATAGCATATATACCGATGGCCGTTCCAATCGGGATGTTCATTAGATCCAGAACCGCAATTATCAGCGCCAATATGCGGGCCCACCCTCTGCGTTTTAACAGACCTATGCCCGCAATGATATCCGGCACTGAAATTAAAATAACGAATCCGCCTATCACGGCGCCTGCAATTCCGGTAATGTTCATCGCCGTCGGATCTCCAGATATAAGGCCCCCACCGGCAATTATCGCAAAGAGAAAGATCCCGACCAATGTCCCCAGCGAGCCAAAGACCAGGTTTAGAACAGCCACAATTGTGATATGCTTTTCCATGCGATTGATTCCGGGGGACGGAACAAGGCTCTGCCCGGCACCGGCGACGGGTGCCTGTGGCCTGACTGTATCGGCATTGATGGTTTCAACATCTGTCTTGACCTCGCTGGCGAACTGGTAACGCCGTTCCGGTTCTTTTTCTAAGCTCCGCAGTACTACGTTGTCAAGCCGGACGTCTACATGAACTTTCTGCGACGGCGGGGCGAATTTTCCTATGGGAAGCTCACCGGTCAGAATTTCATAAAACACTACACCTAAAGAGTAAATATCGGCGCGGTGGTCTACCTGGCCGGGATGCTCGATTTGTTCGGGGGCCATATAATGAGGCGTCCCCATTGTATGACCTGCCGCTGTCAATGTATTAACCGTCGCTGGCTTATCAAGGAGTTTGGCTAAGCCAAAATCGGAAATTTTCACACGACCTTTCTTGTCGATTAGGATATTCTCCGGCTTGATATCACGGTGAACAACCCCTTCCTCGTGGGCAAACTGAAGCGCCTCACAAATTTGCGGGACCAAAGCCAATGCCTCTTTCGGCGAAAGCCCCCCGGCCTGAATTATATGACGTAAATCCGTCCCGTCCACGAATTCCATAATGAAATAATACAGGTCCTCGTCTGTCTGGCCGAAGTCAAAAACTGAGACAATACGGGGATGATTCAGCTTGGCCATAGAGCGGGCCTCGCGCATGAAACGTTCGGTAAAGGCCTTGTCCTCGCCGACCTCAGGAGGCAGGATTTTCAAAGCCACCACTCGGTCAAGCTGCTTTTGACGGGCCTTGTAAACAGCCCCCATCCCGCCCTGGCCCAAAAGTTCAATGATTTCAAGCTGGGGGAACTGCTTGGCCAATTCCGCAGGCTCAGGGGGCAAAAATCGGCCCGGTGGCGTGCCGGTCGTGGGAACACCGCTGGCTTCATCTGTGGATTCGGTTTTTTCGGTCGAGGCGCCCGTGGGAAGGCCAAGCTTCATAAGACACTGCGGGCACATCCCTTCCGGCGTATCAGCCGGTAATTTGCCCCCACATTCACTGCACTGTTTTTCTTCAGCCATAATAAAATCCCCTTTTCGGCTATTATTTGCTGCCACCTGTTACTTAAACAAAGCCGCGAAAAGGTTACATAATATTTACTTTTTTGGTCCGCCGATTTCGGATAATCCCATAAGTGCCCCGGCCGTCTTAGTGTATCTTTATCGAGCCGTTGTGGGTTGATAGTTCCAGCTTACCCAATCCTTCGCCGATTTTACCCTGAAATCTTCTATTGCCCAACTTACTTACCTTATCGGTCACGGTAATAGGCAGATCGTTCTTTATAGAGCCGTTGTGGGTGGACACGTCAACTGCGGCCGAGATATGGGGCGGTGTCTTTAAGTCTATGCTGCCGTTGTAAGTTCTCAGTGAAATCTCACAGACACTCGGAGCATCTGCGGCGTAGGAAGTCTTTATGCTGCCGTTATGTGTTGTCATCCACGCGTTACCGGAAATCTCATCGCATATAACCGCACCGTTATGTGTCTTAAGCTTTGTTTCTCCCGACACATCTGATGCCTTAATCCTGCCGTTATGCGTCGAGCTGTCAATCTTGCCTTGTATATTGGAGACCGTAACGGCTCCGTTATGACTCCCAAGAAGCAGAATGTTGGTTTTGTGTGGCACCTTCGCATCGAGACTCACACTCACGGATTCGTACATCCCAAGCGTGGGCTTTTTAATTTCGACAGTGATTTTATTATCGGAGTTTTTAAGCTCTACTTTGGTGCGGTCGGCAATATCCTTGGCGGTTTCCGTGCTGCTTGCCCGGCCCGTGATAACCGCCTTAACTTCGCAGCCTTCTTCCTCACGGCCCTCAACCGTGATTGCGCCGTTATGCGTCTCGGCCTTAAAGGAATGACCCGCCGATAGCGGGGACGACAATTGCACCGTCCGTTCGAATTTAGCTTTTGGAATCTCGCACCCCCCGGCACAGAACAGCAGGAATATAACCACCAAAAATGCGGACGCTAATAAAAACTTCTTTTCCATTTTTATCTCCTTTATTGGTACTGACTAAATTTATTATTTCTTACATTTGCCGATTTTACCCAATTGTATACCTGTCATTAATTCTGCGCATAATACCAGAGCCGGGCCTGCTTTCCAACCTGTTTTCCGAACTCTCACATCTTTGGCTCGGTTCCCCGATGCCGTATTTTCCACAGTGTGTTTCGCCCGATTTTATACTATCCATATTCCCAATATTGGCCTTTCTACTCGTTAATTAAGCAAACCGGCCGAAAGGTTACGGGCTATTGAAGATTTTTTTTCAGAAATGGCAATTTGGAGGCTCAGTGGGCAAGGGCAGCGAAAAGGTCACGAATTTCCTCGTCAATCTGATCCTCGTTACTCACCGTCTGGGCGATTTCATCCCGCAGCAACTGCCGGTAGCGCCTTCGCAGACGATGCATGGCAACCTTTACCGCACCCTCGCTCATGCCGAGCTCATCGGCCACTTTGTGGTAAGGGACCGAGCTTTTACTGGCGGTAAGGTAAAATTTCAAGTGGTCCACAAGCTTCTGTTTTTTCGTTTTGACAGCCTCGGCCGAAAGTCGGCTCATCGTCCTCTCTAACACCGCCAGTGCCCACGAACGTTCGAAAAGCTTCTCCGCAGACAGCTCATGGGCCGGCTCAAGGGCGTACTGATTTTCCGCGTTTTCAAAGTTCAGAGAAAGCACTTTCCGCCCGCCGCCGCGCTTTTTGGCGCGGGCGCGGTTACGCTCATTGGCCAAAAAGTATTTCAGCGATATCAGCAGAAACGTGCGAAATTTACCCTGCTTCGGGTCGGCCAGACGAAGGCCGTGCTTCTCTAACAACTGCGCGAAAAACGCCTGTGTATACTCCTCGGCCTCGGTATTGTTATACCCATGCCGGCGAAGATACGCGTATAGCGGAAACCAGTATATTTTGCACAGCGTACCCATCGCCTCTTTATAGCGTGGAGATGAGGACTTCCCTGCCGCCCGAACCACGCTCCAGTGCGTGGTCGCAAACCGCCCCGTGCCGCCACGGTCCCAACTCTTTGGATTGTTTCCAGGCATCTAAATTCTCACCTCACCAAAGATACACCACCAAATTCCTTCCTGACCAAAACAATCCTTAAAAATCGCCTATTGGCTCAGGAACTTGTCTATCTCTTTCGCTGCCTTCATCCCATCCGCGACGGCTGAAACCACCGTCGATGCACCACGAACAAGGTCGCCGCCGGCAAAAATTCCCGCCTTCGAGGTCGCAAGCGAATCTTCTTTTGTGTGAATAAGGCCGTTTTCCAATTCCACTCCCGGCAGAATCTCGCCGATTTCTTCAACCGACCTCTGCCCTATCGCTTCAACCACAATATCCATATCAAGCTCGTAAGAGCTTGACTCTACCGGCTCCGGTCTGCGACGTCCCGTTTCATCAGCCTCACCTAATTTCGTCGGACAAACCGTAATGCCCGTCACGTTCCCGTCTTTGCTTTTTACATCCAGAAGTTGCGTCAAAATAAGAAAGTGTACACCTTCTTTTATTGCCTGGTCACGCTCACCGCTCCAGGCTGGCATCTCCTTAAAAGACCGGCGGTATATCACATAAACATCTTTGGCGTCGAGCCGACTGGCCGTAATCGCCGCGTCCATTGCAGTATTGCCACCACCGTTTACCGCTACCTGCTTGCCCGCTATATCAGGTTTCTTGTCGGACTTGGCTGCTAAGAGGAATTCCAGTGCATTCCACAAACCATCGATCTCCTTATCACTGATGCCGGCTGATTTTGGAAGGCCCATACCAACGAAAGCAGCGTCAAATCCTTCCCCCATAATCCTATCAAGATTGAACTTGGCGTTTAATTCTTTACCGAGACGTTTTGAGAACCTCTCTTGGGATACAGCGGCGAAAACCGCGGCAATTTCGTTCTTCAGCGAATCGCTTTGTCTTTCTTCCGGGATGACAGAGTCTATCATCCCTCCGAATTCGGTGCCCTTATCAAAAACCGTCACTGCATGTCCTGCTTCCAGCAGCCCTGCCGCACAGGCCAGACCGGCCGGGCCCGCCCCGATTACGGCGATTTTTTTGCCCGTCCCCTTTTTCGGTATATGTAGTTTCGACCAGCCGTTTTTATTTGCCTGCTCAGCCAGGTACCTTTGTATCTCGGCTATCGGCAAGGCACCGTCACCGATAAACTTCTGCAAACAGCTCCCTTGGCATTGCTGCTCGACAGGGCACAGCCACGCGCATACCTCTGCAAAAACATTCGCCTCCCTTAGAACCTGGTACGCGGCCTTATCATCTCCGTCCAGAAAAAGGCTGATAAATTTCGGTATGTTCACACCCGCAGGACACCCAAGTCTGCACGTCGGCTCCTGGCAGTTCCGGCACTCTTTCGCCAGCCGCAAAAGGTTCTCGTGGTC
>Ga0209536_100015633_pt1 | contig 10826 bp, 7 predicted proteins | sample DeeMarSeWOR28_12_FD_187461 | JGI IMG/M metagenome (GOLD analysis project Ga0209536, IMG submission 187461) | Marine sediment microbial communities from White Oak River estuary, North Carolina - WOR-2-8_12 (SPAdes) (version 2) | ecosystem: Environmental > Aquatic > Marine > Intertidal zone >...
CGATGAGGTCTACGAGTATCTCCGCGAGCACGATCGCCTCAATCCAAGGTGGACAGCCCTCGACAGCGGCGAAGCCCGCGTCGGCTCTTTCGAAACCTACCGCTCTGACAGCGAAGTCACCGTCACCAGTCTTCGCCCCATCATCAGTCAGGGATGGTTTGTACCGGGAGGATACCAGTCTCTCGTTCACGTCAACGGGCATTTTGGCGATGAACGCGGACAGATGTTCATCGATGATACGGAGCTCGAGATTCTGTCGTGGTCCGCCGATCGTGTCCTCGGCCACCACCATCAAGCGGGTGCTGGTGTCCTCGGCGTCGATCGTGCCGTTGGCGAGCGACATGGTCGTAGTGCCTACGATCGCATCGCCGACGATCCGGCCGTTGGCGAGCTGGACGGCGAGCCCCGGACGTGCGTTCAGCTCGAGCACGACGGGCCCGCGGGTCTCGTCCACGACCAGGTCCACCCCCAGGTACCCGAGCTCGACCACGTTCGCGGCGCGCACGCTGACCCGCAGCAGCTCCTGGAACTCGGGAATCGCGACTCCCACCAGGGGCTCGTTCGTGTCCGGATGTCGTTCGATGATGCGGTCGTGTAGCACCGCGCGAGTCGTCAGTCCGGTGCCCAGGTCGATGCCGGCGCCGACGGCACCCTGGTGGAGATTCGCCCGTCCCGCAGAGAGCTGCGTCGGGAGACGGATCATCGCCATGGCCGGAATGCCGCGATAGACCACGATCCGGACGTCCGGTACGCCGCCGCGGGTCACGTGGTCCAGCTCCGAGTGCACCGAGAGGCACTCTTCGATCATCGCCGTGTCGCGCTGTCCGGCCAGGGAGAAGAGCCCGGAGAGGATCTCGGAGAGGTGGAACGCGACGTCCGCGGCCTCGATGCGGCGACCGTTCGAGAGGACGAAGTCGTCACCGTCCCGTCCCCGGACGACCAGGACTCCGTTGCCCTGGGATCCTCGCGTCGGCTTGACGACGAAGGACTCGTGGCCCGCCACGATCTCCGGAAGGCGGCGCACGCTGCGGTGGTCGAGGATCACGCCGACGAGGGCCGGCGTCGAGACTCCGGCTCGCGCGCAGGCCGCCTTCGCGGCGAGCTTGTCGTCCACCTGCGGGTAGAGGCGGCGGGGATTCACGGCCATGATGAAGCGCAGGTTCCTGCGATTCATCCCCAGCACACCCCGCTCCCGCAGGCGCCTCGCGCGCATGGCCTAGGCGCCCCCCGCCAGCGAGCGGAAGCGGTAGAGCTCGATCAGCCGGTAGCCGGTGTAGCCGCCCATCATCACGAGCAACCCCATGATCACGATCACCAGCTCGGGGAAGCCGAACATCAGGTGCTCGGCGAGTGGGCTGCGCAGGACCGGATAGACCGCCAGGGCGATGAGGATCGAGGCGAGGCTGCGCCGCGCGGCCTCGGTGACGTTCGACTCGGCAGCCGTGACGGAGAAGCGCTCGATCAGCATGGTGAGGATCACGATGGGGAAGAGGATCCCGGCGTAGAAGTCCCGGTCCTCGAGGCGGAGGCCGAGGAGTCCGAAGGCGGTGACCGACAACACCACGACGCAGAGGATCAGCGATAGGCGCGGCACCAGGAGGAGACGGAGCCGCTCGAGCAGGATTCGCACCAGGATCCCGATCACCAGGACGCTTCCCAGCAGCAGGAGCCCCACCGAGAGCCCGGTCCCGCGCAGGGCCAGCGCCACGAGCATCGGCATGAAGGTGCCGAAGGAGGGGATGCCGACGAGGTTGCGCAGGAAGGCGGTGATCAGTGCGCCGATGGGAAGCAGCAGCAGGACCCGGACGGCGGCCTGCATCGGGACGGAGAGGCGGTAGAGGGAGATCGCCTCGAGGGTCGGGTTCGGCGGCACCATGAGGGCCGCGAGCTCCTGGGGGGTCAACCGCTCCGGAAGGGCGTGGAAGGAGTGGGAGACGGCGTCGACGCCGGTGGCCTGCACCAGGGGCGCGTCGCCGCGGCCGAGGAGCAGGCGATCCGGCGGCATCCGCCCGAAGAAATCGTCTCCAGCGGATGCGGGGATCCAGCGCCCTCCGATCCAGATCTCGACCCAGCGACGCGGCAGCGCGTCGCCGGCCTGCAGCTCGAGTCCCTGCACGATGCGCGCGGGAACGCCCGCGGCGCGCAGCAGCGTGCACAGGAGCCGCTCCTTGCCGCGTCGGTTGGCCCGGCGATCGGCCAGAGCGATCAGCGCGTCGTCGGCCGCCGTCGTCGCCAGGGAGACCTCGTGGACGACGAAGGAGAACACCGTCCGCGCTCGAGCGGCCAGGTTCTCTTCGCTGGCCAGATCGAGTGCCTCGAGCAGTGCCGAGATGGTCGCGTCCTCTACCGGTAGGGCGGGCTCCTGCTTCGTGTACTTCGCGAGCAGGTCCTTCGACGGGGGCTTCTTCGTGGCATCGCTGGGGATCTCGACGCGGCTGGGGAAGACCTGGACGCGGAAGGTGTAGGAGACGCGCTTCACGTCCGAGAGGCGCCCGGACCAGATGGCCTGGCGTCCGCTCGCCTCCTCGCGAATCGAGAAGCGCATGTCGCCCGTCTCGAACTGCTCCCCGAAGATGCGCTGTACCCGCTCCGGTGAGGGCAGCCATGCCTGGATGCTGCCAGGGCGACCGGATCCCCGGGCAGAGATCTCCAGCTGGACCTGCCACAGACCCTCGGGCTCCGACGGCACCAGGGGCAGCTCCAGGGCCACGGCCTTCCACAGGAACACGCCTCCTCCGAGGAGGATGAGCAGCAGCCCGGTGATGATGGAGCGACGGGACATGCGCGGACTACTCCGTGTCGTCCACGTCCACCGGGGGAGCGCCGTCCTCGATGGGCGCGCTCGCTCCCGGGCCGGTCCAGCTCAGGTGGAAGGCCGCAAAGCCCGGAATGACGACCTGGGGCACGGCCATTCCGATGATCCGGCCGGTTCGCGGCGCCAGCAGCAGCGCCCGCTCGCCACCGATGGGGTCGAAGATCGTCGCGAGCACCTGGTCCTGCTCGACGGATTCTCCCAGGTGTACGCGGGGGACGAAGATTCCACCGTGATCCACCCGAACCCAGCTCGAGGAGTGGTAGACCGCGGGCTCGGGAGCGTCGGGGAGGGGCTCGATCATCTCGAGGGCGCCGAGCAGGCGCCGCACGTGCTCCGCTCCGTGGAGGATCTGGGCCGGGTCCAGTCGCAGCGGCTCGCCGGACTCGTAGAGGACGGTGGGAACGCCGGCATCGGTGGCCGACCGGCGTAGCGTGCCGGGACGCCCCGGGTTGTGGACGACGACCCCGACCCCCAACGATCGGGCCAGCTCCAGCACGTCGTCCTGGGCGAGGTCCCCTCGGATCTGTGTGAGATTCACGCGGTGGAAGGAGCCCGTGTGGAAGTCGACCATGAAGTCGCAGCGGCGCACGACGTCGTCGAAGAGGCGCGCAGCGATGCGAGAGGCAGAGCTTCCGCGGGCGGTTCCCGGGAAGTGCCGGTTCAGATCGCGCCGATCCGGCAGATAGCGGGTGCGGCTACGGAAGCCGTGCAGGTTCACGATGGGCGCGCCGATCAATACGCCGCGCAGCTCCGCCGGGTCGGTCTGTTCGAGGACGCTGCGCACGATCTCGGTGCCATTGAGCTCGTCCCCGTGGACGCCGGCGATCAGGCAGAGGGTGGGTCCGTCCTCGGCGCCGTTGGCCACGACCACGTCCAGGTCGACGCTCGATCCGGCGAAGGACTCGCTCACCTGGAGCTGGATCTGCCGCCGCTCGCCGGCCGGAATGGTGTAGCCCGCGATCTCGAAGGTGCGCGGGGAGGGGGGCGCCGACGCCTCGTCCGTCAGGGCACCGGCGGCGAGGGCCTGGAGGACGACGAGGAGCGCGGCCGCTACCCCCAGGCGGAATCCGGGCCGCCCTTCCTCCGCATCGGCGACATCGATGACCAAGTCTGCTCCCCCCGCCCGGTGCACCCTCCGTCGTCCATCGCCGGATCGGCGATCGGACTCGAGGCCCACCCCCCGCGGCGCCCCCCGGGCCGACGGGGCGAGGATCCCGACTGTGCGGGGACCCTGCAAGGCCCATGAGGAATTCCGCCCCTGGCCGCGGCGAGGGCCTCCAACTGGATCCCCATCGGAGCCCCATCGTCATGCCGAAACCCGAGCGCACGGAGGCCCGGCCCGGGAGCCGGTCGCGCGCTTCCCCCGCGAGGACTAGCGGGTCGTTCGCGCCGGATCGAAAGCTCCGCCGGTCTTCTCGGGGGGGGTGGGCCCTGTGCCGTGGCTTCGGACGACGTCGAGCAGTCCTCCGCCATAGTGTCGGATCTTCGCGGGACCGATGCCGCGGGCCAGTGCCAGCTCCGCGTCGTTCCGCGGGCGCAGCGCAGCGATGTCGCGCAGAGCGCGGTCGGTGGCGACTACGTAGGGGGGAACCCCTTCCGCCCGGGCGACGGAGAGGCGATGACGGCGGAGGGCCTCGAAGAGCTCCCTCCCTGCGGCGTCGAGGGCCTCGAGCGCCGGCTCGGCCGTCCGCTCGCTGCGGGTCGCCCCCGGTGAGGCCGATCGCCGTGTCGGGGAGGGGGGCAGCAGGAGGCGCGCCGGCTTCTGCCCGAGCATGACCGCCTCGCCCTCCCGGGTGAGGACGGCCACCGGGCGGTCTCCGCCGTGGAAGTCCACCCAGCCCGCCGTGACGCAGCGGCGCAGCAGCCGCATCAGCCAGGCCTCGGGATGCTCCTTCAAGGCGCCGAAGGTGCGGGTGCGGTGCAAGCCCTCGCCTTCGAGCCGAGCATCCGAGGCGCCGGCCAGCAGCTTCGCCGCGGCGGTCAGCCCGAAGCGGCCGTGGATCCGCGCGACCGCCGACAGCGCCTTGCGCGCGAGTAGGGTCGTCAGGGTCGGGTCCTGTGCCTCCCGGTCCAGCTCGAGGCAGACGTCGCAACGCCCGCAGCCGGCCAGCGTCTCCTCCTCGTCGCCGAAGTAGCGGAGGATCGCGTCGTGCCGGCAGCTGCCGCCTTCCGCCCAGCGCATCAGCTCGAGAAAGAGGTTCCACTTATGCCGCGACAGCTCCGAGCTCGGGTCGCTGTCCCGCTCGATCAGGGCGCGTCGCTGGGCGAGATCGCCCGGCGACACCAGCAGCAGACCCGCCGCGTCCGCCCCGTCGCGTCCCGCGCGTCCCACCTCCTGGTAGTAGGACTCGATCGAGCCCGGTGGCGCCAGGTGGATCACGGCCCGAACGTCCGCGCGGTCGATCCCCATGCCGAAGGCGTTGGTCGCGACGACCACGTCGACCTCGCGCCGGGCGAAGCGGGTGCTCACGTCGTCGCGGATGCGGGCGTCGAGGCCGGCGTGATAGGCCGCGACCTGCCAGCCCGCACGCTCGAGGCGCGCCGCCTCGGACTCGGTCGCGCGGCGGGTGGGTGAGTAGACGATGGCGGCGCCGCGCGGGGCTCCGGCCGACCCCAGCGCCTCGGCGAGCATCTCGTCCACCGCCCGCACCCGCTCGCGGCGTTCGCCGACCTCCCGGGCGCGCAGGGCCAGGTTCGGCCGCGCGAAGCCCCGGACGATCTGCGGGGTGTCCGGGTCGAGGCCCAGTCGCTCGAGGATCTCGTCGCGCACGACCGGCGTCGCCGTCGCCGTACAGGCGAGGACGCGCGCTTCGGGAAGCGATGCGACGAGTCGCGCCAGGGCCATGTACTCGGGGCGGAAGTCGTGACCCCACTCGCTGATGCAGTGCGCCTCGTCGATTGCCAGCAGTGGGCAGTCGATGCGATCCAGCAGACCGCGGACCGCCGGCGCGGCCAGGCGTTCCGGCGCCGCGTAGACCAGGTCGAGCTCGCCGGCCTCGATCCGAGCCGTGCGGCGTCGCAGCTCGGCGGGCTCGAGGGTCGATGCGAGAAAGGTGGCGCGGATGCCGTGGGCCTCGAGGGCGCTCACCTGATCCTGCATGAGCGAGATCAGCGGAGAGACCACGATGCAGGTGCCGGGTAGCAGCAGGGCGGGGAGCTGATAGATCAGGCTCTTGCCGCCACCGGTGGGTGCGACGAGCAGCAGTCGCCGCGACTCGAGCAGCGTCTCCACCGCCTCGCGCTGACCGGGCCGAAAGGACTCGTGACCGAGGCGGCGAAGGGCCGACTCGAGCGCGCGGGGCGAAGGTCGGTCGGCCTTCGGCGGCTCCGGTGTCACCGCTTGCGCGGCTTCGAACGGACGATGTAGTTGCCGCGGGTCTCGTCGAACTCGAGCTCGATGTGGCCTTCCTTCTCGACCATCGAGAGCAGGTCGGCAAAGGAGCTCGCGCCGTAGTAGACCTCGTTGAAGCTCGGATAGACGCGGCGGATGGCCTGCTTGACCATCGACCCCCAGACGGTGTCGTAGTCCCGCTCGAGGGAGCGCACGATCTCCACCACCTTCTCGCCGGCGTCTTCGGCCCGCTGCTCTTCGGGCTCCACCTTCTTGCTGGGTCGCCGCTTCGGCTTTGCCTCGACCTCGCGGATCAGGTCGTCGTAGTAGACGAACTCGTCGCAGCTGCCGATGAGCAGGTCCGACGTCGAGGACTTCACGCCCACGCCGATCACCCGCTTGTCGTTCTCCTTCAGCTTTCCCGCGAGGGGCGAGAAGTCGCTATCGCCCGAGATGAGGGCGAAGAGATCGATGTGGCCCTTCTGGTAACAGAGGTCGAGGGCGTCCACGACCATGTGGATGTCGGCGCTGTTCTTGCCGCTCGCCTTCGACTGGGGGATGTCCACCATCTCGATGCCGTGCTGGTGGAACTCGCGGACCGCGTCGCGGTAGTTGCTCCAATCACAGTAGGCGCGCTTGTAGACGATCCGCCCCTTCTCGAGCAGGCGCCGCAGGACCAGCTCGATCTGGAACTTCCCGGCGCGCATCTGCCGGACACCGATGGCCAGGTTCTCGTAGTCGATGAAGACTGCGATTCGGGGTTCTTCGGACAATGGCTCCCCAGCGGCGCGCGCTCGGCGCCCGCGAAGCGCTCGGATGGCGTGCGTAGACGGCCTCCGGCGCGAGTGGTCAGCCCGACTCGACCTCGGCGTCCGCTTCGTCCGAGGCGAAGCCGTAGCCCTCGAGATCCTCAGCGGTGGCGACCTTCTCGCCGCCTTCCGACTCCCGCAGCTCGCGCTTCTCGCGCTTCATCGCGGCCTTCTCGGCCTTCTTCGCCTCGCGCTGCCGCTTGAGAACGGCAGTTCTGCTCTTTCTCGCCATAAGATCGTTCCGTGGCTCGTGATTTCGAAGCTCGGGCCTGGCAGGGGGGAGATCGGGGCCGCATATCGTACACGGCCTCGCGCCGAGCGGCACGCCCCCAAGGGGCGGCGCCGCTATGCGTCCGTCGGGTCGTGGACGATCGGTCGGGGGAGGGGCTCGCCTTCTCGCCGTGCCTGCCGAACGGCGCCGATCAGCTCGAGGGCGCGCCGGAGGAAGATCACGCCGATGAGGGCATTCAGCACCAGAAAGACGGCGTTGATCGACAGCGCATAGGCGATGAGCGCATCGCGGGGACCGAACTCGGCGAACAGGCCCGCCCAGGCGAGCTCCCGGGTGCCGAAGTTCCCCAGGGTCGGCACCAGGAAGGAGAGGTAGACGATGGGAAGGCGGGCCGCGATCGCGGTCCAGGGGATGTCGACGCCGAAGGCCCGCGATGCCAGCCACTGGATCAGGACGTCGAAGATCGCGAGCGCCACGAAGCCCCAGAGGAATGGGAGGAGCTCGCGCGGCGGGAACCGGTTCAGCCACGCGACCACGGTCTCGATGCCCGGAAAGGAGACGCGCCCGGAGCGAGAGAGCCATACGCCGAGGCCTCCCGCGATGACGATCAGCCAGAGCACGGCGGATACGCCGGCGATCGTGGGGTTCTCGGCGATGCCGCCGGGCAGGAAGGGCAGGACGACGCTCATCTGGACCAGCATGACGAAGAAATGGCTGACGACGGGCACGAGGGCAGACGCGACGACGGCATCGATGCGTCCCCCGGCGAGGCGGACGATGCCGAGGAAGTAGGCGGCGTCCGAGAGATGGTTGCTCACTACCCGGGCCAGCTCGGAGCCGCCCCGGATGGCGAAGACCGACCGCACGGGCACGTGCACCACGAAGCGGCGGAGTGCAGCGGCGGAGAGCCACGTCCAGATGAAGAAGAAGGCGAGGCGGTCGAGGGGGGCGAAGAGCAGGAAGCGGGGGACGTCGGCGCGGTCGGCGGCCTGGCGCAGCTGCTCCCAGTCGGTCGCCCAGCCGAAGACGTAGACCAGCAGGCCCGCGGAGATCAGCCAGGGGAGTGCGCCACGCCAGCGCCCGAGCCTCACGGGATCGGCGCGTTGCGCGACGGTCTGCCCAGGACGAGTGCCGGCATGCGGTACTCGGGCAGCGCGCGGAGGAGATGGACCTGCGTGCGGGGTCCGAACACGCCGTCGGCGGGGAGGCCCCGCGCCTGCTGGAACCACTCGACCGCGGTCTTCGTATTGGCGTCGTACTGGCCGTGCATGGAGCCGCCGTAGTGGCCGAGCCTGGAGAGCTGTCGCTGGAGCCAGATCACCGACGGTCCGGACATCCCTTCGGCGAGGAGCCCGGGGAGGGGTGTGGGGTTGCGCCAGACCGCGTAGCCGGGTCGCTCCCAGTGCGCGTCGAAGTCGTCCCGTTCGAGCCGGACGACCTGGCCCGGCACCAGCCCCTCGATGTCCGCCGTGTTGCCCACGAGGCTGCGCACCAGGGCCGCCCGCCCGGAGCCCTCCGAGTCGACCAGGCGCACCACGACGGGGACGTCGAGGACGCGCATGTCGTCGATCGTCGACAGGGCGAGCGTGCGCAGGCCCCGGGCCTCGAGGGCGGTGAGGACCTCCTCGAAGGTGGCGGCTCGGGCCTGCTCGACCGGCAGATCCCAGGCGAGGAGCAGTGCCTCCAGGGCGCCCGCATTCGCCGCGTCGGCGCTCTGCAGCGAGAACAGCCCGTCGAGCACGCCTAGGCCGGGGCCGCCGTCGGATTCCGGTCGGGGGAGCGTGGGGGTCGGGACGGCCGCGCCCCGGCTGGGGGGAGGGGCCGAGACCCGCGGCAGGGTCGCGCTGCCGTCCCAGGAAGGCGGGGAGCCCGTGTGGTCGCGCAGCAGGACCGCACTCGCGATCGCCGCTGCGAAGACGCCGCAGGCGGTGGCCAGCACGGTGCGCGAGGGCAGCCAGGCGGGGGTGCCATCGACGCGGATCTCGTGTGCCACCTGACGGACGATCCGCGTTCCGATCTGCGCGGTGCGCTCGCCGTAGCCCGCGAGGAGGCAGCGGTCGCAGAGGACGTTGATCAGCCGGGGGACGCCCCGGCTATAGCGGTGGATCTGCGCCAGGGCGGCTCGGGTGAAGATGGGCCGATCGGCGCCGGACGCGATGCGCAGCCGGTGTCGGACGTACTCGGCGGTCTCTGCCTGTCGCAGCGGACCGAGGCTCCACCAGACGCTGATGCGCTGCCGGAGCTGACGCAGGGCATGGGTGCCGAGCTTCTGGTCCAGCTCCGGCTGCCCGATCAGGATGATCTGCAGCAGCTTCGCCGTCCGGCTCTCCAGATTGGAGAGCATGCGCAGCTGCTCGAGGGTCTCGTCCGGCAGACTCTGGGCCTCGTCGATGATGACCAGAACCCGCCGCCCCTCGTCGTGCTTCTCGAGCAGGAAGGTATTGAGCGCGTCCAGCAGCTCCGGCCGCGACTCCCCGAAGCGCGAAATGTCGAACTCCCCGTTGATCGCCTTGATGAGCTCCGTCGGGGAGAGCATCGGATTGAAGAGGAAGGCGATCTCGCAGGACGAACCCAGCCGGTCGAGCAGCGTGCGGCAGAGGGTGGTCTTCCCCGTTCCCACCTCCCCGGAGATGGCCATGAAGCCCTCTCCCTGCTCGATCCCATAGACGAGGTGGCCCAGCACCTCGCGGTGGGTGTCCGACAGGAACAGGTACCCGGGGTCGGGGCTCAGGGCGAACGGCCTCTCGTGGAAGCCGTAGTACGCCGTGTACATCGAAGTTTGACAGTAGCAGGCGCTCGACCTCGCGGCCCGCGTCGCGGGCGGTGCGACGGTCGCAGGGATCGACTATACGAGCCCGGCGACCCAGGGCTTTCGCATCCCCTCGGCGAGCCCGACGACGGGTCGACCCCGGTTGCGGCGGCTCACCGAGCTAAGTCGCTCAGGTCGCCGCGCGAAGCACCCGAGGCAGCGGAGATGGACGGCGGCGGAAGCAGGATGGACCGAGGGGGTGTCGGCGCAGCGCCGCGTGCGAGAGGCCGTCGGGCCGGCGCCTGCGCGGTCGTGGCTGCGGAGATCGGGCTTCTGGCGCTCGGGTTCCTGGTAGCGGTCGCGCGGTCCGGGCACGCGGAGACTCCGGGCGACGCATCGCCCCTGGGCGCGAGCGAGCGCCGGTGGGTCCTGGCGACCGGGCGCGCGGGATTCGCGGTGGTGGAGGCGTTCGAGCGGTCGTCGCGGGTACCGGTGGTGGTGCTCCTGCACGTGACGGAGCCGCCGGGTCGCCGCGCCACCGCGCCGGGCCTCCCGGTCGAGGTGCGGCTTCGCCAGGAGCGTGTGCTGGAACGCCTGCGCCCGGGGGATTTCGATCTCAGCCGCCGCTTCGAGCGGCTCGACGGCTTCTCGGGTCGCGTGAGCCCGGGGGGGCTGCGGCGCCTGCTCGAGGACGCCGGTGTCGCTCGCGTCGACTACGACGCCGGGGGGCGGGGACATCTGGCCCATGCGGCTCCGCTCGCGCATCTCGACGCGGTCCGGGCGCTGGGCTGGACAGGCGACGGGGTCACCGTGGCGGTCCTCGACTCCGGCTACGATCCCGGGCACGCAGACGTGGCAGGGGCGGTCGACGCCGAGGCCTGCTTCTGCAG
>Ga0209536_100015634_pt1 | contig 10826 bp, 10 predicted proteins | sample DeeMarSeWOR28_12_FD_187461 | JGI IMG/M metagenome (GOLD analysis project Ga0209536, IMG submission 187461) | Marine sediment microbial communities from White Oak River estuary, North Carolina - WOR-2-8_12 (SPAdes) (version 2) | ecosystem: Environmental > Aquatic > Marine > Intertidal zone >...
AGCTGGAGTGACAGTATTTTGTTACCACTCCAGAAAGCCGGTGTCTTTGCCATCCCACCGGGTCATAGTAATCGCCCCTCTCTCCCGGGAGGGAACTAAAAGGGCAAACTCCCCGTCCCACTGGCTAAGGAGTACGGCTATATCCGTTTTGTTGATTTTCTTTTTCGCCATTATCCCCCTACCGGAAGAATTCTTCGGCTTCACTGACTTCATAGGCAGTCAGCAGCGGTGCCGCGTCCTTGTCCATCCCCGACTTAAAGTGGAACAGCCCACCGACAATGTCATACATCTCTCTGGTCAGGCTTCTCAGTGGGATATTGACCGGGCAAACCCGCTCGCACTCACCGCAGTCGGTACACCTCCCTGCGATGTGAATATTCCTCGCTTCTTGGAAGAGGAGATTGTCCTGCCATTTCGGCACCGGGGATACCCATCGCGGCTCTGATTCCTCAACAAAGCACCGCTGGCAGTAGCAGGCGGGGCAGACATTGCGGCAGGCATAGCACCGGATACAGCGACTGAACTCCTCTTTCCAAAATTGCCACCGTTGCTGCGGAGCTGGACCTGCCGGTCAGAAAATTAATCGGAATCTATCCAATGACCGAAGCGATTGTCACGGGGACAAGCCGGATACTGCATAAATACGATTTGCCCTACGTTCCCATGATTCACTGCTTTCTGGAATATGGTGAACACCGGGTTGATTTAACCCAGGAAAATCATAACGGCAAAAATCAACCCATAGAAAGCTTTTTGCACACCGAAACGGTCGCACCCCATATCTCTGCCAAACAAGAGTATTTGCTTTACCGGCAGGCCTTGAAAAGCCTCATATTGAACCGCGAAGAACTCAAGGGCGTTGATATCAAGCGCATTCTGCATGCCCGCGAAGAGGGACTCGAACTTTTAAAATCCCTGGTGCATTAGCGCAAAATTTACGTCAGCGTATGTTTTCCCTTGAAATATCTGAAATATATTGAATCTTTCCAATCTCCTAAAACCATTTCTAAAATAGCCATTTTGCAGAATATTTTCCGTCCTCAGAGAACCTTGGGCCGGATGGCCGGTCACCGGCATTTTTCGGGAAATAAAAGATCTTGACAAAACCGATATTGTCCGCTAAATTTTATATCGACTGGTCAGTATAAAAAGGAGCCCCATAATGCCAAAAGTTGGAATGGAGCCTATCCGCCGGATCCAGGTTATCAGGGCTGTTGTCGAATCGGTTGCCGAACAGGGTCTCGAAGCCCTGACCATGGATGCCGTGGCCAAAAGGGCCGATGTATCCAAGGGAGTGGTCAACTATTACTTTGCCGGCAAGCGTGATCTGCTTTTGCAGTCTTTTCAGGCCTTTTTGGAATCCTACAATCAACAGATCGTTGATCTGATCCAACCGGATATGAGGGCCATGGAAATGATGGGCATCGTTATTGATGTCTGTTTTCCCGATGGCGATGTGGCGCTGCCGCTCTGGAAGCACGATCCAAAGCGTGGGGGGGAAGCCCGGCCAAAGGATGGACCCGATTTCACCTATTCCATTGAACAGCTGGGTAGTGTGCTTGTCCATTTTCTCACAAAAACCATCCTGGACAGGGAGTTTCAAGCGGTTTACCAGAAAGTCTACGACACCTACCTGGAAGGCATGAAAACGATCATCCGACAGGGCATTGCCACCGGTGAATTCCGCCAGGTGGACCCGGATGAGGCCGCCTACGGCCTTATGGCGCTGATAGAAGGGATGGTGTTGTATCGCAATATCGGTTTTCGGCCCTTGTCGCCGCAAAATTATAGAGCCGTTTGCAAAGATTTCGCCCGGCGCCATCTGGGCAAGGGCCAGCCCTTGCAGGGGGACGAATTCAAAGCATTTTGCGAATGATTTGCGTTATTCGCTTCAAGGCAGCCATAATCGCCATTTCAGATCTAAAAGGGGGGAATCATGTCCAAACCATCCGTTATTATCATCGGTGCGGGGCTGGGAGGCCTATCCACCGGGATCTATGCCCAGATGAACGGCTACCAATGCCGGATATTCGAACATGGCCGGCATGCCGGCGGGGTGGCGGCGGAATGGAAACGGCAGGGCTACACCATCGATGGCGGCATTCACTTTTACATGGGCTACCGGCCGGGAGGACCCGACCATGAAATCTATAAAGAACTTGGCCTCTACCAGGAGGACCAATACCTTGAAATGACAACCTACGGCCGCTTTCTGGATCCTTCCCATGGACGCTTCCTGGATATCACGCAGGATTTGGATCAGCTGGCTGAAAGCCTGAAAGACATCTCCCCTGCGGATGCCGCCTTTATCGACAGGGTTCTCAAGGGGGCCAAGGCTTTCAGGCATTCGAATATGACCGCATCCATGGAAAAGCCACCGGACATGAGCAGGTGGTGGGACACGCTCAAGATGATGATCAAAATGAGGGGAACCCTTCGATACTATTCCGGGTGGTATATGCAATCGCTTGAAGAGGCCGCAAAGGAGCTCCATGACCCCTGGCTGGCCCATGTCTTCAAACACCTCTTTTTGCCTGAAGTGCCGGTCGTTTTTATCATGATCATTCTGGGTGCCCTGTCCTGCGGCAACATGGCCGTTCGCAAAGACGGCTCCGGGGGCTTTGCCCGCGCCCTGGAAAAACGCTACCTGGATTTGGGCGGCCAAATCGCCTATAGATCGACCGTGGAAAAAATCCTGGTTGAAAAGGACCACGCCGTGGGGGTGAGGCTGTCAAACGGCGAGCAATATCGGGCCGATCACATCGTTTCGGCTGCCGACGGATTTTCGACGCTTTATGACCTGCTGGACGGCAGGTACTTAACTGCGCAACTTGGAAAACTGCATAAAGAATGGCCGCTTTGGAAGCCTGTAGTCCTGATTAATTACGGCGTGGCCCGTGATTTTTCCGAAGAGCCCTCCATTGCGATGCTCAAGCCCACTTCAAACATCGGGGCCGGTTATCTTTCCGGTGGTTGCTGGATCATACGCATCTTCAACTATTGTCGGAACTGTGCACCGGCGGGACGAACCCTGTTGCAGGTCATGATCGAATCCGAATGGCAACCCTGGAAAGCGCTCAGGGAGGATAAGGACGCTTACAACGCAGAAAAGGAAATGACGGGCAAACAGGTATTGGAGCGGCTCAACGATGTGTGGCCCGGGATCAGGGATCAGGTTGAAATGACAAACGTGGCCACCCCTCATACCTGGTGGCGCTTTACCCGGAATCGTGAGGGGGCCTTTGAAGGTTTTGCCATTATCGATAAAATATTTACCACAAAAGTAAAACGAAGCCTTCCGGGCCTGGACAATTTCTTTATGGCCGGCCAATGGGTGGTGCCGGGCGGTGGGGTTATACCGACCCTGGTATCCGGAAAGCATGCCGCCATGCTCCTGTGCCGCCGGGACGGCAAAGTGTTTAACACAACTTAAAAAGCGGAGCAGCCCTTTCACTCTCACCTTTCCACGTTTGAGTTTCCTTGCGCCGGAACCGCACAGAATAAATCGCAGGCCCTTGTTTTCCATAAGCCGGCAAACTGTATCAAACCGCTTTTCATTGTTTTGGAGAAAAGAGGGTGAATTTGCTTTCCAGGGCCGGGTTTCAGGGTTTTGAATTGTTGTAATGTGAAAGAATTGTATATTGACATGCGGCAGCAAAACAAGTATCAACCCCATGTGTCAAGGATAGATATCATTTAATGAGGTTATGCCAGGTGAAAGCCATCCCGACCTTAAAGGGGGTGGCTTTTTTTTATTGATGGAGGTGCCATGTTTGTCAAAATATCCGTCCTGGTTGCCTATTTCCTGATTGTTTTGGGCATCGGTTTTATCGCGCGAACGCGCTGGAAATCCTCCCCTGAATCCTATTTTCTGGCCGATCGCAAACTCGGAACCCTTATCTTGCTGGGCACAATGGTTGCCACCAACTTCTCCGCATTTACGGTATTCGGCACCTCCGGTGCCGGCTATCGCGATGGGTATGCTTTTTTTCCCATTATGGGATTTGGCACGGGTTTTATGGCCCTGACATTTTGGGTGATCGGCCGCAGAATCTGGCGTGTCGGCCTGGAGCACGGACTGGTAACGCCGCCCGAACTTGTCAAGACCCTGTATCGAAGTCCGGTTCTATCCGTGCTATTCGCCCTGGTGATGATTGTATTTACCATTCCCTATCTGGCCCTGCAGCCGATGGCCGCCGGCTATGCGCTGGAGGAATTGATCGGACTTCCATATTTCTATGGCTGTATCCTGGTCACCGGTATTATTGTGCTGTATACACTGCGCGGTGGTCTCAGGGCCGTTGCCTGGACAGATCTGTTTCAGGGATTGTTGATGTTTGTCCTGCTGGGGGTGGCACTCATCATGGTCGCCTGGCATCACGGCGGATTGGCAGCAGCCAACCAAAAAGCGCTGGCAACCTACCCTGAACTTTTTTCAAGGCCCGGCGGCCAGGGCACATATTCGATCGGCATCTGGTTCAGTTTCATGGCGCTTTGGTTTTTCTGTGATCCGATGTTCCCTCAGCTGTTTCAGCGTTTTTTTTCAGCCCGAAACGATCGTATCATTTCCCGCACCATGGCCCTGTATCCGCTGGTCTGCACCGTGGTGTTTTTTCTGCCCATCACCGTCGGGATACTGGGGCGCCTGTCATATCCGGATCTGGCCGGAAAAGAAGCGGACCGCATTTTACCGATGGTTCTGACCGCCATCTCGGGTGATTTCATGGCCGCCCTTGTTCTGGCCGCCGGCCTGGCAGCATTGATGTCCACCATGGATTCACAGTTGCTGACCCTGAGCTCGATCTTCACCCGCGACATCGCTCCGCTGGTAAAAAAAGCAAAAGGCAACAACAGCATCGCCGGGCGTGTCTTTGTCATCTGTTTGAGTCTGGCCGGGCTGGCGCTCGCTTACAAGCCGCCGGCAACGATATTACAAATCGCCACCCAAACCTTCACCGGCCTGGCCGTATTGTTCCCAACGGTCATCTTCGGGCTTTATTTCAAGCGCGTTTTTTCCGCTGCAGCCATCGCATCGATCATCGCCGGTGAAATCACGCTCATCCTTTTCTATTTCAAGCTCATTCCCAATGGGGTTTTTCTTTCCGTAATCTGGGTGATGCTGGTCACCTTTACCGTCTATCTGACGGCACATACGATAATGGTTTTGAAAACAGGAGATTTAAAGCTCAGCCTGCCCGGATGGATTGGCAACGGGTATGTTTATTATTTTGGTGGAATTCTCGTTCTGGCCATGGATTTTTGGGCATGGGGAAAGATCAAACCGCTTGTCGGCGGAATACCACTTTGGATAGGATATTTTGTCTTATTGTCGGCACTTCAGACCATCGGGATGGTATATCTGATTCGAAAAGAATTTCCGGCGGAGAGATTGAGTTGAGACCTGCAAAAATCCCTGTGAAGATCATCTCAATTCCATCTTTTGCCCTTGACATAAATTTTTCAGAATGTAAGCTTTCAGGTCTGCGTTAGACCGCTTGAAGAGAGATATTATTGATCCGGACAACCGTGTTTGATACGCCTGCAGGCGTTGCGATTGTAAGCGGTGCCCAGAGGCCCGGTCTGGATACAACCATTGATTTCAATGAAAGGAAAAAAGATGGCCAAAAAAAGTGAACTCTTGACTTCCAGTGAGTTTTCCAAGAAATCCGGTATACCCGCTTCAAAAGTTTCAAAGCTGATTCGGGACGGAAAAATCAAAGCCGATAAAAAATCCGGCAAATGGTTAATTGAGTCCAGTCAGCTCAAAGCAAAAGTCGTAGCAAAAGCCTCGAAAAAGGGCGGGGCATCCGCAAAAAAGAAACCTTCAAAATCTGCTCCCAAAAAATCCGAAGTCGCAGCAAAAAAGCCTCCGGCCAAAAAAGAGAAAACAGCGGCTGCCGGCCAAACAACATATACGGCCTCCGAATTTGCCGGTATGACCTACCTGACTGAAAAAGGCGTGGTCGAATGGTTAAAAGCCGGCCTGCTTTCGGGCCGCCAGGATGCGAGCGGCGTCTGGCGGGTTGATGCGGACAACCTCGAGGTTCCCAATGTCAAGCGGCTGGTCAGGTAAGATTGAAGTTGGCAACAACCGGATTATAAACTTTTCTGTATTGAACCCGTGTTTATCAAACAAGGCAATTCGATTTAAAAAAGAAAGACTAACGCCCGGGGCCTTATCGGAAGGGCCATTCGATTTATCACCGGCCCCATCCACGCGCCTTTTCGCAGGCGGTTTGCCGGGAAGTTTCCAGCCGACGGCAAGGCGGCCTGTTCCGAAGCATTTCCGCCCGCATAATCGAAATGGCATAAAGGAAAAATATCATGGAGGCAATGGAATATTTCTATGAATTGTACGAGGCTTTACCGCGATGCGGTCCGGGTGATAATCAATCTACCCGGAGGGCATTCAACACCATCCCGGACCCGCCGGAGAAACCTTTTATTTTGGATATTGGATGTGGCCCAGGAATACAAACCATCGAATTGGCAAAACGGTCAAAAGGCAGCATCATTGCTCTGGATAATCATCGACCCTTTCTTGATAAATTGATAAAAAATGCAAAGGAGAACAGGGTCGCAGATCAAATCGTTACTGAAAACAGATCCATGCTCGATATGGATTTTGCAGAAAATACATTTGATATCATTTGGTCAGAAGGAGCTTTATATTTTATGGGATTTCAAAATGGCCTCAAAAGGTGCCAGCAACTTTTAAAGCGCGATGGCTTCCTGGCGGTGACCGAAATAGTATATCTTGTAAAACATCCGCCCGCCCCTCTGGTTCAGTATTTTGAAAAAGAATATCCAGATATTATGACCGTTGAGGACAAGATAAAATTAATCCAAAATGAGGGATTTCATTTAATCTCTCATTTCACCCTACCGGAATCGTCATGGATTGACAGTTTTTATCTCCCGATGGAAGAACAATTAGCGCGCTTGAATATGAAATATCAGGGCAATGAAATTGCATTGGGTATATTTGAAGAAATGAAAAACGAGATAAATCTCTTTAAAAAATTTTCACCGTTTTATGGTTATGAATTTTTTATAATGCAAAAAATCAATTAGAAGTGGTTTCAAGACCTCAGATCGTGCCGAAGGTCAAGGCGCGGGCTGAGGAAAAAAAGCGCAGTCCGCCGGAGGCCGATGAGCTCTTTAATCTGAGGAGGCCCGCAGCGCAGAGATTCGGTGCCAGATGGGATTTTGACACCACTTCTAGCAACTTCGTTAATCAAGATATAGAACAAGAGGCCGGCGCATGATTAATCCGTTTCGCATCGACGTCCCCGACAAGGTTCTCGATCACATCCGCACACGGGTCGCGCAATACCCCTGGCACGAGATGCCGGATGATGGTGGTTGGGCTTACGGCACCAATCTTGATTACATGAAGGCGCTTTGCGCATACTGGCTGGATGAGTTCGATTGGCGCAGCCACGAAGCGTCGATAAACCGGTTCTCTCACTGCATTGCCCCCGTCGAGGGTATCGACCTGCACTTCATATACGAGAAAGGCAGCGGGCCTGCGCCCCTGCCATTAATCATCAGCCACGGCTGGCCCGGTTCGATAGTCGAATTCCTGGACATCATCGAACCGCTGGCCCATCCGGAACGTTTTGGCGGCAGCACGGACGATGCTTTCGAGGTCATCGCACCGTCATTGCCCGGGTTTGGATTCTCGGGCCGTCCGCCGCGCCCGATCGGACCACGCAAGATGGCCAGTCTGTTCAACACGTTGATGACCGAAGTGCTGGGATACGATGGCTATCTGGCCCAGGGCGGTGACTGGGGTGGCGCCATTTCGACCTGGCTCGGGTTCGATCACGCACCAGTCTGCCGAGCTATCCATATCAACATCATGACGATGCGCCATGCCGATGGGCCACAGGGCCCGGAGGAAGAAGCCTGGGCCGCAGAATTCGAGCGCGAACAACTTATGGAGAACGGCTACCGGACCCAGCAGGCGACCAAGCCGCAGACCTTGAGCTACGCGATGATGGACAGCCCCGTTGGCGTCGCTGCCTGGATCATCGAGAAATTCAACTCGTGGTCGGACACCGATGGTGATAACATCGAGAGCGTGTACACCAAGGACCTGTTGTTGACGAACATCATGGTTTATCTGGTCACCCGGACCTTCAACACCGCGTCGTGGATCTACTATGGCCGACGCGAGGAAGGCGGCCGCCTGCTGTCGCCCTGCGGCCACCGCGTCGAGGTACCGACAGCTGCAGCCCTGTTCCCGGCCGAAATGCTCTCCTGGCCGCCCCGATCCTATGCAGAGCGCATCTACAACATCGTACGCTGGACCGAGATGGCGCGCGGTGGCCACTTTGCAGCGCTGGAGCAGCCAGCATTGCTGATCAAGGACATCAGGGCGTTCGCCCGAACCTTGCGTCAACCGGGCATTACTGCGACGCCGCAATGATCTCTTCGGTAACGCACCACAGCGCCCATGCGGTTTTAGCAACTGTTGTAAAAGGGGGGGAAATTAAGTTGGAAATTAGCCTATACCTCAGAGGCTTCACGGCTTCTGGCCATCATCTGAAGCCCTTTAAACATTAAACCACCGCCGACGGCGATCAGGCTGCTGATGCTGAACAGGGCAAACGACCCCATTATTTCATATAAATAGCCGTTCAGGAAAAAGCCGACCATCAGTCCCAATCCATAGGTAACGGCATTATTGACGGCCTGTCCCATGGTTTTGGACTGTTGCGGTGCTAAGCGGTCGATATACAGGATGCTGGTCATGTGGAAGGCACCATAGGTGACGGCGTGCAGTATTTGGGAGCAGAGAATCACAACCGGTGAGGTTGCAAAAAATAAGATCAGCCAACGTACGGCGGCTGCACCAAAGGAAAAGGTCAAAACATTTTCCAGGGAAAACCGGCTGAAAAGCGTTTCGGAGCGAATCATCACCAGAATCTCGGCCGTTGATGCCAGAGCCCAGCATATGCCGATAAAGGTGCTGTCATATCCCATGTTTGCACGATGGATTGAAAAAAAGCCGTAATAGGCACCATGGCTCACCAGCATCAAAAATGCGCAGAATAAAAATACGATGGCGGGTCTGGTCAGCAGAGAAGGGGCCGCGGGTGAAGTTCGCGCTTTTTTTGCAGGCTTCAAGGCCGGCATTCGAAAAGATCCGATCGCCAGCAGGATGGAACCGCCTAAGATTAAAACAAGGATGACGTCAACGGAGAATACATCGATAACCTTGCCCAGAACCAGAACGACGGTGATAAAACTGATCGATCCCCAGGCACGAATTCTGCCGTAGCTTTTCTTCTCCCTGCCCAAAACATCCATGGTAAAGGCTTCCAGAAACGAAATAATGGGGGCATAGAACATTCCATAAAAAAGGGTAATCAGCAGCATCGGCCAAAATTCACTGGTATACAGATAAAATACCCATATGGAGGTGCTGATAATGGTGCACACAATGTAAATCGGCCTGCGTATGTTCAAGCGATCCGCAAGGGTTCCCCACATCAGTGGAAATAAAACCAGCGCCACAGACCTTAAGGCGGATAATACGCCAATTTGAAGACCGCTGAATCCCAGATGGAAGCAGTATAAATTAAAGTACGGCAAGAAAATACCCAGCACCCCGAAGTATATGAAATACTGGGAGCCGATGATAATTTTGAAGAATTGTTTCTGGTGCGGTTCCATTAGGTTCAATTATAGCATAAGATCACTATATTGATACTCCATTAGTAAACAAATATTTATGGCTCTCTTAAGTCCGCTCTTTTTGGTGTCAGGTGTCAGGTTTCAGGTGTCAGCTTTCTGAAGTTCAGAGGTTCCCGCTTTCGCCCTGAGGGCGTCGACATAGCATGGAGGATTTGGGATTTAATGCGTTACGAAATAGTGTTTCGGGTTTCAGGGTGGTGTGTACTGGATTTAATCCAATATTTTCCGAGATATTTGCTATCCTTAACTGACACCTGACACCTGAAACCATACGCTGCGAACTGAGGAACGGCAAGGCATGAGCCTAGCCGGGAGGGGACGGTTAAGCTAGGCTCTATGGAGTTATTCAACATCGACAGTAACCTGCTTGGGTGTTTCTGCTTCCGGTCTGGGGATTTTTACCGTCAGCACGCCGTTTTTGAAAGTGGCCTTGATCTGTTCGGGTTGGATTCTTTCCTGGAGTGTAAAGGAACGTTCAAATGTTCCGAAACATATTTCTTTGCGATAATAATTTTCTTCATTAATTTCAGCTTCAGGAAATCGCTCACCCTTTAATGTAAGCACATTATCTTTAACTTCTACGGCGACATCATTTTTGCTGATACCTGGCAGTTCGGCTTTTAAAACGATTTCGTTTTCAACCTCATAAATATCTACGGCCGGTCTCCAGGCACATGCCCGCATGTTGTCATCGAGGTCCCGGGTCTGTCCAAATGACTCATTGAAAAGACGGTTAATGCGATCCTGCAGCGCGGCCACATCCCTGAAGGGGTCCCATCGTACGATCGCCATGATCTTTTCTCCCATTTGTGGAAGTTATTGTTTTCTCAAATCTAATCACAGCTGCAACCTTGTCAAGACGTTGCAGGTATGCACACCGCGTAATCAGAGTCCTCTCTTTACAAACGTGTTTTTCAATGCTATTTTTCTATAATTTTGGGGGAAGTGAACATCGTACATCAGACAAGGATTAAACATCAGGGAGCCGAAAATGGACTACATAAAAATACGGTTTTCGGACGACTTCAGTCATTTGAGTTCTAAATTCGAAAAGACGATTGACGATATGTTCCGGTCGATGAGTCCGGGGTTTGCACTGGGTGATCGAACATGGAGACCCC
>Ga0209536_100015635_pt1 | contig 10826 bp, 4 predicted proteins | sample DeeMarSeWOR28_12_FD_187461 | JGI IMG/M metagenome (GOLD analysis project Ga0209536, IMG submission 187461) | Marine sediment microbial communities from White Oak River estuary, North Carolina - WOR-2-8_12 (SPAdes) (version 2) | ecosystem: Environmental > Aquatic > Marine > Intertidal zone >...
CGTACATGAAGCGGTTCTCTGCCAGATGGATCTTGAAGGCGAACTGCACCGTGGCAGTTGGGCCAGCGTTGACGCGCACCCAGGCCAGGTCGGGGTCGTCGTCGAGGCCGCGCCCGCCATCGAAGATGAGCTTGTCGTACCCGTCGCCGGGCAGGGGCGCATCGGACTTGGCCGGGGACAGCCCGCCGGTATCGTTGTTGGTATCCTCCCACACCTGGACGTTGTCCGTGCTCCACTCCGGGCTGTGAGTCGGGTAGGCGATGATGATGTAGTCCCCGTGGCCGTCGGCTTCGATATCTAACTCGACCGCATAGTTGATCCCGATTGGGTTGTTCGGATTCGTCCCAACTAACTCAATGGATACATAGTAAAACTTTTCATCAAAACTCAAGTTGTAGCTGACAATATCCAGGTCAGCCACATAGCTCATATCTTGCAGGAAGGGGCGTTCGAGCAGATTGATGTCGTAAGAATCCCCGTATGGCGCGCGGTTCTCGGCAGCGGTATCCACACTTTTCACGTCATAAATCAGCTTGCCAACATCCACTGACGTGTTGGGAATCAGCGCATGTGAGACAGTGATTGTGGGTGTGGGCAATTCTTCGGTCGGCGTAGGAGGGATCGGGGTTTCGGTGGGGGGAGCGGGCTGCGTATCGGTTGGGACGATCTCTGCGGGAGGTTGCGTGGCGGTCGGGGGGGCAGGGGACGGCTGGGGTTGACTCCCCCCGATCCCTGGCAGGGAGCAGGCTAAGGCCGCGATTAGAAGCGAAAGGCTGAATACGGTGAGGGGTTTTTGGGTGAAGATTTTCATGGATTTTCCTGATCAGCTGAGCGCACACAACGTATCCCGATATACGCGCCGTCATACCCCGGATCCACTTCGAAGCGCGTAACGGTGCGGACGTTCCCACTATTGCCAAAGATATGCCATGAGCCGCCGCGCGCGATGCGTTTGCCCGACGCTTCCGGATCTTCGCGGCCATCTGTGGCGTCGTATGGATATAACCCGGCGAGGGTGCTGGTCCATTCCCAGACGTTGCCCGCCATGCCATAGATGCCATAGGGGCTTAGGCCCTTCTCATGTTGATCGACCGGGGTGGTATCGCCAACGCAGCCGGCATGATTTGCGTAGGAACAATCCAGTTCATCGCTGCCCCAGGGATACAGGCGTTCATTCGTGCCGCGCGCAGCTTTTTCCCATTCGGCTTCCGTGGGCAGGCGCGCCCCCCGCCATTCACAGTAGGCTTTTGCCATTTTCCAGTCGACGTAGATGACGGGAGAGTTTGCGAAGACCGGGTTGTTGTAATACGTGACACGAGTGACCGACCCGCTGCTGAGCGGCTTCCTGCATTCAACGGCATAAGCGCAAGCCTCGTACATTTCATTCGTCACCTCGTATTTATCAATGTAGAAGGCCTCGAGATAAACCGTGTGGGCGGGCTTCGAGGCTGCATCGCCGCTGTCGTCGCTTCCCATGGTGAATTCCCCAGCGGGAACGAGGCGCATGGGAACGTTTTTATTATCCTTGATTTCCACTGGCAGCGTTTCTTCAGTTGGCTCGGGAGTCATCGTAGGCTCTGTAGTTGGGATGATTGTTTCAGTTGGAGGAACAGTCGCCGAAGGGGGAATCTCAGTCGGCGAAGGTAATACGATCTCCTGCGTGGGCGTTGGGTCGGGAGAAAATATGCCCGAGGTCGCCGCCAAATAACCGCCAAGGACCAGGAGGGCAAGCACCCCAAACCCGACTACCACAATGCCTGGTAGCAGCCAGTTGCGCGCGGTCGAAGCCTTTGCCTGCGGGGCCTGTGCAACCCGCTGGGCCGGGCCGGTCATTTGCTCTCGCAACAGTTCGGTGTCGGTCATGGAAGCGGAAACCCGTTTGCCTGCCAGCAAATTCTGCAACTCTTTCACAAACACGTGCATATTTGGGTAGCGGTCGGAGGGTTTTTTGGCAAGCACTTTGAGCAAAACCGATTCGACATCCGTCGGCAGATCCGGGATATAGCTTTTCGGGAGCGGCAAGGGGTCATTTGCCTGGGCGAGAAGCACGCCTGCCGGCGTATCGGCGATGAAGGGCCTGTGGCCGGTGATCATTTCATATAGAACGACGCCCAACGAATACAGGTCAGATTGGGCTGTGGCATCGCCGGTCCATTGTTCGGGAGCCATATAATCTGGCGTACCAAGCCCAACGCCGGAAGCTGTCAGGCTGGTGGCTTCTTTTTCCTTTTCCCCAAAGACCTTCAACAGCCCGAAATCTGTCAACATGGGCTGGCCTTTGTCGGTCATCAAGACGTTAGATGGTTTGACATCCCTGTTGATGATGTTGCGGTCGTGGACGTATTCCAAAGCGTGCGCAATCGGGAGGATCAGTTGGATCGCATCGCGCCAGGGAATAGGCTCCCCCAGCCAGTCCTTGAGCGTGCCGCCGGGGAGATATTCCATCACAAGGTAAGGCGCGCCTTCAAACTCGCCATAGTCGAGCACCCCGACGATATTGGGATGTGAAAGCTGCCCCAACGATTTGGCCTCGCGCTCGAAACGCTTGAGCAGCATCTCCATTTCTTCTTGCAGGAAGGCCTCGCGCCGAATGACCTTAATCGCCACCTGGCGCTCGAGGCGGGCATCGAAGGCTTTATACACGGTAGCCATGCCGCCTGCGCCAATTAATTCGTGGATTTTGTAACGCCCAATTTCTCGACCGATCAAATTTCCAGCCATGCAGCTTTCCTTTTCTGAATTATTCCCGGTGATCTCCCTTGTGTGATAAAAATTATAACCCCGTTTGGAGAATGGTTCAATCTGCCATGCTGAAAGACTGTTTTTATTGTGCAACGCCTCCCATCATATTGTTGGGAGGCGTTGCTCTTATACGAAGTACTTACACTGGATGAGTTACTATGGAATGTAGTATTCCACGATCAACTGTGGGCGGGATCTTTTTGGTGCGTTTCCACTGTAGAACTTGAAGTAGTCTGCGCTGAAGTCGTTGTTGTCATCCTTGTAGAAGCGCAACCGAAATTGAGTTGTACCAGTCTTATTGATTCGCGTTTGCGCGGCACTGACCAGGTTTGCTGTATACCATTTGCCATCCGGTTTGCTGGAAAATCTGCCTACCAGATTCCTGCTGGCTTTGGCCTGGAAGTCAGAGAGTTGCAGCTTATTTGAAGCTCCAAATGCCCCCTTGCGGATGTCCACGCGCAGGCCCCGGTGTGTGCTGAAAGGGTTGTTGCCCACCAATTCGGCTTTCTTGACCTTGAGCTTGACAGATGCAATGACTGCATCGTCAGGGATGCTAGACGTATCAAAGGACAGGATCGAGCGATACTGCCGGTTGTAAGCGTTATCGCCAACTTTGACTATCTTGCCTGTGTAGTTCTTTTTACCGCCTACTCCGCTGGTCTCGGATGATTCCAGCACCCAGCCGTCGTAGCTGCCCTGCGATTTGAAAATGGACGTGTTGGTATATAGCCATGTTGCGCAAGGGTCGAAAACGTTCATCACGATCAGTTCCGCAAAGTTCCATTCACTACTGAATGGCCCTTTATAAGGCCCACCATTTGCCCGCCCGATACCTAAGAATCCTTCGTCCCCGACCAAGCCGCTGTTATCGTTGTAGGGGTACCATAAAATTGCGTGGCGATGCCCCCAACCCGAACCTTTATCAGTATACATCCACATGTAAATGGCGCGCTCGATCGGCAGAGCGATGCTGGTGCCAGTGGTGACAAATACGGCCAGGTTTTCGGAAATTGACAAGAAGTCATGGCAGGCGCCGATCGCGGGATTGTTGTTCAGGCGCTCCCAGGGATCGTAACCGTCCTTTTCGTGTCCCCAGGCATTGTTGTCGAGCAGGTAATCAGCGTAGTATTGCGCCACGCCGGTCACGTTGCTTTCGATGCCGGAAAGGGGCGCAACGCCACGGTCGATGCGTTCGCGGTTGATCAGCCAAAGCGCCTTTTCCCCGTCACTCTTGCTGTTCCATTCGGTTTGGCTGGGCAGGCTCATCACCGGGATAGATGCGCCCAGTTGACTGTTCTCCTGGGTGCGCGCGTGGTTGAACGCGTTCTGGATGTCAGTCACACCGCTGGTGCCTCCCGTCCATGCTATGTCAGCGTTAGGGTCGGGTGGGTAGGAGAGCGCATGCACCGAGGGCGGAGAGGAATGCGCCGTTAATATTGCGGCATCAACGCTGGCATGTAAGGTTGATGCAGGCTGAGCGGGTAAGACTGCGATAGAGATCAGCAGAAAGAACCGGATGATGTGCATTGCCTTGGGCTTCATTTTTATGGTCATTCTCCTTTTTAAAGAGCCAGTTTCCAAAGAGGGATTTCATACCGTAAGGAAGAAATCCCTCCGCAAGCTACCCCCTTGCCGGGGGCTTATGGGATGATATATTCCACAATCAACTGCGGACGTGAATTCGCGCCAGCATTACCACTGTATAGCTTAAGGTAGTCTGCGCCGAAGTCGTTGTTGTCATCCTTCGCAAAGCGCAGGCGGAATTGGGTGGCGCCGTCCTTCTTGATGTAGGGGTAAGCCCCGCTGCCCAGCACCGCCGTGTACCAGCCAGAGGAGGCTGACCTGGAAAACTTGCCGACTTTATTCTTGCTGGCGGCTGCCTGGAAATCGGAGATCTGCAATTTTAGGGAGGTCCCGAACTTATTCCTGCGGATGTCAACGTACAGGCCGTTGTGCGTTTTCATCGGATTGGTACCGACAACGCCGGCCCTCTTGACCCTGAGCTTGACGGAGGTGACGATGGCATCATCGGGGATGCCGGAGGTATCGAAGGATAGGATGCCTCGGAACTGGCGGTTGTATGCGTCATCCCCCACCTTGAAGTTCTTGCCTCTGCTGTTCCTCGTGCCGCCTTTGCCGCTGGCTTCGGATGATTCCAGCACCCAGCCGTCCTTGGTGGCCTTGGAGAGAAGGGTGGTTTGCGTGGTCTCGGGGGAAGTGCCGTACAGATTCAACTTCCAGGATGTGAACATGCCCTGGTCGGGTGAAGTAACATCGATGACTTTTAAGCTCCATTTCCCGGTCGATAGCTCTCCCCAGTTGCGGACTGTGGTAAATTTCCACGCATTGTAATTTGCATGGCCATCATAGCGAAATTCTGATAGAACACTCTTTGTTCCCGAGGGGGAAGTCAAAATAACTTTCAAATCCCCGCGATATCCGTGCGAAGCATTAAACACAACCTCTACCTGCTCGACATGGATACTGTCGTTGACCACAAAATTGCTTGTGATTCCATTCGGATTGCCATCGGGAATGATCTTATTTACATTGATGGTCCCTGATTTCACGCTGACCTCCGGGCCGACATTCTCCCATGTGGCTGCCAGGTTTACCGCGGCTTCCGCGTCGACCCGCCCGAAACCGTACTTGTGGTTGATTTCATGCCCGGACCCGTTGATTGCCCAATCAAGATCCGTGGGATCGTTCACATCCGCGGTTTCAGCCAGGATGTGCTGCACATCGCGCCAGCCCAGGTTCGGATTGGCTTCGAGCATCAGCGCTACCACGCCTGCCACTAGCGGCGCGGAAGAAGACGTGCCGCCAAATCCGTTGGTACAGTCGCCGGAGGCATATCCACCAGTTCCAAGCAAATCTGTCGTAGTGATACCAGTTGTGCTGTTGCTGCTCGGGGCAGTTACGAACATGGCGGCCCCGGGTTCGCTATAGGGTGCCTGCTCGCCGTTGTGATCGATCGCGCCGACCGCAATCGTATAGCGGGAATTTGCATAGCCGTCGTAGTTGATGTTGTCGTAGCCTGCAAGCCCATTGCCGGCCGCCCAAATATACAGCGAGCCCTTCCCGCCCCGGCCATTCTCGACGCCATCTTTAAGGGCTGCCAGCGTCAATGGGCCGGGAGAGTCCAGGTTAGCGTAAGGGTTAGCATCTGGGGGGCCCCAACTGTTGCTGTAGATGGATATCAAATTCTCTGTCGAATTATAGTGATAGGTCAGCGCGGACGCTTCCTGGGCGTCGGTTGTCGGAGCGGAAATCAGGCGCAAGCCGGCCAACCCGGCCCGGTAGGCTGCTCCCACGCCACAGGAACTGCCATCGTCCCGGGCTGCTGCCACGCCCGCAGCCGAGGTGCCATGTTTATCATTGGATGTGGGCGCCGGGTTGGTATCACCACCGTTGAAATCATAACTTGCGGAGGCATTATAGTTTGGAGAAATATCAGGGTGCGTGTACTGGAGACCATCGTCTACGACGCCAATCAAGACGCCGCTGCCCGTATAACCTGCGTTCCAGGCCGGGACGATATTGATATCCTCGCCGCTTGTGCCGCTGAATTGTCCGGTATTTTGCAGGTGCCATTGGTTCGCAAACAAGGGGTCCGTGGGCAAAACTCGTTTGCTTTGCTGCCGGGCGACCTGTTGCTCGAACCAGAGAACATCCGTGCTGCTGGCAAAGATATCCGCCATGGCGGTTGCTTCGTTGTCCGTTCCTGGGATGCGAAACAGGTAGTAGCCGGTCAAGCTGCCCACCTGTCCCAGGTTTTCCGCGCCAAGCTGCTCGGCAAGCGCGTCCACGTCTGTGCCCAGTTCCACTTGGATAGCCCAGGTGTCTGTTATTGTCGAGTTATCTACGGGTGGATCCGACGGCTTCGCTTTTGCAGCGGGGACGGCGCTGGCCGCTATCATCACGAGCACTGGAATCACTTGCAATAAGGTACGAATAAAGCGCTTGAAGCTTTTACCGAGTTGGAAATTAGGTTTCTTCATTTTCTTCTCCTTGGTAATTGGTTGCTCCGTGCTTCCTGCTTACACACGGAACAGCTAGACATTTATAAAGAAGGCATGTAGCTGCGAAAATATTATACAGTGGGTTCAGGTTGTCGCCCTGCTGAAACACATCCCCCTGCGGTACGTGTTTTCCGTTTTGAAAGTTCAGGCGCTGCTGAGATTACCTCAACAGCGCCTGAACTGGTTTCTGTTATGTCATGTATCCCTTACGGAACATAACCCTAAAGGACACGTTCCTACGGAACGTAGTACTCCACGATCAACTGTGGACATGAACTGAATCCCGCGTTGCCGCTGTAGAACTTCATGTAATCCGCGCCGAAGTCGTTGTTGTCATCCTTGTAGAAGCGCAAGCGGAATTGCGTCGTGCCGGTTTTGTTGACGTAAGGGTGGGCAGCACTGCCTAGAACGGCCTTGTACCAACCGGAGGAAGCCTTTTTGAACTTCCCAACCAGGTTCTTGCTGGCTTTGGCCTGGAAGTCGGAGAGTTGCAGCTTCTTTGAAGTGCCGAACTTGTTCTTGCGGATGTCGGCACGCAGGCCTTTGTGTGTCTTGAACGGATTGGTTCCGACTAGCCCGGCCTTCTTGACCTTGAGCGTGACCTTTGTGATGACAGCATTATCGGGGATGCCGGATGTGTTGAAGGACAGGATCGAGCGGTACTGCCGGTTGTAAGCATCATCTCCAACATAGAAGACCTTGCTCTTGTTGTTCTTTATGCCGCCCTTGCCGCTGGTTTCAGCGGATTCCAGAATCCAACCATCGAAAACGCTCGCAGAAGAAGATGTCATGCTCTTTGGCAGGATTCGTCGGTAGATACCGGCGCCTACCAACTGGCTCACCGAGCTAGCAGCCAAACTGCTGGTCGCTCCTGCAGTGCCGCCGGGTGTAGCAGCGTAGAGGATTGTGTGGCCGTTTGCATTGGCATAGCCCATGGGCCCAATCTGGAGCGTACCGAATGTCCCGGCTGCGCGCTTCCATGAATTTCCCGCATCGCTCGAAAAGAACAACCCAGTATCAGCGGCGGCATACAAACGAGTGGAATCTCCGTCTACAAACATGTAGCCATTAACACCACCAGGTGACTGATGCAAACACTCCCACGTATCGCCACCGTCCATGGAACGGCAGGGCATATTAGTTCCAACAAACAGTATGTGCTGAGGATGAGTGGCAATGGCGATGTACCCGGCATTCTGCATGTCCGCTTGGGTCTGGTCATCGATGCGAGTCCAACTCGCGCCATGGTCGGTGCTCCGATAGACTCCCGTTCCCCCTGTCGTGAGATAGACCAATCCCGGTATATCGGGATCGAAGGCGATATTGCTGATCCAAGCCACATCTTCCGGCATAGTGACGGCCTGCCAGGAAACTCCATAATCGCTGCTGCTGTACAGCTGACCTGTACCTATTCCGTAGCTACCATAAACCATACCGGCCAGCAAATGGCCAGCTTCGAAAGGATTTGGCTGTATCGCCCAGAGCATACCCGCGGTTGTAGGCGGGGAGGCGTTCCAGCCCAAGTCAGACCAGTTCTCGCCACTATCTATGCTCACGTAGATGTTAGAGTGGGAAGCTACGTAGAGACGCTGGGGATCAAACGGATCTATGCGAACCAAACCCACATGAATGGAATCAGCAATCGGAAGGTAGGTCCAGTTGGAAGCGCCGTCAACACTGCGATAGATCCCCATTCCGTCTCCAAACGTTGCATAGATCCGCAACGGATCGGCCTTTGAAACCTCCAGTGAATTACAACTCATACCCGTCAATCCCTGGTTCTTGACCTCCCAGGTTTGACCGCCGTCGATGGTTTTCTGCACCCCGTAGGTATCATCCCCAATGTAGCCAATCTGGGGATTGGAAGGATCAAAGATAAATTCACCGTAACCGGTATCCGGGCCAAACCATTGCCAAGTCAAGCCTCCATCGGTGGAGTGATGCCGGGTGATGTAGACCGAGTCTGCGCTGGTGAACGTAATATCCCATGCTCCCATGCCGTCTGTCGGCGTCACATTTTGCCAACTTGAGAAGGTTGCATCCGCGCTCTTATAGACTCCACCGGGTGTATTGGATGCAACCCAGACTTCACCAGGCTTGTATGGATTGTAAGTGATCACTCCTCTGAAGCCGAGGGTGCTGAGAGAAGGCTTGAGTACCTCGCTCCAGGTGCCACCTGCATCACTGGATTGAAACACCCGTGCGTCTGAAGTCGCCAGTACCATCTTCAATGGATCCATTGGGTGGAAGCTGATATCTTGAACGGCAAGGCCCTCCATATCTGCCAGGATCTGCCAGGTTGTTCCGCCATCCGTGGACTTGATCAAACCATAAGCACCCGTGGCAGTCGGATCGCCATAGGCTTCAGAGGCACCCACAAAGAGAACTTGAGGATTGTACGGCGAGACATACACTTGTGGAGATACCGGGGTGCGTCCGTCCGGCCAACTGTTCGTCATCACTGTGGTCCATGTAGTGCCATCATCCTGCGAACGGTGAAGACCGTTGTAATCAAAACCATATAGCCAGCCCGGGTGCAGTGGATCGATTGCGAACTTGCCATTGTTGATAATGACATCGGCGCTGATGTATGTCCAATACTCGCCAGCATCCTGGCTGCGGAATAATCCAACGGCCCCGTAGGCCGGAGCGTAGAGGGTGTTGGGGGCGCCGGGCTTCATCAGGATTTGACGCACTTCCCCGCCGAACAGGCTGCCGCCGTTCCATTGTCCGATGCCTTGTGTGACGGTGAAAGCGTCTGCCAGACTGCCGGTTCCTCCGTCCGGATTGACAACTGTGAGCGCATAGACACCAGGATCCATTCCCCAGGGCACGGTGGCGGTCAACGTGGTGCTACTGATCCAGGTCACATTTGTCAGGGCTGTACTTCCCAGAGAGGCTGTTGGGGGCGTACCAGACAAATCGGTAATGAAATCGGCACCAGTGATGATGATGGAAGTGTCGATGTCATTGAACGCAGATGTGGGGCCAATGGCAGTCACGCTGGGGCTAATAATCTGGTCCGCTGAAGCAGCCCAGGCCAGCCCGGTCTGGGACAGTATTAAGATGACAATAAGCAGGGTGGCAAACAGACGCGAAATTGAAATATTGGAAAACATGGCAACCTCCTACCTTGAAACCGATCAATGCAAGTGAAGCAAATTCTTTAGAGCATAATTGTAGATTCAGTAAATCACAGATTTGATTGAGCGTAACATTTATACTCAATATGTAAGAATAGCAATCTCTTCTGGAGGGAAAATCAAATTTACCCACAATAAAATCAATATTACCTATAATTTTAGCTTACAAAAATGCAAGGTCTAAATCAAGTGTCATTTGTCACAAGTGCTAGTTTTTAGTCAATTCAAGTTTCAGTTTTGATCGAACCCTATTTTCTTTTCGCCTCCGCATCATCCATCCCCACACCAGCCCCGCCAAAATCAACAACATCCCCCCGCAGAAGAGCGGCGAGAGGAACACCTTCAGGCGCTCAAGCCATCCGTTTTCTATAGCGTCCTGGGCAGTTACTTCACCTTCTGGCGCTGGGGTATTGAGAGCGACTTCGGTAGCCGTCGGGCTGGCTGTGGATGTGGCCGTAGCGGTGGAAGTCGGCGTAAAAGTAAGTGTGGCTGCACCGGCGGGCAGGGGCGTCCAGGTTGGCGAGTCACCCGGCGGGCTGATATAACCCGGTTGCGTAAAAGGAACCTGGGGGCTAGGTTTAAGAGCCTCACTGGCAGTTGCAGTGAAGGTTACGATGGGTGTAGAAGTCGCTGTAGAAGTATTGGTTGCTGTGGGGGCGGGCGGCGCGCCGAGGGCCGCGTCCATCTGGATCAGGCCGGCACCGCTGTAGGGATCCCAGCCGGGGAGTTCGATGTCGAGCGCGGTCGATTCGATGCTCCAGCGCACATTGGCGGCTGAACCATTTCCCGGCATATCCCATAAAACAGCCGCCAGCCCGGACACGTGCGGCGCGGCCATGGAGGTACCGCTGCGGGTGCTGTATCCGCCGAGCGCAAGGCTGTATATGAACGCGCCCGGCGCGGCGATGTCGATCTCGGG
>Ga0209536_100015636_pt1 | contig 10826 bp, 9 predicted proteins | sample DeeMarSeWOR28_12_FD_187461 | JGI IMG/M metagenome (GOLD analysis project Ga0209536, IMG submission 187461) | Marine sediment microbial communities from White Oak River estuary, North Carolina - WOR-2-8_12 (SPAdes) (version 2) | ecosystem: Environmental > Aquatic > Marine > Intertidal zone >...
AAGGCACTGGCCTCCAGCTGGCAGTTCGCCGTCCAGCACAAGTACCAGCTCGACCTCCTCAGCACGGGCGCGGCCAATCACGGGGTGCGGCAGATCTTCTTCGTCAACAAGCGCGTCGGCGATCGCTTCCTCTTCAGTGGCATCGGGGGATGGTTCTACCGCTGGCGTGAGGGCTTCAACGATATCGAGTTCGTCCGGATAGGGGCGGGTGCCACCTACCTGTTCGACGCGCTACATGGGCTTAACGTGTCGTACTTCGTCGGGCGTCAGAACTTGGGCGACCAGTGGGTCACGGACGGGTTCACGTTCGTCGGCCTCACCCTCAACGTCCGCGCGGACTGGACGTACGTGCCCGCCGTGCGGGTGGTGGACTTCTGATTCAGGATGTCGTCGGGGCGGCGCACCGCCTGCGTCGCCTCACCGAGCATGGAACGGAGCAACGCATGCGGCGTGTCGGGCTCTTCGTGGGTTCGCTGGCCTTCCTCCTACTCCCGGCCCAAGGACTGGAGGCGCAGCAGACTACCTTCACCTTCGGTGGCTACGTCAAGCTGGACGTGCTGTCCACCAAGTACTACGACGGCAACGTGGCCCCCGAGAGTCCGCTCCGGGACATCCACTTCCCGGCCGCGATCCCGCTGGGCGGGGACAACGACGTCTTCTCGAGCCTCGACTTCCACGCCAAGGAATCGCGCTTCAACTTCGACGTGCGGACGCGCTTCGCCGGGGACCACGAGGTGCGTGCGTTCGTGGAGTTGGACTTCCTGCTGGCCGGGCAGGGGGACGAGCGGGTGAGCAACTCGTTCAATCCGCGGCTGCGCCATTTCTTCTTCGAGTACCGCGGTCTGTTGTTGGGCCAGACGTGGTCGACGATCATGATCCTGGCGCCGATCGTTGAAGATTTGGACTTCGGCGGCACGGCCGACGGGTTCATCTTCATCCGCCAACCGATGGTCCGCTACTCCACCGGCTCCTGGCAGTTCGCGGCCGAGAACCCGGAGACCACGCTCGAGCCGTTCCAGGGTGGGAGCCGAATCGTCACCGAGTCGTCCACGCTACCCGATCTGGTGGCGCGCTACAACCTGAGCGGCGACTGGGGCACGCTGTCGCTGGCCGGGATGGTTCGCCAGCTCAAACACGAGTTCGACACGAGCGGAACCATCGAAGCCAACAACGCACTGGGCTTCGGCGTGTCCGGCGGTGGCCGCATCACCGTCTTCGGGCGTGATGACGTGCGGTTTCAGGCATCGGCAGGTCGAGGGCTGGGGCGGTACGCTGCCCTCAACTACGTCAATGGTGCCGTGCTGGATGCCGACCAGCAGGTCACGGCGATCCCGTCGTTCCTCGGCTTCGTGGGGTACCGGCACCTGTGGAGCGAGACGCTCCGCAGCAACGTCAACGTCTCGGGCATCCTGGTGAACAACGACGAGACCCTCACGGGCAGCGACGTGAATCAGTCGGCGTACAGCTTCTCCGGGAACCTGATCTACTCGCCGATTCCCGCGCTGTCGTTCGGGATCGAGCTGATGCGCGCGTACCGGAGGCTCGAATCAGGAGTGAGCGGCAAGTTCGACCGACTGCAGCTGTCCGGGAAGTACGACTTCCGCTTCTCGATCGGGGGCTGAATGTCAGGCCGCGAAGTGTGGATGACGAACGCCATCACCGATTGACGAACCCGGGCACGGTACGTCAATTCGGGCGTGCCCGCGTCCACTCGGACCCGTGCACCCCGTCTCACGCCCGCTCGGTTCACGGTCTGGAGCCGTAAGGCGCGCACCCTCCCTGGACCGGAAAAGGCTTGCCATGAAGGCCATGATCCGCTCGTACCTGACCGCTGCAATCGGTATCATCGTGACCGCGAGCGTCATGCACGCGCAGGACGCGCACTACTGGACATTGCAGTACGGGCCACGGTCTTCGCTGTTGGGTGGGGCCGTGCTCGGCAGTGTGGAGGACATCAGCGGTACGTACTACAACCCGGGCGCGCTGCGGCTCGCAGCCGATCTGGCCTTCGCGGTGAGCGCAAATGTGTTCGAAGTGTCTGGCGTGGCGCTGGAAGACGGTGGCGGCGAGGGTGTGAACCTCGGCACGTCACGCTCCGGACTGCGCCCGTCGCTCGTGGCCGGCGTCATCACGACAGATCTCCTCGGGCGCGACGTCCTGGCCTACTCGGCACTCAACAGGGCGCGTGGAACGCAGGACCTGGCGGGATTCGCAATCGCATCCGGGGCGGACATACCGCCCGATCTCGAGTTCGACGACTTGGTGGGCATCGTACAGTTCGAGGGCGAGTTCAGCGACGTGTGGGCGGGGCTGACGTATGCTCGTGCCCTCGGCTCCCATGTCGGCCTGGGGGTGACCTGGTACGGGGCGTTTCGCTCCCAGCGACGTCGCGGTGAGTCCGTCACCCAGGCGATCGGCACCGACGGCTCGGGCAGCGCGTCGCTGGATATTCGCGGTGGGAAGTACTCGGCCATGCGCACCCTGGCCAAGGTGGGCCTGTTCGCGACGGGCGGTCCGGTCTCAGGCGGCGTCACCCTCACGACGCCGAGCCTGCACATCTCGGGCAGCGGGCAGCTGGGCCTCAACGTGGCAGCGTTCGGGCCCGACACCGCCGCGCTTGCCTCGTCGATCCAGACGGAGCTCCCCGCCGAGTTCAAGTCACCGCTCTCCATCGGCGCCGGGGTCGCGCTGCGGCTGGGAGGAACCCGGCTGCACAGCAGCGCGGAGTGGTTCGACGCGATCCCGCCCTACGTGGTGATTCAGGGCGAGGAGTTCGTGGCGCAGGAGCCCGCGGAGGCAGTCGCGGTCGATGCGGTGCAGGAAATGGGGGAGGTGCTGAACTGGGGTGTCGGCATCGAGCACCGCTTCTCGCCGCGGGTGAGCGGGTACGTATCGTACATGGCGGATAACAGCGGGCTGACCGACGACGTCGAGCGTGCCGGCCTCTCTACGCTGCCCATCGACATCAGCACCGTGACCAGCGGCGCCGATTTCGCGGTCGGGACGGCGCGTTTTACGCTTGGGTTCGGGTACGGTTGGGGCCGCGAGATCGATCAACAGCTCACGGACATCCTGCAGCAGGAGGACGAAGACTTCGAGGCGACCTTCGTGTACCGCAGCATGCGGTTCATCTTCGGCTTCGAGATCGGGCTCCGCTGAGCGAGCGGTATAGCGCTCAACTCTCCCGCGGCCGGCAGCGATAGCGCACGTGGTAGACCGCGGGCTCACAGGTGGGGTCGCGCCCGCCGCCGAACACCCATCCCATGCCGATCGAGAGCACCGGGCCGGCATCTCCGGTAACGCCGCCGCCGAAGCGCCACCCCAGATCGATTCGTCCGGTGCGCGCCACCGCACCAAGCGCCGAGCCCATGCGCAGTCCGATCCCGACGTTGCCACCAAATCGGGCATCTTCGCCCTTGAACCAGGCGCCACCGTAATCCACGAACCCGGCGATGGCCGCGCCGAACAGCCCGAACAACGCGTCCACCACGTACCACTTGTGCTCGAGCGCGCCCCACACGGTACGGTTCCCCACGAAGGCGTGCGGCGCCCAGCTCCGCGGAGGCACGTTGAACCCCAAGTCGTACTCCGCGCCGGGCGTCTGCCCCTCCATCGCGCCGGCCTGGACGTGGATTACCGTGGCGTGTCGCTCGGCGAACTTGTAGCCGCCGGTGAGCCGCACCTCGACCGCACCGGAGTCCAACCCGTTGCCGTCGAAGATCCCGTGCCCCTCGGCGTGCAGCGTGGCGAAGCCCCCCGTGAATGGAAGAGTCCCCCGCACCGTGATGTCCGGTCCAAAGCCTGTGCGCTCGTACCCGAGGGGCTCTGCGGCCACCACGATGCCGCCGCTGACGTACAGACCCGCGTCGATGTCCTCAGAGCCAAGCCCGTTGAAGCGGCGCAGGGTGAGGTAGCGGGAGCGCTGCCAGGTCATCGCGACGCCGAGCGCGGCGCTGACCGAGTCGCCGACGACGATGCTGCTGTCACGCACCCGCGGCACGAAACGTTCCTGGCGGACCTGCAGGTAACCGCCGAGCCGCAGAAGCTCAGTTGGGCGTGAGGAGATGCCGAACGCCGCCGTAGCGATGCCCAGGAACGCGTCGCGATCGTAGACCGTGGTATCGAGGGTTGTCGCGGTGGCGCGGTACTGTAGGATGCGCTGGTTGGCGTACTCTCCGCCGAACACGATGGCGCGCGGATCCGTGGTGGCTCGAAACGGATCGCCGACGTCCCACCGGATGACGAACCCGTCGGACAGCGCTTGGAGATAGGTGTCCGCGTTGATCGCCGAGCCGAACAGATTGTCCAGCTTGGTGGCTGCCTCGAACGCGCGGCGGTCGACGTCCTTCCGATAGGATGCGTACGCCAGCGTTCCGGTCCCGAGCAGGTTGAGCTCGGAGAGGCCGAGCTTGTAGGTGACCGTTCCGCCCGCGCCCACGCCGAGACCGATTGCGGGTGACGTGGTCCAGGCGTCCCGCGTGACCACCCGGAGGGCGAGCCGACCGTCGTCGAGGCGCACCGAGTCGATCTCGACCTCCTTGAAGATCTGCATCGCGCGGAGAATGCGCACACTCTCGGCTGCGAGCGTGCTGTCGTGGAAATCGCCCTCGCGCAGCAGCAGCTCCCGGCGGATCACTCGCGGCTTCGTTTCGAGATGCAGCGCGTTCATGGCCCGCGGCAGAAAGCTCTGCGCCTGCTCCGCGGGGAACGGATCACCGACGGTGATGATGACGGTATCGATGCGGGCGTCCTGAGCCAAACCTGCCTGCGGCACCGACGCAGCCAGCAGGCTTGACAGCCCCGCCGCCGCCAGTCGATGGACCGTACCTCCGGCTGGATGCCGTCGCATGCCGGGCTCAGCCCTCCAGCCGCTTCGACTCGAGCGCGGTGTGCAGCCCCACCAGCCGTGCGACCAGGACCACGAGGTACAATTGGCCCACCACCGCCTCCATCACGCTCACCAGGCGTGCATACGCCGTCACGGGCTGTATGTCCCCGTATCCCAGGGTGGTGATCGTCACGAAGCTGAAGTACTGCAGTGCATTGCGCATGCGCTCACCCTCGGCGAGCGAGGGGACGGCGAACGAGCCCGGTTGCCAGCGCTCGATCAGATCGAATCCCAGGCCCCACATGAGTGCGACCATCAGGTAGACGCACACGGATCCCAGCACGATGCCGAGGTCCACCTGCCGGGCTCGGAGCACATAGACGAGGATCGTGACCGCGACGTATGCCAAGAACCCGAGCGCCACGATCTCGGAGAGCACTGTCACTGTCGGTATCTGCGTGACCGACCCAGCGATGATGAGCACGCAGCCGGGCACGGCGAGCGCTGTGCCGATCACCACGTGCCGCCGCGTGTCGGCGACCGCGGAGAGTGAAGAGAGCAGCACCACCGTGAAGAACACCGGGGACAGGATCGCGTTGAGGCCGGCCGGCAAGACGAACGGCAGGAACAACATGACGACCAGCGACGTGAGCAGCATGCCGAAGCGACTTCCAGGTGCGAGGAAACTGCGGAGAATGACGTGCATGGCACTCCTCGGAGGCGAGTCGGCTGCTATCGTACGCTACCGTTCCGGTCCGGACAACCCGAGCCGCCGGTCGCGGGGGGAGCGTGCTGGGGGGCGACTCGCACGGCCCGCGCTTCCGAGCGCCTAGAAAGGAATCCCGAGCGCCGCGCCGTACACCAGTGTCCAGTGCCCGCCGGCGTAGTCGGCGTTGAACGTCGGGCGCAGCGTGAGCCGGCCGAGAGGGAGGTAGTACCCGGCGCCGAGCCGCAAGAGGAACTCGGTCTCGTGCTCCTCCGTGCCGGTCTCCTCGTCCTCGACGGAGAGGAACTCGATCCCGGGTCCCGCCGAGAGCGCGAGCCCTCCGACCGGCACGACTTCCAGCGGAATCCCGACGATGATATCGCGCTCGAGCTTGCTCGAGGCGTACTCGGCGAACACGTCGAGGTACACCCGGTGGGTAAGCCGCCGCGCGTACTCCAGCCCGACGGCAATCCCGGTTTCGTCGGTGTGCAGATGCGAGGCGGCGCCGAGGAACAGCCCTGCATGGTTGGCGTGCTCCTCATGCTCCCGCTCCATGCCGGGCTCGCCGTGCTCCTGGCCTGTGAGCGGAGCAGCCAGCAGCCCGCAGAAGACGAGGAGGTACCAGTTGAGCCGTGTGTTCATCATTCTTCCTCTCCGATCCCCGCCCAAGTCATCTAGAAGGACCCCGCCCCGACTTCGAACACGTACGTCAGGTTGCTGATGTCCCAAAAGCCGCGGTTCTTGATTCCGGCCCGAAAGCCCCAATAGTCGGTGAACACCGTCAGGAACTTGAGCGGTGTGTGGGCCATGTTGACGCGGAACTTGAGCCCGGTCTCGAATACGAAATCCCATTCGCGCGTGCTGACACCCAAGCTGTCCACCTCCTCGTCCTGCTCCGCACCGGCGGCCAGATACGTGTCCACCCAGCGCGACGCCGACGGGGTGTAGAGGAGCATCCAGCCGAAGTCGCGCAGCTTCTCGTCCTTGAGGTACATCCGGTGAACGATGTATCCCCCGGTCATCGGGTCGCTGAGATGCTTCACGATGAAGAACGGGAACACGAAGGAGAACCCGAGATCTCCGTCGGCTCGGAAGGCGATCGACAACGACTTGAGCGCGGTGCCCTCGGTGACGAAACTGCCCCACGCTTTGGTGCTCGACAGCTCGTCGGTCTCGGGCCAGCCAGGCACGGCATGTCCCGCGATGATGTGGTGCAAACCCTCGTCGTCACCGGCGATGTCGGCGGGCGGCAAGGGGCGCAGCTCGTAGACGGCATTCTCCACGTCCCCGAGCTTCCGCTCGAACGCGCTCTTGAGCGGGCTGTCGTCCGGGAGCGGCGGGATGACCCGGTGCTCCGGTCGCCGGACCTTGGCCATCCACGACTCGAACTTGCCCGTGGCCATGAGCCCCGTTGCCATGTTGTCGCGCACGCCCCAGGCGTCGTTGATGCGGACGTTCACGTCGTACCCCGGCGTGAAGTAGCCGTCGCCGTTCTTGTCGGTGGCGATGCCGTGCTTGCCCTCCTCGACGAGCAGGTGCATCGGGAAGGACGTGAAGTCGTCGGTTTCGACGACGTTCCAAAACCATTGAAGCCCGTGGGCTTTGGCGGTCGAGCGCGTGATCACCACGACCTGGTTCTCCTCGGAACACGCCGGCGCGTACTCGCGAAAGGCCTCATAGGTGTCCGGCAGGACGACCAGCTTGAATGACGTCGCCTCGAGGTCGTGCGGATGGGCACCCAGTCCCACCTCGTCCGCGAAGTAGGCGAAGATCCCGAGCGTGATTGCTGCGACGTTGGCCAGCTCGACCTCCCCCGTGCCTTGGCCGCCCGGGCCCGGCAGGTAGGCGGGTCCTTCGGCCTCGGGCCGGGAGAGGATTTCATCGAACTGGTAGTAGACCACCGGCTTGTCCACGACTGGCTCGCCAGGGATGATTTCGGGGAGCCGGACATCCAGGCCTTCTCGCCGCCGCAGTGATGGTTCGTCGGGCGAGAACCAATACACCGGTGCTGCATAGGCCGCCAAGCGCTCCAGAGACATGCGTCGTTCCGTTCCCCACCAGATCACGCCCGGGACCTCGGAGTAGTCGCAGGCTTCCTGCACAGTCGGGGTCCGTACGGGAAGGAGCCCTGCGGTGGGCGAGGAGAAGCTTGCATCCATCCCACCGCCGCCGGCCACACCGGTCGGAGTCGGCGCCACTCCCGTCAGCTCGGTTGCGCGGAACTGTGCTACAACGGAGCGCGGCACCACGGCGAGCGCGAAAAGGGAAAGCAAAGCTGCTGAAAGGGCTGCAGTGCGCATCATGTCTCCATGGTGATGGCCTGGCCTTAGACGCATCGCGGCCGCGTTCACTCGAAGGGAAGGCGGAGGCACCGCGTAATGTGCAGGCCCGTGCGGCCTATGTCATGGTCCGACAGGGTGTGAAAACGGTGCACTTCTTCTGCCGCGTGCAACAGTGAAGGTGGCAAAGTAGCCGTTCATGACGGTACCCGATACCACGCGGGGTGCGGTCCGGCTCGTCCGCGGAGAGAATGACACCTGTCGGGGGAGCGGCGACCACGGCTTCCGTGCCCGCGCTCCCCCGATACCGGGCGCTACTGCAAGACGGGGATCGATGCCGCGAGGTCGAAGGCCACGACGGCGTCGAGCTTGTTCTCGATCTGATAGAAACGTGCCACCTTTACCGCGGACAGCACCGCGAGGAACTTGGGGACGTACTTCCGCAGCACCTCGAGCTTGGCCTGCTGAATGTTGAGGTGCTCGTCGAGCATCTTCTGCGCGTAGTCGTCGTCCACCGAGCCAAATCGGTCGGCGTAGCCCATGATGAGCTCGACTTGCCGGTCGCCGATCGGCGCCAGCTCGGCGCGGTACTCGCGATAGACCGGCCAGAACTTCGCGGCCTCTTCGTCGGTCAGCTCCATGCCGGCGGTGACCAGCGCCTGGCGCTCGGTCTGGATTTGCTGGCGCGTCAGCTCGATCTCGCTCCGCACCTGGGCGGCAGCCGGAGTAGAGAACACCACTGCCGTCAGGGCCGCGAGGGCGATGCCTGTGAGGGTCTTCATACTGTGCACTCCTGTGAGGTCATGTGTCGAAGGGACAGGCAAAGTAGTCACGATGAGGCCGATCCGGGAGGCTCGGAATGGGTGAAGGGTGAAGGGTGAAGAGTGAAGGGTCATTGGTGGCGGTCACCTTTCACCTTCCACTCTCCACCTCCTCTGAGTCAGAAATCATAGCGCAGGACGAGCCTGATGTTGCCCGCGTTGATCTTGTTCTCGAGATCGCGCTGATCGAGACGTTGGAAGCCGGTTTCGAGACCCAGGCTCAGGTCGTCCCGTCCCGTGTAGAACACACCAAGCCCGAACAGGGTCTGGCGACCGACGATGTCATCGCCGCGGTCGCTCTCGGACTGGTAGAAGACCGAGCCCACGAAGCCGATGGGGACGTTGGTGCCAGGCCGGAGATCGACGCTGACCGTCCCGCCGACGCTCAGCTGGCTGGTATTGCGCTCGCCGGTGTCGTCCGCGAAGAACCTGGTGGCTGGACCGAACTCTGCGAGTCCAGTGATCCCAATCCAGGGAGCAAAGGCGTACGCCGTTCTGAGCCCGCCGACAAGCCGCCAGTTGTCCCCCTTGGCCAGGAGCCCCGTGGTGCTGTCGATCGTCCCGCTGTCGATGACATCGTAGACGAACTGAAGCGGACTGATCGCGTAGAGCGAGTTGGATCGCGTCTCGGCAAGCGCTGTCAGGAGGAACTTCTTCTTCTCGACGAGCCGGAAACTCGCCCCGAACGTGCCGCCGTACACGGCGGAGGCGCCCTCGGCCAACAAGGCCACGTGGTTGGTACCCACGCGGGCCGAGCCGGTGAAGCTCGCCCGCAACGCGAGCCACCGCACGATCTGCTGCTGATACGCGAGCCCAAGCGAGAGGAACGCGATGTTGCCGCTCAGCGTGCCGATCTGGTCTCCGTCGAGATTGTAGAGGGGTACCTGCATGTCGAGCGCGCGCCCGGCGCCGACCGTCGTGCGGATGTACGTCCCCATGAACGGGTCGCCCATGTTGCTCGACGGGATGAAGCTGTGGCCGCCGAAGGTGCGGTGGTTGGGGCGGTCCTGGGCGGCTGCCGGGTGGGTGCTGGCGACGAAGAAGGTGCCCACCAGGATGGCGACGATAACGGATCGAACGGCGCGTGGCATCGCGAGAGTGTCCTTGTCGGTGCGAGAAGCTGCGGTATCGCTCGGGGAAGGGTGTTGTGAAGGCTGGGAAAAGGGAAGGGGGAATGGCCCTCCGAGTCCCGCGAGTTGACAGGACGTCCCAGCACATCCGCGAACCGGGCGCTTGACTTACTGACGTTGTGTCAGTAAGATGCTGACACTATGTCAGCAAGAATAACGGGTGAGCACGAGCCGTCGGCGACGGGATCGAATCGCGCGAATCGCCACACCAAGGAAGAGGCGCGCCGGGAGATCGTGGACGCTCTCGTCCGCTATCTCGAGACCCATGCGTTCCGGGATCTGACGGTCGGCGAGTTGATGGCCGGCACGACGCTCAGCCGGCCCGCCTTCTATCAGTACTTCACCGACCTGCACGAGTTGATGGAATCGCTCCTCACCGAGGTCGAGACGGTCATGCACTCCACGACCAATCCCTGGATTCTCGGAAAGGGCGAGCCGATCGCGGCGCTGCGCACGTCGCTTGGGGGGGTCGTGCAGACCTGCGTGGACCACGGGCCGCTGCTTAGGGCCGTCGCCGACGCGGCGCCGCTCGATCCGCGGCTCGAAGTCGCCTGGTCGGCCTTCATGGGCCGGTGGGACGATGCGGTGTCAGCCAGAATCGAGGCGCACCAGGAGGCCGGCCTCATCAGGGCGTCGCTGGATGCGCGCAGCATGGCGAACGCGCTCAACGCGCTCGACGCCGCGGTCCTCGTTGCGGAGTTCGGCCGGCACCCCCAAGGGGATGCCGAGGTCGTGCTCGACACGCTGCACGCCATCTGGGTCGGCGCCTTGTACGGTTCGGCGCCGACACGACTGCCTGTGCTGGATGCGGAACGCACACAAGCGGGGACCTCGCGCGAGGTGAACCCCGAGTGATCCATACAGTCACGACCATTGGAAGGCGGGCAGGTATGGCCGCCGTAACGCGGTAATCGACCCGCACGGGTCACGCCTGCGGGAATACACGGAGAAACCCATGAAGAACCTGCTGTTGCGCGGTGCGCCGCGCGCGTTTGCGATGGTCGCCCCGGTGGTGGCCATGCTGTCCGGCTGCGCGGGCGAAACGGATGCGCCGGCGCACGA
>Ga0209536_100015637_pt1 | contig 10824 bp, 11 predicted proteins | sample DeeMarSeWOR28_12_FD_187461 | JGI IMG/M metagenome (GOLD analysis project Ga0209536, IMG submission 187461) | Marine sediment microbial communities from White Oak River estuary, North Carolina - WOR-2-8_12 (SPAdes) (version 2) | ecosystem: Environmental > Aquatic > Marine > Intertidal zone >...
CTCCCCTAACATACAGTTGTGCACTTTCGGAAACCTGTGTAATTCCAGGCAGAGTTTTTAAGGATTGAAAAATATCTGCTGCACCGCCGGGAGTAGTTATAACATCCATAGATGTCATCACCACTCCGTTATCATCTGCTGTTCCGTAAGAACTAGCTGTAACAATAACTTCTTCAGTACTTATGGAAGTGCTTTCCATTATTAAATTAAATGGAATATCTGAAAGTGTATCCGTTAATATTTTATACTCAAGTTTTTCGTACCCTATCAAGCTGGCAACAAGTTGAATTTCACCCGTTTTAGTTGTAGTGAAAGAGAAATTTCCCTTTTCATCACTCATTGCACCGTCGAATGAATCGAGAATAAAAACATTTACGTAGGAAAGCGGCGTACCATCACCCTCTGTTAAATAGCCGAGGATAGTTTTACTGTTACTCTGTGCAGATGCTGAACTACTCAGTATTAACAATATAAAAGAAAGAATATATGTTTTTATTACTGTTATCATTGCCAGCACCTTAAATAAAATTATTCTATTCAGAGACCGAAAGTTTATCTTCTGCCTGCGGCAGAAGCACATACTTTACCCAGGCAAAATCCGGTTCAACCTCAAGTGCTTTATTAAATGTTTTAATAGCTGACTGGTAATCTTTAAGTTTTGTTTGGGTAATACCAAGCCATGCCATTGCATCAAGATAACCCCAGTTAATATCATTATCATTTTGTCCGCTTGCTTCGAACACTTCCACTGATTGTTTAAAATATTTTAAAGCATCGGTTTTGCTACCGCCATAAAATTCTGGCGTATTTAACTTTGATAATCCTTTCTGCAGCAGTACTCTTGGATTTTCGGGGGCAAGAGCCAGAGCCTTGGATGTAAGGGCAACATTCTGCTGACCCAAAGATGGTCCGAGCTCGGAGTTTACTGAAACCTGGATACCATACAAAGTACCCAGCAGAGATAACGCCTCAACATCATGATCATTTTCTTTGATTAAACCTTTTAAGATCTTTTCGGATGAATCAATATATTTTTGAAATTGATCTGTATCTTCCTTCTGTCTGAAGTAAATGGCAATCTTATAATCAGTGTAAGCAAGAAAATAGTTTGCAATGTAATTGTCCTCTTCAGAAATTAACACTCGTTCAAGCAAGCCATGTGCTTTCATATAGGAATCAATTTCAAACACAACATCTGCGTGACGCAGATGCTTTTGTGCTTGTTCAATTAATGCATTTACCGGCTGAGCATATTTTACAGTAACACTTGCCGTTACAATAATTGCAATTAATAAAAGAGTTTTTTTCATTTTGTCCTCCATAATATGGTGGTTATAAAAGTACTTTGAAAAACAAAGTATGTGATTAAATTTTTTTTATTTCTTAATTAATTTCTCTAGACGTTCAATATAGATCTTAAACGCGTTCTTTCCTTTTTGCGTAAGCATATACCTCGAAACCGGTTTCCTGTTCTCGAACGATTTACTTACAGCTACGTACCCGGATTCCTCGAGTTTCTTTAAATGTGTGCTCAAATTACCGTCTGTAGCATTTACCTTATCTTTTAAGAATACAAATTCTGCCTCATCAACAGCTACAAGAACAGCAATTACTGCCAGACGTATCCGTGAGTGAATAATATCATCAAGTTGCTGATAGTCAAAGTCGGACATTTATTCCACCACAGCCAATTCTTTTTTAGATTCTCTATAAATTATAATTCCCGGAATTGTTTGCAATACGATCATCATCCCCACCATAATGAGTAAGGTTTCAAGATTGTGTAAATAGAACATTGTAATTGCACCGGCCCACCATCCAATAGATAGAAGCGACACCCAGGTTTTTCCTTGAAGCACACCGCTTACAAGATATCCAATACCAAGCACTACAGCAATAAGAGGATTAATAAAAACACCGCTATAAGCATCCGTAATACTGCCGATAAATCCGAGTATCGTCATGGCGATACCGCAGCCAATCCAGAGTGCACCCATTATTTTACCCGCGAAAGTTTTTGTAGATCTTTTCTTTTCTGCTCTAATCTGGATAATAAACGTGACTATCCAACCCGTTGCTATAAGAGCCAGCCAAAACAATCCAAGTGAAAATTCCCATCTTCCTACATTTGCCAAGTAAGTGATGAATAATCCAAACGCAACCAAGATTCCCCAAAAAATGAATCCTTTACCATCATCAATAATTATTTGACGGCTGTCTTCCATCACCTTTTTGATAAAAGCCAGTTCCTGCTGTGCATCGATTTCTTTCATGTAAAACTCCTAAATAAAGTACTTTGAAATTCAAAGTAAATATATGAGATTTTTCTGCCTTTGTCAAGAAAAAAGCAAAATAAATTTTCGATGTTATGAATTGGCTTAAATACAGGGTATTTACTCCTGTGAAATCCACTCTTTCCAGGTTTCCGGTTCATAGCCAACTGTTGCTAAATTTCCATTTCGTACTATGGGTGTTTTTAAAAGGAGCTGGTCATTTAGCAATTCATCTTCAGTATTGAAAACCATAAACTCCATATTTCTCTTCTTAAACTGTTTGCCATCTTTATTTATCAAATTGTCAACGGGAATTCTCCGTTTAATATTATCAAGCTCACCTTTCGACAGCCCTTTTATTATTAAATCTCTAAAATGAAACTGAATACTTCTTTCTTTAAAAAACCGTTCCGCCTTCTGTGTTTGTTTACACTTTTTTGTGCCCATTATTTGAATGTTCATTTTTTAATCCTTTTAAACACCTTTTTATATTATACAATTAAAACTATTTTTATATTAAAACAATTACAAATTGAGAGCTGTAATGATTAAGATTATATTGATATTTCTGCTATGTATCCATTTTAATAATTTATTGCCTCAATCGTTGCCTATTTATTTGGATGGAAAAACGGGTGACTGGAACATTCCACTTCCAACCTATGTTGATGATATTGGCGATGGAAATATTTATGACTTCAGATACTTTTCTGTAACAAACGACGAACTATTTTTATTTATAAAATTAAACTATACGCCCGAAAGCAAACTCATTGAAGACAACCAACTGCAACTTTATATTGATGGGGATAATAGCAGTGGGACAGGTTTAGCAATAAACGGTATTGGAGCCGAACTCAAATGGGATTTCGGATTTAGAAACGGAGAATTCTACACAAACGGAACTACACAGATTGGATTTCCTAATATTCGGTACAGAAGCTTACCTTCGGTTACCGATACGACTTATGAAATTGCAATTGGAAGGAATGTTCTGCCGAATGGCACCGATCCGCTTTTTACTTCTTCAACCATAAAAATATTTTTTAAAGACAATGTTTCAAACGGCGATTGGATGCCGAACAGCGGTGAAGTATTTAATTATACTTTTGATGATACGCCCACACCCCCTGTTAACTTAATTGAAATTAACAAGTCGGACACAAGCCTGCTCAGAATTTTAAACTATAATATTTTACAGGACGGCATACTTGATCCACAAAGGGAACAGTACTTTACAAGAATACTCCAGGCAATAAATGCTGACATAATGTGCTTTAATGAAAACTGGAATACAAGTGCTTCACAAATGGAGAATAAAATAAATGAAATATTACCCTTATCAGGTGGCGGAAGCTGGCAGGCGATAAAGATTGACGGTGGAAATATAACAGTATCAAAATATCCCATAATTCAAAGCTGGCAGGTTTATCCGAATAAAAGGATAACAGCATCATTTATCGATCTGCCTTCCTATTTTGAGAGTGATATACTTGTAATTAATTCTCATTTCAAATGCTGCGGCGGCACATCAAATGATAATACAAGACAGCTAGAAGCCGATGCATCAATTGCATTTATTCTGGATGCAAAAACTCCCGGTGGTTTAATTGATTTACCTCAGGACACACCCTTTCTTATTTTAGGAGATCTTAATCTTGTAGGCCAGAGACAACAGTTAACCACTTTGGTATCGGGAGAGATAATTAACACCCAGCTTTTTGGTAACGGAGGTCCGCCGGATTGGGATGACACTGATCTTGAAGATTTGATATCGCAGCAGACAGATAAGCGCACTGCTTATACTTGGCGCGATGATAATTCATCATTCCCCCCGGGAAGATTGGATTTTCAGATTTATTCTAACAGTGTTATGAGCGTTGAAAAAACATTTATTATTCAAACTGAAATTATGAGTACAGTCCGGCTTTCTCAATACGGTTTGCAGCAGTTTGATACACGAAATGCATCCGACCACTTTCCTAAAGTAACAGATTACAGCTTTAATATAACATCAGTACAAGGAGAAGAAATTCAGCCGATTGATTTCAATTTAGAACAGAATTATCCAAATCCGTTTAATCCTTCTACAAGAATAATATTCACAATTCCTGTCGTACAGACGGGGCATGCCCCGTCTGTACAGTTAAAGATTTATGATGTTTTGGGCAATGAAATTGCAACACTTGTAAACGAAGAATTACCTGCGGGGAATTATGAATTAACCTTTGATGCAGTAGAACTGCCAAGCGGAATATATTTCTATCAATTAAGAGCTGGGATCTATATTGAGACTAAAAAGATGATACTTTTAAAATAATTAATATTGAGGCAACTCAGTGAGTCGCATTAATATTTTTAAAACTCTCCCAATCTTATTGCTTGTGTTCTTTTAGAGCGGGGGAAACGGCTTTTAATGCCACCGCTTGTTACAATTGCTGTTCCTAAAACGTAATCGTTATACTTGATTACATATTGACCTCTTTCAATATCATCATTCGGAATTAATCCTCCGGCAAGATAAAGTCTTAACTCGTCTTTATCCTTTACCAGGTAAATGTTCTTGGTAATATGTTTATCAAGTATTTGTGCCGCATTTGTGTGAAGCACAACATTATCCCTTTTATCAATTGTGCCAAACTTGGTGCCTATACGATGAAACAAACCAAGATTAACATCATCCCAGTTTTTATTTACAAAGAATATATCTCTTCGCTTCAAAATGTAATTGTACTGCAGAAAAATTTTCTCATCAATTCCGAATGTTTCGGAAATGTAAGAAAGATACTTTTTGATTTTTTTATTACCCGGTTTTAAAAATTCCGATATATAACTTTTTTTCCACTTTGCATTATCAAGAGAATCTGTTTCTTCTGTTTTTCTCAACTTTATCATAAAGAAACCATCGGAATCTGCTTCCCACGGTAGGATACGGACTGCTTTTTTAAGGTCCGGATGAAGTTGTTTCCCATCATAACTGGTAAAACCGTTTCTACATTCAACAGGCAGATCAATATCAATTACTTCAACAGGATACTTTCTCAGCAGCTTATCAATTACAAGTTCATTCTCCTCCGGTGTTAGAGTGCATGTTGAATATACAACCTCGCCGCCAACATTTAGCATTTTAATAGCGGCAACTAATAATCTAACTTGTAAATCGTGCAGTACATTTACACGGTCTATAGACCACCATTGATTCACATCAATCTTTTTCTGCATTATACCCAAACCGCTGCATGGTGCATCGACTAAAATTTTATCAAAATAGTTTAGATAATATTTTGTAAGCAGTTCACCTTTCGAATGAATAACACCGGTATTTATTATATTTAATCTATCAAGATTGTAGATGAGCGCTTTTATTCTATCGAGTTGAACTTCATTCACTATCAATGTTCCCTTGTTATTCATCAACTCGGCTATTTGTGTTGTTTTAGAACCAGGTGCTGAACACAAGTCGAGTACTTTGTCATTTGCAGAGGGGTTAAGAACATTAGCAGGCAGCATAGAAGAAAAACCCTGAATGTAATAATACCCTAATACTATCTCTAATGTCTTGCCGAGATCCTCTTCACGCTCATGGAATTTTAAAGTGTTGGGCAAAGCATTAAAAATTTCCGGTTCAATGTTGTATCGTTCCTGCAGTTTTTTAATAAGCGCATCCCGCTCAATTTTAAGATCATTTACACGAACATATACTGAAGGATATTCCTCCATAAAGTCTAAATACTTATCGGCCGATTCATTTCCGTAGACTTTGGTGAGATAGTCATAAACTTTGTCCGAAAGAAAAGGTTTATTTTTTTTCAATAGCGAACCAGGTTTAGTTTTAAGAATATCTCATTTGTTACAGAGTGAAGATTTCGTGATTCCGGCAAATTCTTTTTTAGTTCTTCTTCAATATCAAGCAATATCCAATCCAGGTGTTTTTCATAATTCTCAACTGCGGTTTTAATTTCGTTTTCTTTTTTCGGGATGATGATATTACCGCTTCGGTTTAAGTTAGCATAAAGAATGTACTTAGCTTTATGAATGCTTTCTGCCTGTAAAACGGGTGTGCCCTCTGTTGTGAGAATTTCTATTGAGCCAAATAATTCGGATCCCAGCACAAGAGGTTTATCCGGTATTTCCAGCTTTTCAGTTTTGGTCAGGTTGGTGAAATCGTCCGGAAAGATTTTGCTGTTAATTTCAGTGTGATTGTTTATGTACCGGGATATGAATTCCTTTTCCGTCACTTTCCTGTTCCAAATTCTTAAAATAATCTGAAATTATGTTATGCATGTCATCAATATTCTTATATCTTTTTATTGTAAGCAGTTTGGAATTACACCCGGTAATCATAGCCGAAATTTTTTTAACATCCGCTGATACCAGTGCCAGAACAGGGATCTCTCTCTGAAATATTGCATAAGCAATTTCAAAGCCTACTCCCAAACTCGGACCTGATATTTCAGCAATCATCAGATGGCTGCCCTCAATCCATTTTATATCTCTACTGTATATCTGGTCATCGTTGAGCGGGAGAGAAAATTTGAACTTTCCGTTTAACTCGGCTAATGCAGTGTGACTCATCGATTCGATAAACCGAATGATTTCTTTATAATTATTTTGGTAAGCGGTATCGCCTTTAATGGCTCCCGCACAATAGACTATCATACTCTATCCGTTCAATATAGTTTGATAATGTTTTTCGTAAATAGGTATAATTTTAGATATATCGAATTTATTAACTGCTCTGTCTCTGGCATTTTGGGAAAAAAGTTTGTACTTCTTATCATTGCTCAGTAAGTCAACAACATACTTAGCCATCCTGTCAATATCTCCAATTTCTGCAATAAAACCTGTTTTATTATGGCTTATTAATTCCGGCAGTCCGCCCACACTTGAGCTAATAACAGGCAGCCCGCAAGCCATAGCTTCCAGAGCAGCTAATCCGAAACTTTCGGATTGTGAAGGAATTAAAAACAGGTCGGCTGAGTTTAGTATTTCTACCAGCCCTTCCTGTTTGCCAAGGAATTTTACCTGATCACACAAATCCAATTGCCTGCAAAGCCTCTCGCATTCAGAACGATCAGGCCCATCGCCAACAAGAATAAGTTTTGCAGGAACATCCTCTATAACTTTTTTAAGAATTTTTATTGTATCGGGTACTCGTTTAACGGGTCTGAAATTAGATGTATGTACAAGAACTTTTTCTCCGTTTGGTGCAATGCGCTCTCTGAAAGCAGTTTTACCGTCGGGTTTATAAAAGTCGCTATCAATAAAATTTGGTATCACTTCAATTGGTTTTTCGCAGGAATAGTTGGTTATCGTTTTCTCTTTTAAAAATCTGGAAACTGATGTAACACCATCACTTTGTTCTATGCTGAATTTTACAAGTGGAAGGAATGATGGTTCTAATCCAACTAAAGTAATATCGGTACCGTGCAAAGTGGTTATTATTTTCAGATCCATTTTGCTTTTAATCATCTGCTTTGCAAGAAAAGCACTTGCTGCATGTGGAATAGCATAATGAACATGAAGTAAATCCAAATTTTCATACTCGGCAACTTCAACCATCTTACTTGCAAGTGCTAAACTGTAAAGAGGAAATTCAAACAGCGGATAGCTGCTCATTTCAACTTCGTGAAAAACAATATTTTCTATGTAACTGCTTAATCTGAACGGAAGAGCGTAACTTATAAAATGAACTTCGTGACCTCTAAGTGCAAGTTCTTTGCCTAATTCGGTGGCAATCACACCGCTTCCGCCGTATGTTGGATAGCAGGTTATTCCTATTTTCATCTGTTTATACTTTCCTATTAAGGTCAGATGGAACTCGTCCCGCCCGGGCGTGACTCGTTTCATAATAATTTTAAATTAAATTTTCGGATTAAAAATGGAAATCAAATATAAATGAATTATAATAAACTTAGAAGCCATTTATAACAACCCTCGTGTTCTTAAACACAAATTGTAATTTGAATAGAATGAGTAAATTATAAACAATAATTATGAATTTATTAATTATAGGACAATCGGTAGTTGACAGGATCAACTATAAAGGAAATGAAGAGTTAAAACCCGGTGGAATTTTTTATTCAACAATTGCACTTAGGTATTTAGCAGTGCAAGATGATAAAATATTTCTTTGTACTTCCATGTGCAAAACAGATGAGTATCTGTTTAAAGATATTTATGAAATGGTTGAGGCAAAGTACGTGAATTATGTTGATAATATCCCGACAGTAAAACTCAATATTTATGATGACAAAGAAAGAGATGAAACATACAGCAACATAACACAAAATCTTATTCTCCCAATGAAAGAGCTTAATAATTTCAATGGCATCTTAATTAATATGATAACAGGTTTTGATATTAATCTAAAACAGATGGAAGAGGTTAGAAAAGAATTTCACGGTTTAATCTATTTCGATGTTCATACTTTTTCTCGCGGAGTAAGCGATGATATGAAAAGAAACTTTCGCCGAATTCCGGCTTTTGAAAAATGGGCAAGAAACATTGATATACTGCAGGTAAATGAAGATGAAATTCAAACAATATCTGATGAAAATAATGAAATTGATATTGTACGTGAAATGTTTTCGTATGGAATAAAAATTTTAGTTGTTACAAAAGATGAATATGGTTCAAGGGTATATTTTATTGAGAAGAAAGAAATTAAATCTGCTTTTATCTCAGCCTTAAAAGTAAAAGTGCGTAATAAGGTAGGCTGCGGCGATGTTTTTGGGGCGGTTTTCTTTTATAATTATATTAGAAAAGCAGATATAATCGATTCCTTAATAGCTGCCAACTTTGCAGCCGGGGTTTCCACAACATATTCATTAGTAACAGAATTTAAAGAATTTAAAAAAGATGTACTTCAGAGAATTAGTTAAGAACAGGATATTGATAACAGGAGCTAACGGAATGCTTGGTCAACGAGTTGTGGATTTTTATTCACACCCCGGGAATCTTGAACTGATGTCAATTTCAGTTGAAGAGAAACCGGTTAGTGATTCCGTGGACTATCTTCAATGCGATATTGCGGACCGTGAAAAAATAAAAAAAGCTGTCTATGATTTTTGCCCGGATTTTATTGTTAATACAGCGGCATATACAAACGTAGATAAAAGTGAAACCGAACGTGAAATTGCCTGGAAAGTAAACGTTAGAGCTGTTGAATATCTTGCAGAAGCAGCCCGTGCAATTGATGCACACTTAATTCAGATTTCTTCAGATTATATTTTTGACGGTAAAAACGGACCTTACTCAGAAAATGCAATCCCTAATCCGCTGGGGTATTATGGAAGGACAAAACTCGCCAGTGAAAATGCATTAAGAATAAGCGGTATTAGCTATACAATATTAAGAACAAATGTACTATACGGAACAGCCCCGGAAAGTCGGCCCGATTTTGTTAAATGGGTAGTGAAATCTTTGCGTGATGGTAATGAAATTAGAATTGTAACCGATCAGATGAACAATCCAACTTTTATTGATGACCTTGTTCAGGCAATAAGTAAAATCAGTGAGTTTAATAAATCAGGTATTTATAATATTGGCGGAAGTGAATTTCTTTCAAGATATGATTTTTCTTTAAAGATCGCTGATTATTTTAAACTCGATCATTCGTTAATCAAGCCGATTGTAACTAAGGAATTGAACCAAATTGCCCGACGGCCTCTGAAATCAGGTCTTATAATTTTAAAAGCTGAGACTGAACTTGGTTATAAACCCCACACAATAGAAGATGCACTTGGCGAAATGAAAAGAGAGTTAGCACTATGATTAATAATCAACCGGGTTATGATTTATGATTGAAAAATACGAAGGGTTTATTTTTGATCTTGATGGAACAATTTACAGGGGAAATCATTTAATACCGAACGCAGATAAGATTGTAAACCGTATAAAATCATCCGGAAAAGAAATAATATTTATATCGAACAAAACCACCGGAAGTGTTAATGACTATTATAAATTTTTACTTGGCCAGGGATTGAAAATTGAAGAAGATGAAATTATAAACTCTACTATCGTACTTAAAAAATATTTGTCCTCTACATTTGCAAAAGCTAAATTTTTTGCGATAGGAGAAGATATTTTTATTAAGGAGATTGAAGCATCGGGTTTATTTTATTCAGAATCGCCTGATGAGATTGATATACTTATCGTTACGCTCGATAGAACACTTAATTACGAAAAGCTTGAAATTGCAGCCCGTGCACTGGAAAAGGGGGCACGTTTTTTTGCTGCAAATATTGATGATACCTGCCCAGTTGATGAAGGCGAAGTGCTCGATGCCGGATCTACAATTTCTGCACTGGAAAAAAGAACACACAAAAAACTCGAGCAGCATTTCGGTAAGCCATCAGAATTGATGTTTGAGGAAATTAAGCGACGATTAAAAGTTGATTTTAATAAGGTCTTGTTAATAGGGGACCGGCTTGACACGGATATTGCGCTGGGAAATAATTTCGGAATAGATACTGCATTAGTTTCCACAGGTGTAAAATATTATCCAAATGGAGCTGATGGAATTAAGCCGACATATCACTTAAAT